>Ga0163151_10005505_pt1 | contig 16123 bp, 12 predicted proteins | sample OliLakLV19MP5IB2_FD_145596 | JGI IMG/M metagenome (GOLD analysis project Ga0163151, IMG submission 145596) | Freshwater microbial mat bacterial communities from Lake Vanda, McMurdo Dry Valleys, Antarctica - Oligotrophic Lake LV.19.MP5.IB-2 | ecosystem: Environmental > Aquatic > Freshwater >...
GCCTGACAAAACAATTGTTAAATCGCCTCTAAGCCTTGCATGGCTTGAGTTCAAGTGGGAGATGTAACGGTTTTACTGTGCGTTCATTCACTGCTTCGTTGATCGCATAACGCTTGGAGTTATTGTTTGTCCGCAACATATATGCTGCTGCTTCCACCGCAACCAGTTCGGCTGGTGAGGTGCATGCCATGGATGTTCAGTCGGTACGTTACGGGCGAAGAACCTTGCGATTTCAAGCATAACTGCTGATCGACGAATGTGAGCTGCTTAATCTTGCGCTTATTCGTGCATTGGATGCAGTCCACCAATGCCACCAGTAAGCGAAAGTCGGCGGCAAGGATTGAGATTGAGCATGACCAGGCGTCGAAGCGAGTTTTGCACGGTATTTTCATCCGATATTCTGTGGTCTCACTATTTTTGCTTATCCAGTTCGCGTTTTGGGTGCACCAGACTCCACCACTGGCCTACAAGCTGCTGCATTTTCTTCTATTGATCACGCCAAAGAGAAGAAAGGTATGTGTTTACATCAGATCCCTTGAGGCTAGGCGGGATCACCAATGATACGTGTATTCGGGATTGTAGAAACAACATGGCTTCGACAAATGCACCAGGAGTTCGATGATGTATCGCAATGGCGTAAGGACCCTCCTGCGTGGGCGAAATTGAACAATCGCACTTTGGTGGAATTGGCGGGCCCGGCACGAGACGCAAACCAAGTGACTGAAGACCACATAGCTCAAATCATGCGTGGACCTGGGGCGTCAGTGCTAAACCTCAAGGTGGACAAGAAGCGTTGCGAGGCATTCTGCGAGCTGCTGCTAAAGTCGGCAACGAGCGTAAATGAGCTAGACGTGCACAACAACCCTCCCGTGGTGACGGCCAAGCGCGCGTACGCAGTCAAAAACGACACCTACTTCTGCGATGTTTTCTGCATGAATGAGCAGAAGGTGCACGAGGACCGGCTGTTCGGCTGCTTTTCATCGCCTCCACCCGTTAGCTTGGCGGCGTGCCTTCGAGGGGGACTTCAACTGGTCGAGGCAGAGGCGGCATACCCACCGTCACTCCGCGTGATCCCAACCACGCCCGGAGTGTACGGGTGGACTGCCTACGTATATCCAACACAAGCTGGAGACTCATCGCACGAACCAACCCCTTTGGCGATCTCGCCTGGTCATTTGGAGGCAGGGTTCCTACCGTCCATCAACATCCGATTGTCCACGGCGAACGCAGTAGACGCGAGCTCCACAGGGCGCCCAATGTGGGTGGTGGTGAAACCCACTGCGGCCAACTGGAGTCGGTTTAGCGACGCGTTTACGCAGCTGACCGGACTGCCTTGTAGGCCAATGAGCCATCGGGCAGTGCCTGCGCTGCCCATGGCACCATTTGTGCAACTGGGCGTCGAGTTTTGGGTTGCGTTGCAAGAGGTTGGAGACGTAGTTATTCTTCCGCCGGAAGCTTACCACCAAGTGCTCACGCCTCCTGGTGTGACGAAGCTGGCGCGCAACTTTGTGCTGCCAACATCGCTAGGGTTCCTCGAGATGTGGTGGCACCGATGGATCCGGGATCCAGATCTGACTGACGATGTTGTGGTAAGGGGTTGTCGCCCTTTGCCATGTCACGTGTCTCCACTACTCACCCAGCGGCCCCATCATCGTTTTTGTAGGCCAAGCTTCGTACGGTCGCCAAGTCGCCTGTGGATCTGGCAAAGCAGATCCAACGGTACCGCGCTCTGCTTAAGCATGCGGCGGCGATATTTGGGCCTGAATCCCGGCTGTTGCGCCTGGATTGACCACACACGGACTTCATTGTCGCGAGAAGGCCATCTTTCTGGTATTATGCCAGGGGTTCAGTGCTCATCTTGCCTCAACTGTAGTCACCAGTTCCGCGGGAGCGCTGGTCTGGCTTGGATTGAGCACGGGGCTTTGTATCGTTGGATTTTGCACCAATTGTAACACAGCGCTATTAGGATCATACAACCGCACACGGGTCATTGATAACACGCACGCGTTCGATGGCGGCTGCCGATAGAATCCAGACTAAGAAGACATTCCATCGAACATGTGTTTAGGGAACGCCTTACATGTGTTTAGACAAAAACTGCACGTGTTTAGGCAGCTGCTCCCCAACCGTCAACAAAAGTTTGCTTTCGCTTTGTGACATGACGAAGGGCCATTGCTGGTGGTGAAATGGCGTCTGTTGGATGCTTCGGTGGGTTACATCTCCTTAGTCATCGTCATCCATGCAGTGCTGAATTTCTTCATTCGATGGTGGTGCTATGCGTGTCTGCATTGACTGACCTGTCGAACCCCTCACGGGAACGGTACAATCACTCGCTTTGTGATAGCCTGCGGTTGTTCGCCTGTTATTGCTGTCGTTCACTCGTTCAGATCGAGGAGAAGGTGCTGAGTTACACTGTTGCACCAATCGCCCTGCACACATGCACTCTTGCCTTGCTTGCGTGGCAAACCGGTCCAATGTGCAATCCTTATTTTATCGCTTTGCTGACTGACGTGCTTGTCGCTACTCAGGTCAGCGGGGCGCTCACACTACAAGGACAGCAGCAGCACTGGTGATCGACTGAGGTCGATGCGTTATGAGGGCTTCGATAGGCTGCAGTACATCATCATCGCTGCAGCGAGAGGTGGGGGATCATGACTGGTGATGGGGTCCCCACCCTAACCCCCGAACCCTAACTGGCAGTCGATAAGGTAGCCCTGTTCACAGAGTGGCGGCTCTCAGCCTTTCAAGGTATGACACCCTGTTGCACATCATCGAATGGATCATACTTGATTCTCAAGATGCGTTGGCACACACACACACACACACACACACACCGATCTGTCAATTACGCAATCCTTACCTGTTTGGCTTGCTGGCTTTTCCACCACTATCAGTGGTGCATCACCGGGGTCAGAGCAAGGAGGTGTGTCGTTTATCATGGATGTGAAAGACCAGGCTGGCAATCTGGACACGTACAGTCGCACCGTGGCTCAAACCGGTCTTGTCGTCGGTACGCCCCCAATTGATGCACATTCGCATCCTGTCGGGCACACAGTTCACTCTTGTGTTGTGTATTCGCGGCTCAGATACGGTCCTGCCCTCAATTACCTTGTGCCTACCTTCACCGGATCCAGCCTGCTCGCCGATCACGTATTCGATTGGCTCAGCTGATATCAACTGGAACACCCTGCTGACGGCTGCGCATGGTCTGCCGCCGGGCTGTTCAGTCGCGTCAGTCGCTCCGGAATATGTCTTAGTGAATAGCGGTGCCGGCATCGAGGAGGTCGTTACGATGGAGCTCAGTGTGTACTTGGATATGCAGGCAACACCGGCCCGTCAGTTCCCTGCGGCACGGCCAACGTGCAGTACAAAGTGATGAGGTTTGATGGGTCTGTGACCGCATCCCCCGCACCGGGTCACGCGAGCTCGCTGCCACCGTATGAGTGGACTGCATACCGGTGAAGTGCACAGACTGTTCTAGCACCGATCACAACTCCTTGTTGACTGGCATTGACAACTCCATCATACGGGCGTTCACCAGTGAAATGCATATCGGTAGGTAGCACGCTCGATATGAGAACATATGATGTGCATTATGCTGACCTGTCGATATCCTGCATGCCTGCATCGCGCATTGTCCGTTGTCTTCTACTGTGCAGACTGGCTCCCTCTCAGTCAGCTCTGACCATCACCAGCAACAGCAGCTACCCCCAGCACTGCAAGCAGAATGATGAGGTCACTGTAAGCATCACCACCTCGGAGCCCCTACTGGGCAACACGGCATCCATCACCGTGTTCAGCAATGCCGCCTCAGTCACCAACCCCACCGGGACTACCTTCGTATACGCTGAGCGGCTCCTACACCAACGGTGTGGTACCGTTCACGGTGCTGATCGAGGATCCAGCTGGCAACACAGCGTCCTTCAGCAACGACACTGTCGATGCCAATGGGCAGCTGCACTACGGTAGGTGCTGCTTCACAGGACAGCTTGCATATGTTTCATGCTAATGCTGTAGCTGGCTGTTGTTGCAGTCCGTGGTGAACGCTACCAGCTCCGTATACTATGGTAGGTTGGCAAGATCGCATGGGCTCACGTATCTGGTCTAGTGTATCCAGTTCCAGTTCCTCACCTGTGTTGTGTTTGCATGTGTCCAGACACGACTCCGCCGCAGCTATCCACCGTGCACATCGCTTCCTCAGGCTCTGACCCCAAATGGGCCAAGTTTGGTGACACCGCAGCTGTACAAGCCTGGCGATGCCATCACGGTGTCACTTGATGCCAGCGGTAAGATTGGAGCCTGGCTTGGGGTCGCAGCTGACCGGTTACTGATGCATCCTCTTTGTGCGCAATGTCATCACGCGCTGAACTTCAGAGCGCCTGGTGGTGCCAATCGCCGGAACCATATTCGGCCGCTCAACCACCATCGATCCTGTATTCAACGGCTCCACCTCATACACCTTCACACTGTCTTAAGATTCCTCCGAATTGCTCAACCTCAGGACTTACCGGAGTCAAAGCTGCCTAGCGCAAATCTGCTCATCAAGCAGTTTGCATCAAGTAAGGCTCCGACGCCTGCGTGACTCTGAAGCGTCCGACCACCTCTCCATTGTCGCCTCGCACATCCGGCACCTCTGCTGACTGGAGCCACCACTGTGGCCTCTGCGCCCTCCAGCCAGCGTCATCGAGCCCCGTCAGGTCGCCCTGCCTGGAGCTAGCTCAGCTCAACGCCAGCTGCGAGATCAACATCGGCTGGTGCTTCCAGATCAGCTGCGCCCCCGTCAACGCCCAATCAGCATGCTCAAGGGGTGCTGGTGTGTAGGCCAATTTATCCTCACATGCTTGCATGTCTCGCGCAAGCTGTGTTCATTTAGTTCTTGACTTGAAGTATCAACCGAATGCTGACAACATCTCACATCGCATTCCCATACACGTACAGGCGGGCCGTACACCTGCAGTCACGTGTCATCTTCGCTGGATGCTGTACCAGCTATGTCCTTCTCTCCACTTGCCGTGTTCCGTGGTGCTCGCCCCGCCTCCAGTATCAGCAGTGGGCGCTGTGCGCATCACAGGCATGTTGATCATCGTGCCTGATTCTTCTCTGCAGCGAGTGCCTTACAGCTCTGTTGTATGGTGCTCAATCACTGTATGTTCAGTCGCTAAGCCTCGTGGTCCTTCCAGAGTATTCCGCGCTGCTGTGTCGTGTCGCGGCTGGTGCATGCCCAGCCAATGGTTACTAGCGGTGCCAGCAACACCGACCAGCACAGCTGGTAGACCAAGCGTTGCTGGAGGAGGTGCTCCGCAGCAGTGCCAGCAGCAGCAACAACAACAGATGAGATGCCCTCACATTCTCACCCTGAGTGTGTTGGTTGGCTCCTTCTCTGGCGGGGCAGCTGGGAATGGCGTCAGCAGCAGTGGCAGCTAGGTCAACGGGGCGCTCGCACTGAGAAGGAGGGACCGGATGATGGTGATCGATATCCGCACAAGACCCACACTCCTGGCTGAGTGACAGTCTCGAGCTCTGTCACCGCACTCCTTGCACATGTTGTGTTCCTGTGCGTTGAATTCAAGAGTGAATACAGTACACAATCGAAGCGATGGCTATGAGAATGACTTCTCGGTTTCGTGGGCTGTGTTGAGTCGCTTGAGCGGGAAAGTAACTTTCCTGGGTGTCAGTTGGTTTCATACCGTGTGAGGCATACGTAGGCTGCTGTTGCGACAATGGACAGCAACAGCTTCATCAGTTGCAACATCGACGAATGTGATGCTGCCTTTGTATCAGCAACTCAGCGTGAGCTCCATGTTCGCGTCGCGCATCAGTCTTCAGCTTCCATTTGTAGGTTTCGTTCTGTTCAATTTAGCAAGTGTCTTCGCATAGAAATGGTCATTCATGTTGCCGTCGCATGTTACAGTTAGGGCATATGTTGCCAGCTGGTTGAACATGACGTTGCTGTTGTTTCTGATTGGAGTATCTGTGAGCGACAACTCAGATTGTCAGCGGGTGCAATGCATTCAGATGGACGCAAAGTAAGCCGGTCAAGCAACAATAGATGGCCGTGTCCTGTGGAAGATGCTACTGGTCGCTGTCCGTTGGACTTCCGCAACGTGGCCGGCTTACGAGTTCATATGGCCCTCAAGCACTCGCAGGTTCCGAGCAAGCTTTCAAGTTCCTCCACCGCGAGTTTACCGCCTCAAGAAGTCCCCGTGCTGGCTGACGGTACCTGTATGTTCAATTCATTGCATTGCGATGCAATAGCAGTCAATGTAATGCCAATCCTTTGCAATGCAGCGTCAGCCTTTCGACCTTTTCTAATCGAGCGTGGATTCTTCATCTGCACTATCTGCACTGTGGCGATTGAGGGCGACCGCCAGGCTTGCATAAGTAAGCATTTTTGAGTCGGCTGCTCCCTGACTCGAATCGTCGCCACTGAATCTACCCTTGTTTGGAGCAGGGCATATGCAACGGCAGCACCAAATTGACTTGTCCAACGAATTGGATGGGCTGGAAGTGCAGTATCTCATCACTCATCCATTCCAAGCGTTGCAGGCACTGCCTGTCCGAGAGGGGTACTTGTGCGCACTTTGCCACGACGCAGCTCTGCCGTACGCGTGCATCGCGATCGCCCGCCTCAAAGTCCATATGAAGCGAGAGCATGGGTTCACGGGGGCTGTTCCAGCCCATTTGCTACGCGCATGCCTTACACAGCTCGTGTTCGGGTCACAGCCTCGCAGACACATTGTAGTCAGCACTCAAGCAGTACAACAAGAAAGTTCCCTGCTGACAGCGCTGTTTGCGAGAGATCCGCCTCCATCTGGCTTGATTGGTGCATCAGAGCCTCTTTTGGCTTCAAAGTACACATCGCCATTCGACCAGCATTTGCAGAAAGTTGCCCGCAGGACTGCTGTCGATCAGACTCACTGGGCCAGGCAGACGGAAGGGTCTGTGTTCTGGTCGGACATTGCTATGCAGCTTCTTACCAACATGCAAAGGCGCTTTGTTTCCTCTGACAATTTCAGTGTCCGGCGTTTATGGCTGCCGGATGGCAAGACCCAAGGGGCTCGTGGAGACGTTCAGGAAGCCACACGGAAAAAATATTCCGTTGTAATTGGTCGTCTGGTTGCTTATCTGTGGGTGACAGAGAATGGGGCTGGCAAGCTTCGCCAAGCCCTGACTCCGGATCAAGGGGGTCCCTCGATGCTGACGGATGACGAGATCGACGTGGTGAGCATGGCGTTGTTTGATTACCTTGCCATGCCACTGGGTCAATTCGAAGACTTCCATACCACCCCTTTGGGACGATTTGTCGTCGGCACTTATCTTCGAGGGCCCAGTAACCAGACAGTCGACATCGAGCTCGGATCGTTCAAAGCGCACACTCCGACGCAAATGAAGGCGATTTTCGCGGCGTTGCAGCAGCTGTGGACGTTGTTGGTCACGGCGCGGTACTGTGCAATCAGATCTCACTCCGTTGAAGCACAACTTGCTGCTCCAATTGTTGATCCGTGTTCACCGGTGATTGGTGGCTCGGGCGTGGCATTGGCTCATTCATTCAAAGCTTACTTTTCGAATGAAGCGAGTTGCTTTGTACAACTTCGATCATTGATGACTCTGGCCTCCAACGCTGCACGGTCCGAGGAGGCTCCAGTTAGGGTGCAGATTGTCAGTCCGTTGATGGACGTGGCTCAGCTCGGGCCTCTAACTCTTTCTTGGGATATCCTTTCGCATGCAGTTGCTCAGGCCATTGGCGAGTTATTGCTTGTGCTCCGAGAAGGCTGCAGGGGCTACTGGCCCGCACCCGAACGCATCTCATGGATTCAGTCAGCCATGAGCGATGGCAGGCTGCACGACGGGCTGTTTGCAACGGGATTTACACGGCTTTTTACGGGAGTTCGGTCGGTTGCGATACCGGACGAGTTGCATCAGATCTTCGACGAGTTTCAGTGCAACTGGGCAGCTGCAGAAGGCTCCCTGGAGTTTGGCGAATGGAAGGAACTTGCGACTGTCTTATACACGGTGGGTGCAGCTCAAAAGTCCGAGAGCACCAGACGGCTGTCCAGGTGGAAGGAGTGGCTCGGCAAGCTGCAACGTGTGCATGCTTTGGTTGCGTTTCTCATTCATTTAACTTCCGGACCGCCACGGCGCTGTCCCGAGATATGCATCCACCGAGTTCGGGACGCGGGAACCTCTACTAGTGAAGCTCGCACTGTCACAGTCTCGGGGGGGACGCTGGCGCTGGATGTGGCCTACAACAAGACTCAATCGACATTAAGAACATCCACGCGCACGAGACACTTTTTGCCTCATGAGGTGTCCATCCCACTTTTGTTGTACTTGATACTTCTCCGACCGATTGAGGCCACCGTGGCTTCAAGTCTGTATTCGGCAGTTGATGCCACGTCTACAAGCTTATCTGCTCAAACGGCGGGGGCGGCGCGTCGAGTTCTTGGCCTGTACGACTCAATGTTATTCTGTGCCGCAGGAAGCTCCATGGCACCGGACCGCCTGGCTCGCGACCTTTCGCGTTGTTTCTTGAAGTTTACAGGGCAAGCAATACAGGTGTCTGAATATAGACACTTGTGTCTGACCCTGTCAGATGCTGCGTTGTGTTCTGTCGCTTTCAGGCAGTCAGGCGCGTACTTTCGCATGGCCGGGCACTCAGAAGCGACTGCAAGGTCCACGTACGCAGTTACATCGCGCTCTACTTCGACACTGGAATCCTACGACAGTGCTGGCATCAGCGCCATGTTCCATCGTAGGCTGGGGCTTTCCGACGCATGGTGGAGTGGTCGCACTGGTTCTGCTGCCGCTCTAGCCAGTTCGCAAGGTGCTCTACCGGTTCAGCAAAGTATGCCATTGCCTGTAAACGCATCCGTGCGAGCCGCTTTTGCGCAACCGGTGCGTTGTTGCTTTGAAATGTTATGTGTGTGTGTTGTGTGTGTGTGTGTGTGTGTGTGTGTGTGTGTGTGTGTGTGTGTGTGTGTGTGTGTGTTGATCAATGGATGCTCCTGTGTTGACCCCGCAGGCATTAGCTGAGCTGACCAAGCTTCATGTCAATTCAAAGCCTCCGGGATCTCTGGCGAATGCAAGCGGTCTTGCTCGCCAGGAGGAGACAGAGACCCCCACCACTGTCGTACCCAGGCTTAACGGAGGACAATCTTCGGGCATCATCCAGCACCTTTGGAGTTTGGGGTGTGATGCTTGGCCAGGAACGCTGTCGATCGATGTCGCAGCATTGTTGGTGGAGTATCACCGTCTGTTTGACCCGGTCATGGGGCGTCATCTGCAATCGGAATGCTTAGCTGCGTTTGGGCTCACGGGCGTATCTCAGCAGGCTTCTTCAGTACGATTCAAGACGCATGTGCAGTCCGACGCTGTTGCGCTAAGTCTCGTCCTTCCTATGCTACAGCCCGCTACAAACATGATTATTGTCATGGAGACCGGAGGTTTGTCGAGGCTGTGTCTCCCGCGTTTACTGTGATGTAATCAAAGCAAGCACTATGTTTTCCAACTGCAGGTGGCAAGTCTGCTATCTTCATGTTGCCGGCTTTAAGGGAAGCCCACCTCCAACTGAAGGTGTGCACTCTGTTGGTGAGTCCGTATCGCGCTCTGCAACGGGACACCGAAAGACGTCTCACTGCCAGTGGAATACCCTGGCTGAAATACAAGCATGAAGAGCAACGGTGTTTGGACGATATTCAGCCCTTGCCTCGCGTCGTTCTCGTAAGCGTTGAGCAGTTGGATGTTGTTTTTCTACGGTGGCTTCTGCTCAACAATTCCGTTGTCAAGCGCATCGTCATCGACGAGGCACACACTTTGTTAGACGGTTACCGCAACGATATGAAAATGACATTGCGATTGTGTCAACTTGGCCTGCCAACTGTATTAATGACGGCGACGCTACCCATCAGCATGCAGCATATCATTCTTGCACAGACGCGGTGGAGTGCTGGGGCTACTCGAATCCTTCGTGCTGCATCCACCGTCCGCAAAAACTTGCAGTTTTCTGTTTCCGTCGTCTCAAACTTGTTCGAAGCCTATGAGTTCGTACAGGGACTTGTTGTGGCAAGGGTGACTGCTCCGTTACCGCAACTCGGGGCCAGTGTTCGCAGAATCATCATCTTCTGTTTAACCAAAGATGATTGCGAGAGCGCTTCCACCCGCTTCAAGGACGTACTGCATCCAGGCGAGGGGTTCCAGGTGGACTGGTTCCATGGAGGCGGCGACAGCGCTCATGATGAACACCGAGCTAGTGTCCAGGCGTGGTTCTCAGATTGCACTTCCGGTGTCGCTGAAGGGCCGATCAGGGTCAAGATTGTGTGTTGCACCATCGCTTTCGGCGTCGGTATTGATCTCCCCCCAGTTGAACTGGTTATCCACCTAGGTGGCGCGTGCTCAATGTTGGACTACGTACAGGCAGTTGGCCGCGCTGGCAGGGACGGAGCATTGGCTTCCTGTGTTTGGGTGTCGTTCCCGGCTGCCATGCGCACGATCAACGCTCTGCGCACTTCAGATGTCTCCGAGCGTCGAGATTGGGACACTCTGGCCGACATTGAGCAGTATGCGAGGGGAGCGAGCGATCCACACGCTCAATGCCGAGTCTCGATACTGTCGCGGATCCTCGACGGCAGCACTGCATCGTGTAGTGAGCTGCAACCACTGCCACTGCAAGTCCCCAGTGCTGTGTGTGATGTGTGCAGGCGCTCTCACGCACTGCAGATTGCGTCAAGTTTGAGCGCACAAGGTACTTTTTCCAGTAACGTTGATTGAAAGGAGCGTTATCATTTTCGTCTGCTTGAGAATTATGCGTGCTGATGTTTGGCTATGCATGATGTGTTTCAGACATGGAGGAATTTCCGGTTTCTGGTATCATAGATGGCCCGGAGTGTGCAGAACCAGCAGGCGTTCCTGCTGCAACCTCTGTGGTCAAGAGAACATTCACCGATCTCGAGAGCGACGCATTGACCTCACCCTCTCAGAGCCGTCGTATGTGGCTCTCCAAGCCCTCGCCGAATCAGGAGTTGCAAAGCCAATCGTCATTGCGAGCGCATATACGTGAACGCGCGACAGATCTCTGGCAAATCCGGCAGCTGGGTGAGTTCATCCAGAAGGCCAACGCTAGGCCGTCGAGTTCTGTCGGATCCTCCGTCTGTACCTGCAGTGTGTGTCGAGTTGCCTCATGGGTACTTCTGAGCCGAACTCCGAGCAATCCACCCAGATACATGTGGGACAAGCTGTTGCTGGATTTCAAGCAAGGGCGTGGAGCCTGTCTGCTTACTCGCTGTTGCTTCCGCTGCTTTCGACCAGACCACTGGGTTAGCTCGTGTCCACTCGCTGCGATACAGCTCCGTGTTGACAAGGTTTGTGTTCTTTGTGGGCTGCCCTTCGGGGAGCTGGGATGCCACTGGGATGGGGATGAACCAGTTCAGGGCAGTCGGCCTTGCAAATCGTTCGCTCGCAATCAACTGATTCCGTTGGCTTACTTCATTCGATCCGATCCAACAGCAGTTCTGTCTCATCCTGAGCTGGCTAGCCTAGTGCGAGACGAGGATTTTCATCGTTGGTTGTTCTGTCGCGCGGGTGATTCCAATCTTGATCTCCCGAATGTCGTGAAGTTTGTGCATTGGGGTTTAACGAAGTTTTATGGTGTGTACTCAGACATTGAAAGTACCGTTGCCTCCTTCTAGACTGCAAGTAAACCAGTTGTAGTTGGTGCTCCTCGCAATTACAATGAATATGGAATTTCGCTGTTTCGGCCGTTGACGAAATGCATGAGGGCTCATTGCGAGTGCCAACGTCTATAGTGATCAGCCACCAACGCATATTTCGCAAACTCGCCTGCAGCGTAAGACTGTGATCTCATTGTGTTGACGGTGGTGGTTGTCAAGTATTGGTTCTACCATGCAAGGTGAGGAGCGGAGCCGAGTTGGCTTGGCTGCACACCAGTTGGCTGAGTTGACACCCTAGCTGCGACCTAGTGTGAAACGACAGCAAACTTGACAATGGTTTTCTGCTGATATTATTGTATTAATGACAGGGAGGTTCGTTCAATCCGTGCCAATTGATGGGATTTGCATACATTTGCTCACTCAGGTGCAGCTTCAAAAGACGGTGACTGCAATGTTGGCACATCTGTGCTGCCCCTCATCTCTCCCAATGGTGACTCCGGTGCAAGTGGCTCGGATCACGTGCCCGTAGCACCCTCTCCGGTCAGTCCAGCAAGTTCAGTTGTGTCCATCGAGCAGCGCTTCCGTCGATCGAGCGCAAAAGCAGCGCAGTACTCCCCGCTCTCGCAGGACTCGTTTTGCCGGAGCTCGCCCTTGGCTACTCCCGGCCTCGATTCCGACTCGGAGATCAAAGCTTCAGGGGCCCACTCCCACGTGAAGCGCAAGCTGATGCTGCAGGACGGTGGTGCGGAGGCTATTCATTCTCCTGATATTATGAACAGCATTCGCATTCATGTTATTGCCGCTGGTGCACAGCCGCGCTCGGAGGCGATTCGGCACGTGAGCTGGCCATGCCTGCCATGCACTTTGCGCTCAGCTAGACGCCGGCAGAATCCCAACAAGAAGGGTGAAGAGTCCTCGCTGACATGCGTTAGCGTTGGTTCGTGCTTCAGGTGCCAAGGCAACCACGGCCGCATTGCTTGTCCCGTCTATCCACGTTTCCAAGCTCCGTCATCTCCTCGTGTCTCGTCTTCGCATGTGGTATGTGTGGTGTGTGGCCTGCCCAGCCAATATCACGTCAATTTGCAGGGCAATCCAGTGCGCTACGGTGGAGCGTGCACCAGCTTTGCCAAAGATTACGTTCTCGCTGGCTGTTGGAGCATGTTCCGAAGCTCGGAGTTGCTCCACTCTCCCGCCGCGAAGTGTGTGACCGAAATCGAGTTTCGTGATTGGCTGTTGGTGACGGCAAACCCTAACTCCACCATTCCCAACTGTGTGACATTGGTGCACTGGGCGTTATCTGATCTGTATCACCTGTTGTGATGAGTCTGAATATCCAACATTTTGTTCCTTGGGGTCACGTCTCCGAATAATAGCCGGTCAGTTTTCCACCATTATCCCGGTCAATCCAACCCGATTGCCGTTTGAATGAGCACAGTCTCGGTGTACGACGTTCGGCCACGCGTGCTTCAACAGTCACAGTGAGAGAATCGAAGTGTACGCGCTTGCTCATGTTACAGTTTGGACCACTCCAACTCCAAAAATTTGTATCGAAGCGTACCCGCTGTTCGGTTGCGTTGAAAGCAAGCGTGCGTGCGACGTCAATGGCACATACCAGGCACAGTAGCAGTGTGGGTACTGGTACGCCATCTGAATGGCTTTTGCCCGAAGAAGTGTCACTCTTCTTTGAATATGTTCCAACGGGTTCAGCTGCCGGGCCTCAAGGTGTTCAGACGGATCGCGGTCTCGAACAGCACGCGAAAGACTGTGGGTTGTCAGCAGATCAGGTAGCCGATCTGTTCAGCTTCACTTTGGAGCCATCCTTACCACCTCCAAAACGGCGCAAGGTCAGCTGGGCCGATCCTATTGCAGTGTACTATGTACCGCATTACCCTGAGTTCGATGCACCTGCCTTCGATGATGACCCCGTCGGTGCTGAACTGGAGGCCAAAGGTCGCAAGCTGGATCCAGCCGTTGACGATACGTCCAAGTGTCCTCTGAAGCGACCGGAGGCGTTAGACGTGTCACCCATGCCACCTCCACTGCCCGACTACGACGGGCGTCATACCATCATTGTTCGTGGCCCAAGCTTTGCAGATATCATTTCTAGGCTGCCTGTGCCGTTGTTTCGTCGCTCTCTGTTAAACGACACTGATACAGGCTATACGGGTCAAAGGCATTATCAGCAGTAATGGTGGATGTGCAGGTCGCTTATTTTCTGTGTCCTGGAGCGTGAAGTACATTAAATAACCTGTGCGTGTCAAAGGGGGGTTGCAAGATTGAATAAAAGCGGTTGTCAGCTTGCAAAGTGCCAGACTGAGTATCCAATGGAATGGTGTGCCGTGCGGTTGTGGAGACTTGGCAGTACATAATGCTCCCATCAAAGCTGCCTGTAGTGCAGGTCAGTAAGCAGCTCGGGTTCTGTTGATATTGCCATGGTCAGGTAGAATGCGTCTTGCGAGTATCCAGAAGATTCATCAAGGTTATACAACATGATCAATCGTGTCAACGTTGTGTACTACATGGGCGACTACCGTGAGCCTTGAAATCGGTTTTGCGTAACTCTGCGAACCAGACCGTGTGATCATCTGTGCGAACGGGTCTATGCTGCGCGCCTGGGTTCAGAATCGGGCAACATGGGTGCTTTTGACGTAAGGTGTCGAAGGGTTGCAGATGGGGTCACCGGCGATTCGCATAGTGCTAGATTGGACAGTTTGCGCGGCGCTCATCATTCCATGGGCTCCTGTTCAGGTCGATCCCAGGCCGCTGAGTTTATCTCCTCGAGGGTGTACAGTGCGAGTGGTTGTAGGTACGGTAATAGCAGTAGGCCTCGACAGCCCGCTAATGCAACCTTGTCTGAGTGTTGGTGTGATCATGTGTGTGCATTTTTGATTGTTTGTGAGTGTCAGGTGTCGCTCTGCATGGACGTTCCTGTTTTGGTCACAGCTTTGGCAGTTCAACTGGGGCACGTCAAGACTTGATCAGAGCGCTCTACGAGGAAGCGTTCAGAGGTCATTTTGGGTATAGATTGGAAACTGCTTCTGGAATAAAGGCTCGCGCTTACGCTACCAGCTGACGCTGTTTTCGATGTAGCTGTTACCGCAGGTGTGATTCCGGTAGAGGCATCAGCCGTTTCACAAGCTGCAATAAGTGGGTTCTGGTATCATGATGTGATGCGATGTGATATTGGTTGATGCCATCAGCCTGTCCCGTGGTCTGATTGCACCTGCTCTGTCGTTGAATGCCACTGCAAGTGATTGGGCCAGCCACGGGCTCTGAGTCTAAAGACGTGGATTTGGCTCGTATCCGCTCAAATTCCAAGATCTGTTCGAGAGGTCTCGTCATCGATAGTCCCGCTGGTAGCTACACTATCAAGGTGGTGTACAAGAACCTTGTGTACTCTGTGTCTGGAAGGGCGGCGTTTCCTTTACTGGCAACACAAACTGCCGCAACAAGACTGGAATGTTGACGGTGTGTTTCCTGCGGATGTCTCTGATTGATGCTACAACTGGTTCGGAAGCACCCGCAGCGTCTTTGTGAGCGCTTCAAGTGGGATCAAGCTGTCACGACGGGACGGCACGCACTAACCGCAGACCAAGTCTCGAGTGCACTGTCTTGAGTGTCAGGGTGCTTGTTGTATTTGTTGTGGCATAATGTGTCTATAGCCATGTATACATGCACCCCTGAGTGCCTTGGATTCAGAGAACACTGGTAACGTCATCATCTGTGATCGCTGGTAAGCCATTAAAGGCCAGCTTTTGCAAAGCATCCTCATGATCACACGAGACTGCCTGGCAGACGTGACCAATACGACAGAAGCACATCCAATGACGGAGCGGAGCCTGAAGATTCCGAATGAGCGAAAAGGCGCAGCCAGTTGACTATACGATCAGCTGATGACCCATGCTCAGTCAACCGGCTTCAGAAGACCTATCTTGCCCAAAACTTCGATCATCCATGACCTACGAGAAGAATGTTTTGGGGGAAGAGTGCAAAGAAGATGAATACACTAACATGGGTTTCACAAAATGAACATCGTACAAGACGTGCCCAACAACAATAAACGACCTTGTGAACCAACGAAACGTCATGTAAGCGATTACCATCTTCAGCTCAAAATCGCAGGAAGTCTAACTGAACTGCCAGCCAAAGCACCAACAAAATGGCGCAAGGTAAAAAAGAAAACAAACGAACTAACACCTTGACAGCAAACAACAAAATGACACCGATTCAGATGACGGCAATGTGCTGCACTTTCTGTACAAGCAACCAACTTTGCAACAAGGTGCCCAACCAGAAAATATGGAACAAGCAATAAGAAAAGCAGATGCAAAATTATGACGGCTGAAGCGAACGTGGGGTGATTAACCGCTGTTAGGGTTAGGGTTAGGGTTAGGGTTAGGGTTAGGGTTAGGGTTAGGGTTAGGGTTAGGGTTAGGGTTAGGGTTAGGGTTAGGGTT
>Ga0163151_10005508_pt1 | contig 16114 bp, 17 predicted proteins | sample OliLakLV19MP5IB2_FD_145596 | JGI IMG/M metagenome (GOLD analysis project Ga0163151, IMG submission 145596) | Freshwater microbial mat bacterial communities from Lake Vanda, McMurdo Dry Valleys, Antarctica - Oligotrophic Lake LV.19.MP5.IB-2 | ecosystem: Environmental > Aquatic > Freshwater >...
GTACGCGATATTCTTCTGGCGAAAGCTCTTTCTTCCACTCCTCTTCGGTTTTTGGCACTGGTTCCATGCGGGAAAGTGTAGCATTCGGGGCGGGCGGAAAGCATGAAGTTCGTGTACTTTGCTCTGTGGTATTCTGGCCCTATGAGTCGGATCCTCGTAGCACTCTTGGCGCTCCTCATCATTCCGGGAGCTGCACTTGCTTCAACTGTTCGGGCAGAAAGAAGTTTGGTTGTTACCGAGCCAATTCCCGATAATGCCTATCTTGCGGGCCAAGATATCAATATTGCCGTACCGCTCCCTGGAGACGTCCTTGCCGCAGGCGGCACCCTCACTCTTTCGGCGCCTGTGGCAGGCGATGTACTGCTTGCGGGAGGGTCAATAGATGTTGCAAAGCCCGTCGCAGGCGACGTGCGCGCTGTCGCGGGTCGCATCCTTATTCGAGACAAAGTCGCAGGCGATTTGGTGCTTGCGGGGGGAGAGATAACGGTGAGAGGTCAGGCATCATCGACTCGTATCGTGGGCGGCGCGGTAGAGCTTGCAGGGGGCGCCACTGGCGCAGTGGTGGTGTATGGCGCAGACGTGCGCATTTCTGGGGAATACGCAGGAGATGTCGAAGTCATTGCGTCTGATCGACTTACGCTTGGCGAAGGTACGATTATTCGCGGTGCTCTTAAGTACAATGCGCCGCAAGAGGCTGGAATTCCCGCATCGGCCTTGGTTACTGGGGGAGTGACATATACGGGCTCGTCTTCGTATCTTCCGACCACTGAAGAGGCGAAACGCTTTGCGATAGCGGGTGCGGGTGTCTTTTTGATTGTAAAAGTTATTGCGGCAGCGATAGCTGCTGGTCTTATTGCCGGCCTGTTCCCAGCCTTCACTGAGAAAGTGGTAGAGAAAACACTTTCGCGTTCGCCACGTCGTTTTGTACTTCTCGCACTTCTCGGTTTTGCGGCCGTCGTGGCAACGCCATTTCTCATACTCCTCCTGATGTTTTCGTTCGTGGGGCTTGCGGTAGCCGTCTTGCTTGCAATTGCGTACGCACTTCTATTGCTGCTCGGCTACCTGTACGCCGGTGTGCTCGCTGGTGCCGCACTCTCACGTGGACTTTTGAAGCGTCCGGGGCTGTCATGGCAGGCAGCCTTTGTGGGTACGTTTGCACTGTATTTCGTTGGGATTATCCCGGGCATAGGTCCTACCGTCATGCTGGTGCTCGCCGCGAGCGCTATGGGCTCATTACTTGTTATTGCGTATCGTTTTGCTTTCACCAAAGCGGATGACGGAGACGTATGATGCCGAAAGTGGGGGATGTATCTCCTGACTTCACGCTTCAAGACCAGGATGGCGTACCGCACACTCTTTCAGCGTACCAGGGTAAGCCAGTTCTTATTTATTTTTATCCTAAGGACGATACACCAGGGTGTACCAAACAAGCATGTACCTTGCGGGACGCGCTTCCCGACTTCGCCTCACTCGAGGCTACGGTGCTTGGCATCTCGACCGATTCGGTGAAAAGCCATAAGAAGTTCGAGGAAAAATACGGTTTGCCGTTCACCCTGCTTTCGGATAAACATAAAGAGGTGGTCAACGCGTATGGGGTATGGGGTACTAAAAAATTCATGGGCAAGGAATACGTGGGTGTGTTTCGCAACTCTTTTCTCATAGGCAGGGACGGCACGGTGATAAAAGTGTACGAAGGAGTGAAGCCACTGCTCCATGCAAACGAAGTCCTTGAAGATATTAAACGCTTGAAGGTGTAGGCATGAGGAGTACGTCATCTGAGCGGAGGCAGCGGGCGCGGAAAATCGTGCAGTATGTAAAGAAGACCTACCCGGAACCCAAAACAGAACTTGCACACACGACACCGTTTCAGCTTGTCGCGTCCGTCATGCTGTCGGCGCAGTGCACGGACAAAAAAGTTAATGCGGTGACAAAAACGCTCTGGAAGAAATACAAAAGCGTCAAAGATTTTGCAAACATGGACGTGGATATTTTTTCAAGTGAAACCGCAAGCATCACGTATCATCGTACAAAGGCCCGGCATATCAATCTCACCGCGCGGATGGTGCTCGAAGAGTATAAGGGAAGGATTCCTAAGACCGAGGCGGATCTTGTGCGGTTTCCTGGCATTGCCTACAAGACGGCGCATGTCGTGCTTGGTGAGCTCTACGGCATATGGGAGGGCATTCCGACTGACACCCATGTGAGACGCTTTGCGCTTCGGTTTGATCTGACCGACCACACAGAACTCACTAAGATTTCAAAAGATCTTGAAGCTCTTATTCCGAAGGAAGACTGGCGGTATGTTAACAACGGCCTCGTGCTGTACGGACGCTATGTGTGTACGGCAATCCCGCATGACTGCGGTGCCCATCCGCTCACTCGTATTTGGCCCAAAGCAGCGCACAGGTGGCCAAAGGCCAAATAGCCACAGCACTCCCGCTTGCTCATGGAATCCACCTTCGTTTCTTGCGAAAGCACGGGCATGAGCGTATGGTCAGACATGGGTGGAGTTCCGGTTCTTTAAGGGGGAGGGCGGCGCGCATCTCAAGGGGAAACTCGAGTGACGCTGGATGGTTTAGCGACCAAGCGATTGTCAGGGCCCAAGCGGTCATACCTACGCACCAGTCGAAACGGTTACCTGTTTCTTACGTAAACGCCCATACCCTCAACCGGGACTCCATCTGCTACTTAAGCGTCCATCCGGGGCGCTTTTTTCTTTTCTCGGTAAGGGAGTACCATACGTGCATGAAAGAACGCGAGGAGGCACTAACGAAACCGGTCGCCGTATTTGATATCGACGGGACGCTGTTCCGCTCCTCACTCCTTATTGAGCTTGTTGAGGAACTCATTACGCGAGAAATTTTTCCAAAGGAGGCCCGGAAAAGCTATGAGGCTTCACACGAGGAGTGGCTAAACAGGAAGGGTGAATACGAGCCTTTTATAAAGAAGGTTGTTCACGCATTTGGAAAGTATGCGAAGGGTGTTCCGTATGGCGATGTGGCCGACGTTGCGGGCGAGATAATCGAAGCAAAAAAGGATAGAGTCTATCGCTATACGCGCGATCTTGTCGACGAATTAAAAAAGAAGAATTATTTCCTTCTCGCCATTTCGCATTCACCTAAATTCATTGTTGACGGATTTGCGTACGAGCTTGGTTTTGATAAATCATACGGGACGTTTTATGAGACGGGTGCGTCGAATCGATTCACGAGTGAAATCGCTGACGAACACCTCATTATGAATAAAGCCTCAGTACTTAAGCGTGCGGTTGAGAAAGAACATCTCACCTTTAAAAATTCGTATGGGGTAGGGGACACGGAAAGCGATATTTCCATGCTCACGATGGTGGAGAATCCAATTGCGTTTAACCCCAATCGATTGCTCTATCGTCATGCGAAAAAGCACGCATGGCAGGTGGTGGTGGAGCGCAAGGATGTCATCTACGAGATGTAAGTCGATTCTTGCACCCGAGTACACTCAAGTTCCCATTTCCAGACGAGTATGGTTATGTGAAGTCTGGCTAAGGTCTTTGGGGTTGGCTATGAACACGACACTGGTACGGGTAAGGAAAAACGGCAAGTACTCGGAGGAACAACTTCTGCTTCTGCGGACACTCATCGTGGAAGAAAAGTGCACGGTGGCCATGCTGAATCAACTGGCTGGAGTCTCGTCTGGTTCGGTACATGGCATCTGTAAGCAGCTTGAGGTTTCGATGCATAACTCTCGAGGTACTTCGTCTTCTGGAGGAAAGACCGCCTGTCTGCGACGTGCTAGACAAACAGCAGGACTCCGCAAAAAATATGTGAATACACTTGCAGTACTATTTCCGAAGTAATAAAAGAAGCCGAACACCGTAAGGTTAGTAGGCTTTTCTTTTTATTGTTATTTGGAATGGTCCCCCCATGTCAAGGTGACACCTTGACATGGGGGATGGGTTTTAGGAGCAGGATTCGCGGATATGAGCCGATTTTGTATACTTGAGGCATGACTAAACAGCTTTATCGGAGTACAGAACATAAGCAGATTGCAGGGGTGCTTGGTGGCCTCGGTGAATACTTTAATGTGGACGCAAACGCCGTCCGACTTATCTACACGTTACTAACAGTTTTTACCGGATTTTTCCCCGGAATCATCACTTATGTCCTCGCCACGCTCATTGTTCCTTCACGGGGTACTCCTTCACCTTCTGAAGTTGTAAAAGACGGTAATGACTCCAGCGAAGTTTAGAGCGCTCGTCTTTGCCCACGCACAAAAAGCAGGACGACATGAACTCCCGTGGCGTGCCTCCCTGCAAACAGGAAAGAATGCTAATGCCTATCGTATTCTCGTGTCCGAGATCATGCTCCAGCAGACGCAAGTTGATCGAGTTGTTCCGCACTACAAAGCCTTCGTAAAGAAGTTTCCGACCATACGCGCGCTCGCACACAGTTCACTCGGTGAGGTACTCAAAAGCTGGCAAGGGTTGGGTTACAATCGTCGCGCAAAAATGCTGCACGAAGCGGCAAAAAAAGTAGTACAGGAGTTTGGTGGAAAAATGCCAAAAGAAGTCGAGACTCTTGAATCATTGCCTGGGATTGGTCCGTACACGGCGCGAGCGGTCGCAGCTTTTGCATACAATACTGATGTCATTTTCATCGAAACCAATATACGTACAGCAATCATCCATGCATTCTTTTCACCATCAGAATTGAAACGTAAACATACACCTAGAACTGATATGATATATCATATCAGTTCTATTTCGGACGCTCAAATCAAGGAAGTGCTTGAGAAGGTGTATCCAACGGGCAGAGCGCGCGAGTGGTATGGCGCGCTCATGGACTACGGCGCCTATCTGAAGCGTAGTGGCGTGCGTCTGAACGCCCTAACCAAGGGATACGCTAAGCAATCTGCGTTCGATGGATCACTTCGACAGGTACGAGGTGGAGTACTGCGGAGGCTTAGTGAGGGAGGGGCGAGTCATGCCGCGCTCAAAAAACTTTTCCCTGTCGAGCGGAGTGCTCAGGTTACAGCAAGTCTTACGGCACTCACGCAGGAAGGATTAATTGCGAAAAAAGGAACGACCTATCGCTTGCCTTAGATAATCTCCTGCATGGTGCGCGTAGCGACTACACCAAGGAGCGCAATAGCGATTCCTGTACTAAAGAAAAGAACGTTGTAGTCACTCACGAAAAGTATGAGGCTACCGATAAGGGGAGCCATAAACGCCCCTGCTGGGCGCATCATGCGGAACACACTTACCGTGGATGCGTCACGCTCCGAAACCCTGCGGAAGAAATGGCCCTCGGTCATGGCTTCGGTAAGAGCAGCGCCGATTCGTGTAAGAAGCAGAATAATAACTATGACGAACAGGGGAGTGGCAGCAGTCACAAACGCAAACGCACTGAAAGAAAGGCCCATCAACAAAAATCCTATGAACAGTAGCTTGCGGTCGCCTAAGTAACGATCAGCAACCCACCCGGCCGGGTATTCGATAAGCACGAACGGAATAACTGCTACTGCAAAAATCCACCCAAGCTGACTCCATGGCATCCCAAGCACTGTATGCAGATAGAGGGGAACGTAGAAGGGTGCCAGGTGAAAGAAAAGCTGAAGCACGCCTTGGGCTGCCGCAACCGCACGTAAATCGCGATTGCCAACGATGCATCTGCAGGTCGCGGCAAAGCGACTTGTGCGCGGCGGTTTGCCCTCGGGCAATGATTCCATAAGGAAGATCATCAGGAACGGCGTGAGCGTTACTGCTGCTGCAAAAAACACGAAGTCATACCTGTCTGCATCACCTAACAGAAAACCAACTGCAAGCGGTGCAAGCACAAGTGCAAGATTGCCTGCAGTAAGGAATGCAGTGCGTATGCGTCCGGTGGCATTTTCTTTGGCTACCGTGGCCTCGAGCAGAAGATCAAACTGGTAGGCAATAAGCGGATGCAGACTGCAGGCGAGAGCTATCGCAGCTATCGCAATCGGTGCTGAGGGGTTTCCGGCAAGTATGGAGAGGATAATGGCCTGCGCAAAGCCTAGGTAGATTGCGAGACGTTTTGCGCCGTATTTCCGCACCAATCTCGGCATGATTGGAAAGGCGAGGAACGTGAGCACTGCACCAAACGATATGACGAGACCCACCTGATCCTCGCGCATAAACGTCGCGAGGTACGGACCCACAATGTATATGAGCAGGAAGAAGTGCGCGGAAGAAAAAAAGTTTCCAAGCGAGAGAATCTGCCGTGGCTGCATGATAAATATTTTAGCACTCACTCGCGTATGCAGGAGGTGCACAGCTTCGCTAGTCGGAGGATCTCTGATTCGACTCCTTGCAAAAATGCTCTGCCTTCGGTTGAGCGCACCTCGTGCATATGCTGGCTCGCATCTTGGGGAATACGAAATGAAGGAAACAATCCGCCGCACGAAGCGCGGCGGATTGTTTCAGTACGCTACTTCTAGCGTCACAAAGCACGAAGGAATCCTAATCAAGAAGTTTTATACGCTAGGCACGGGACACAGATTTTGGAAGCGTACTAAAAGTACGATGGAAAAAATCTGTGGGACCCGTAACGACGCAGATAAGACTTCTTGGTGGATTCCCTAAACCCCAATCAATACGGGAATAACCATCGGCGCCTTATTAGTGCGCGCAAAAAGGTATCCGGCCATCGTGTCTGAAAGGGCATTCTTTACATAGTCGAGATCAACCGGGTTCATGCCTTCGGTTGTGTCCTCGACCGTCTTCTTGATGAGAAGACGCGCCTGATTCAGCATGTCCTGGCTTTCGCGCAGATACACGAATCCTCGTGAGATGATATCGGGCGACTTGCGGAGTTTGCCGGTCTTGAGATTCACCGTCGCGATGATGACAAACATACCGTCTTTTGCGAGCATTTTTCGGTCGCGGATAACCACTTCCTGCATATCGCCGATGGAGAAGCCATCGACTACGAGGGGAGCAGAAGGAACCTTCTGCTTGTGAATATCCATACGCTCGCCATCGATGATGTCGATGACCGTGCCGTTGTCTGCAAGTACGATAGATTCGCGTGGGCGACCAGCCTGCTCAACCGCCTTGGCATGGCAGGAAGTCATTGAGTAGTACCCGTAGGCAGGCATGAAGAACTTCGCATTTATTTGTTTATTGATCCACACGAGCTCGCCAGTGTTGCCGTGGCCCGTCGAGTGCACGTCAGACGAGCGGTAGTGGATGAGTGTAACGCCACTACGATACAGATTATCTTTTAGCTTCTGCACGTTAAGTTCGTTACCTGGAATGACCGAGGAAGAAAGCACAATAGTGTCGCGCGGGCCGAGCGTGATGTTCTTGTGCTGTTTCGTTGCGATGCGCATAAGTGCCGCGAACTCTTCGCCCTGCGCGCCGGTTGAGAGAATGACTATCTTATCCGGTGGGTAATCGCCGATTTCCTGGGCGCTGATAATGGTCTCCTTCTTTACCGTAAGGAGTCCCGTCTTCTGCGCTATTTCGAGGTTCGTTTTAATTGAACGTCCTTCGGTGACAATTTTCTTTCCAAGGGATTCGGAAATTTCGATAATGCGGACCATGCGCTCGAACTGGGAAGCGAAAGTACCGATGATCAGGCGTCCTTGCACGGTCTTTATGATGTTCTCGAGTGTCTCGTGCACTTTGCGTTCAGGCACCGAGAACCCATCGCGTTCGGCGTTTGTCGAGTCAGCGATGAAGAACAGGTTCTTCTGGGCACCAAGGGCACCCCACTTTTTCTGCTCCTCATCGGTAGGGATGCCGTTCTCATGATCGAGTTTCAAGTCACCTGTAGCGATCACATTGCCGTACGGCGTCGAAATAGCAATACCCATCGAATCAGGAATGGAGTGAGTCACCGGGAAGAACTGTACCTTCGTTTTTCCGATGGTATGCGTTGACCCGGACTCCACCACAATAATGTTCGGCTTTGGCATATCAGGATATTCCTCCTGTCGCTTGGCAATCATCACCGCAGAAAGGTTCTGGGTGTAGATTGGCGGATTACCAAAACGATTCATCAAGAAGGGAATACCGCCGATGTGGTCGAGGTGTCCGTGGGTAATGAACACTGCGCGTACGCGGTCCATGTTCTTCTCGAGATACTTGGTGTTCGGAAGTATGTAATCAACTCCTGGATTCGTGTCTTCAGAGACGAACTGGAAGCCGACGTCGAAGATAAAAATATCTCCGTTTGTTTCAACCGTGAACATGTTGCGGCCGACTTCTTCGACGCCTCCCAAGGGTACGATGCGAACGACGTTTGCGCCCGGCTTCTCGGGATAATAATCAGGAACATTTTTTGCGGCAGTTTGCTCACGCGACGGACCAGTTGGCCGGCGAAGGGTACGACGGATTTGGCGAGAAACACGGCCGGGACGTGCGGCGCCGTTTGCGCTCGTAGCGCGCGCGCCACGCTGTCCGCGGGAACCGCGATTAACGCCGCTGGGTCGTTCGGTTGAGGAAGAACGTTCTCCTTGGCTCTGCGCGGGGGTATGGGGGGCCGGTGCAGGGGCCGGTGCTGATGCTTGCGACATAACGGATTAAGTTAGTTAGAACGTAAAAGACTGAATAAGCTCCTACCGAGCAGAGAGCAGTAGACGAGGATAGCGCTTGCGCTTGCCACCTACTACTTGCTGCTCACCAAGAATGGCCACACGTATTCGCTGTGCCTGTGCCAGCTGGCAGCCGTTGCGAAACGGTCTGAGGGCGATGTGATTTGAGGAAGCACAATGCCCTCGAGGTCCTTAGGTACAGCATACAGGAAGTCAGGGGCATGCGTAAAGGCCGCGGGGTAACTCTTGCTAATACGAGCTGCTGCTTCCTCAAGTTCCTTGCGCGAAGCCTCAGGATCGTTTTCGGTACGCGCACGCACCAGAAGCGCATCGACAACCGCGTCATCATACAGTGCAATGTTGAGACCAGGGTCGCGCTTCTGGCTTCCGTGCCAGAAGGCATAGAGGTCGCGGTCGCGTCCTATGACTTCACCAAAGAGAAGCGCATCATACGCGCGCGGGCGAATAACTTCCTGGGCCAGGTCGCCGGTTTCGTAGAGCTCAATATCAACTGGTACGCCAAGTAACTCCCAGTCTGCTTGAATTAAGGTGGCAATGGCTTTCAGCTCAGGGACGTTTGAGGTGCGAATGGTAATGGTGGGCATGAGGGTTGCGCCCTTTACCCAACCCTGACCTTCCTTGTAATTCCACCCAGCATCGTCAAGCACGAGGCGCGCCGCCATCGTGCGAGTCGCCGGGTCCTGCGAGAGAATCGGGTCACCCTCCAGGTCGATAGGCAAACCGCTTGGTGGAAGGGGACCGGAAAGGGGAGTGCCGTAGCCGCCCAAAATATCGCTCACTATTTTTGTGCGATCAATTGCAATTGAAAGCGCTTTGCGGACTTCGAGATTTTCAAACACCGGTTCCTCGATAGGATTGAAGAACACACCGAAAACGCGCGCATAGGGCGCGCGAAGCGCGCCCTCCTTCGCAATGCCATAGGCACTCTCTACTCGTCCGCTTTTGAGTGCTGTGGCAAGGTCACTTTGGCTGGTGTAGAACTTAAAACTAATGCGGTCTAGATACGGCCTGCCTGCGGCATAGCTGTTTGACGCCACTAGCTCATATTCCTTAATGATGCCGTTTTTGTCGCGCACCACTCGTGTTGCGATGAATGGCCCGGCACCTATTGGCTTTTCCATAAGCGGGGAGAACGGAAACTGATCATTTGGCACATTGCGCCAAAGCCGGGCCGGCAAGATGCCAAGCATAGTTTCTCCGAGGAAGGGAGCATACGGCTGCGGTAGGGTAAAGCGCACGGTACGCGCATCCACCACCTCTGCACGGACATTTGCCCAGTTGGCGTATTGCGAGCTTTTAAGGCGTGGATCCTGCGCCTTTTCAACGGTGTAGACGACATCGTCAGCAGTAAGAGATGAGCCGTCGGAAAATGTAGAGCCTTCACGCAATACGAAGGTATAGATTTTCCCATCTTCGGAAATCGTATAGCTTTCGGCGAGTACGGGCGCGAGTGAGCCATCTGGACCTATACCCATGAGTCCCGCATAGGTAAGTGCGGTCAAATCGCGATCCGCGTCCGTTAGCGCGAGAAGGGGATTAACAAAACGCGGCGCACCGACAACGCCCTCGACGAGACTGCCGCCTCGTGCGGGTATTTTCACTAAGTAGGTTCGCTCAAAGGCGATAAGGCCGGCAAAGCAAGAAATAACAAGAATAGTAGCTAAGGAACCGAGTACGAATTTGTCGCCTGGCGGCAGGCGTTTGATATGCGCAAAGAAGCCGGGCAAGACCGGCATATGATTCGAGGAAGAGAATGTGGTAGGGAAGCGCTTCATACGCTCCATAAAGGAGGTGTTCCTAGATTAGGAAGCCAGCGATAGCGGTGAGCACAAACAGTAGAGCGATAACAATGGTCGAATTAAAGAGAAATTTCTCAGCTCCTCGACGCTTATAGAAGGTCGAAGCGAAATTGTCTCCTCCGAAAGCTCCGCCGATTGATGCGCCACGGTTTTGCATCACAATGCCAGCAATGAGGAGTACGGAAAGCACTATTTGAATGTAGGGCAGTATCGCCACAAGAGTCTCCATCTGTAGGCGCTACAGTACCATTTGAGCCCAGAAATGCAAAGTCCCTTGAAGCAAATTCTTCAAGGGACGTTTCTTCAGGATTTGAGTGCGGGAACAAAATGGTCGCGCACGCTGTGCTCCATTGCAAGGAGCCATAGAATTCCCATTGAACACACTGCAAAGAAAGAGATGAATCCAAACAGACCACTCTTGCCGGCCAATTGCTCGCTTCCGAGCGCCAGAAGTAAAAACACCGTCTGCGTCACGAGATAGTTGCGTGCAAGTCGACGAGGAACTTCAGGGGCCCACGTCGGCGTCTCTCTGAGCATGTTGCTGCCCAGATAGATCAGGGAAGGCAAGAGTATGACGAATAGCGTAATAGCGTAGCCGAGGTATTCAAGACACATGATGATCCCCTGAGGTTTATAAAAAAACTCCTGTCACTAATTTGCGTTTTTTGTCAGGAAAGTCAACTATTTCCTCTAGGTGTCTAGAGACATGCAAAGCCCCCGGACATGTGTCCGGGGGTGGGTGGTTTAGCACAGAAGGCCTGGATTGTGCTGTCTCAGCTGGCGCGTCGCCGAGTCATACGTGACCCACGAGTGGATGACGTAAAGCAGAAACAGCATGGCACAGACGGTGAGGGCTGCATCATGGTCCGCCGGACTTCTGGCGCCCCACGCGTAGAAGAGCGTGCCGATGGCAACGATGCTGGCGCTCCCGAGCACATACGCGAGCGAGCGGAACCGTGCGCGGCCGTAGCTCTCGGGGCCGATCGCACCTTTGGTTTTGGCGAGGTGGGTCCGTCTGAGCACGATGACGAACATCATGGAGATCAGCACCACCAAGATGAACAGAACGGCCAAGATCAGAAACGACATGCGTAACTCCTTGTTTAAGGTGAAAAGCGTTGTGCAAGCTACTAATATAAGTATACACCAAACTTAAAGGTATGTCAATATTTTGCTCGAGACGGGCAAGGGAAGTCGCGTCCGCTTTAGTGGCGACCATGTTCGACCTCGTAGGTCGAACATGGTCGCCACAGGTTTTGAGACTGTTTGACCTCGCGTGAAGGCATCCTTATACTGTGGATAACTTCGTGGGGTGTTTTCGCTTCACGATTGGACCTGTGTACGCAGGCAGGGAAATTAACGTTTAGTTTATTAACCGCAGTAGCGAAACATTTTCCTATGGCTAAATCAGCAGACAAAACGCAAAGCCTTTCTATTCAGCCGCTTCATGACCGTGTGGTCGTCAAACCTTCTTCGAAGGAAGAACACTCGTTATCAGGCATAATTTTGCCCGACACGGCTAGCCGAGAAAAACCGGAACGCGGAACCGTTGTTGCGGTTGGTGGCGGTAAGTATGAGGACGGTGATCTCCTCCCCATGACCGTAAAAGTTGGCGACACTGTTCTCTTCTCTAAGTACGGCTATGACGAAGTAAAGATCGACGGTACTGAGTACTTCATTCTCTCGGAATCAAGTATCCTCGCAATTCTGTAGAGTCGACTCCCCTACTCTACTTACTCACTCGTACGTACGGACATTGCTTCTCGAAATCAAAATCCGATTTCTCGAAGATAAGATTTTCTAATCTCGCAATAAGAATTACTCAATAAGAAAAACTAATATGGCAAAGCAAATCAAGTTCGGTGAAGACGCACGCAAGAGCATCCATGAGGGTCTTTCCAAAGCTGCAAAGGCGGTCAAAGTTACGCTTGGTCCGCGCGGTCGCAATGTCGTGCTCGAAAAGAGTTACGGCGGTCCGCGCATCACGAATGATGGTGTTTCAATTGCGAAGGAAATCTCTTTCACGGACAAGTTCGAAAACATGGGCGCCGAGATCGTGAAAGAAGTCGCAAACAAATCCAACGACAGTGCTGGTGACGGTACCACCACCTCGGTCGTGCTTCTTGAGGCGATGGTACAAGAAGGTCTGGCTACCCTCACCCGTGGCGCAAACGCGATGGGCATTCGCTCGGGTATGGAGCAAGCGCGCGACGCCGCTATTAAGGAGCTCGCCCTGATGGCAAAGCCGGTAGAAGGCAAGAACGACGTCAAGCAAGTCGCTACCATCGCTGCAGAATCTGAGGAGCTCGGTACCATCATTGCCGAGACGGTTGAGCGCGTCGGTAAGAACGGCGTGGTGACGGTAGAAGAGTCGCAGGGTATGGAGCTTTCCTATGAGGTCGTAGAGGGTATGCAAATCGATAAGGGCTATGTGTCTGCGTACATGGTCACCAACCCAGAGCGCATGGAAGCAGAGATGAAGGATGCGCCAATTCTTCTTACTGATAAGAAGATAAGTTCCGTCCAAGAGATACTTCCCCTTCTTGAGAAAGTTGCACAAACCGGTCGCAAGGATTTGGTTATCATCGCGGACGACATCGAGGGCGAGGCGCTCACTACCTTCGTGGTGAACAAGCTCCGCGGCACCTTCAACGTGCTTGCAATAAAGGCACCAGGCTATGGCGACAAGAAGAAAGAGATGCTGGCAGATATCGCCGTCATTGTTGGTGGCGAAGTGGTCTCAACTGATATGGGCCATACGTTTGAGAAAGTTGAGCTTTCCATGCTCGGCAAGGCATCGCGCGTGGTCGCAGCCAAAGACAATACCGTCTTCGTGGGTGGTAAAGGTAAGAAGTCAGATATCGACGCGCGCGTCGCGCAGCTCTCGGTACTTGCACAAGGTGCTTCTTCGAAATTCGATACGGAAAAGCTTGAAGAGCGCATTGCAAAGCTTACGGGCGGGGTGGCTGTCATTCGTGTCGGTGCCTCGACCGAAACTGAAATGAAGTATTTGAAGGACAAGATTGATGACGCGGTGAAGGCAACAAAAGCATCTATCGAAGAAGGTATTGTGCCGGGTGGTGGTACTGCGCTTGCAAAGATTGCGCGCATGCTCCGAACGGAAGACTGGGAATTCGATACGAAGGATGAGGAAGTTGGATTTGCTATTGTCGGCCGCGCACTCGAGGCTCCGCTTCGTCAGATACTTATAAACTCTGGCAAAGACGATGGGTCTGCAATTGTTGAGCGTGTGCAGGCAAGCAAAGACTACGCGGGATACGACGCCATGAAAGGCGAAGAGGTTCCCGACATGGTTGCCGCCGGCATCATTGATCCAGTGAAAGTGACAAGGAGCGCGCTTGAGAACGCGGTCTCCGCAGCTGCGATGCTTCTCACGACTGAAGCTGCAGTCGCTGAGATTCCTGAACCGAAGACTCAGGCAGGTGGAGGGGAGATGGGCGGGGGAATGGATTATTAATAGGAGCACGCCAAAAAAATCCATCTGCTTCGTTACGGGTCCCGTCGAGCTCATCCGTCGCACCTCTAGTACGCCTACTTCGCTCGCCTTCCCGTGCCTCGCACCTGGAAGCGTTTGAGCGAACTTATGAGAAGCCCGACTTCCCTATTTAAAAGATTCGCCGCGGACTTTTGGTCCGCGGCGTTTCGCTTTGCTCTCACTCTTGCGGTCAGACGCCGTGCTTGTGGTACCAGCGACTCTTTTGCTTCAGCTCGTGACGAACCTTGTCGAGCTCTGGCGACCCGAGAGAAAAGAGATTCGAAAGAAAGTATCCGAAGGCCACAAACAGCGAATGCATATTTTCCCTCCTCAAAACCTGTGTAAAGAATAGATGCAAGCCCTTTCTTACGCAACCATTGTGAGTATGGGGCAATTCGCTATACTAAAGGGGTAACCACTCTATATATGATTATCCTCTACATCGTGCTCGGCGTTCTTGCAGCTATTGTGCTCTATGTCGTGTTCGCGTTCAACGGCTTCGTCGCGCTTAAGAACCGCGCACAGGAAGCGTGGTCAGACATCGAAGTGCAGATGAAAAGGCGCTATGACCTTATCCCAAACCTGATCGAAACGGTGAAGGGATACGCCGCACATGAAAGCCAGACCCTTCAGAGTGTGACGGATGCGCGTACTGCAGCCATGGGCGCGCAGTCAGTGGGTGAGCACGCACAGGCAGAGAACATGCTCACAGGAGCACTCAAGTCGCTCTTCGCTGTTTCAGAGGCGTATCCAGACCTTAAGGCGAACACCAACTTCCTTGAGCTTCAGCGCGAGCTCTCAGACACGGAAAACAAAGTTATGGCGTCGCGTCGCTTCTACAACCAGAACGTCATGGCGATGAATACCGCGATTGAGCAGTTCCCCGGCAATATTATTGCTTCGAATTTCGCATTCCATCGCATGGAGTTGTTCGAGCTTGCAGAAGGCGAAGAGGCAGCCCGTGGGCCAGTGAAGGTTCAGTTCTAAATTGTAAGCGAGGGCGTGCCCTCACGTCCTTATATATAGGTACACACTATGGCCACTCTCTATCAGGAGCGTTCGCAGAATACGTTCAAGACCTGGCTGCTTATGGGCGGGTTCTTGGTCGTGGTGATTGCGCTTGGCTACGGCGTTTCCTGGTACTACGGCTCCCCCCTCATTCTGTATGGCGCAATCATATTTGCGCTTCTCATGAACGTCGGAAGTTACTGGTTCTCGGACAAGCTCGTGCTCTCCATGACCGGAGCCAAGCCTGCAAGCCGTGCGGAGCATTTCGATCTCTACACGATAACGGAGAATCTTTCGATTACCGCGGGCCTACCGATGCCCAAGCTGTATGTGGTAGACGATCCAGCACCAAACGCATTCGCAACTGGCCGCGATGAAAAGCATGCTGTGGTTGCAGTGACGACTGGACTTCTGTCTATGATGACGCGCCCCGAGCTTGAGGGTGTGATAGCGCACGAGCTCTCACACGTAAAGAACAAGGACATGCTCGTTATGACGGTCGCAGTGGTGCTCGCGGGATTCGTCGCAATCGTCGCTGATATATTCCTTCGCATGTCATTGTTTGGTGGTGGAGACCGCGACAGCGGTAGGGGCGGCGCGCTCTTTGCAGTTATTGCAATCGTCGGCATCATTCTCGCTCCAATTGCAGCTCAACTCATCCAGCTCGCAATATCGCGCCGCCGGGAATACCTCGCCGATTCTTCAGGAGCCATACTCACCCGCTACCCAGAAGGTCTCGCTTCAGCCCTTCAGAAGATTGGAAGCTATGCGGGACCCATGAAAAGCGCGAATCACGCGACCGCTCATCTCTTCATAGGGAGCCCCTTTGGCGCCAAGGCGGCGTCAGCAATAAATCGTATGTTTGCGACCCATCCGCCTGTCGAGAGTCGCATCAAGGCGCTCCTTACGCCGGACGGGAAATAAAGGCGATTGTGCTATAACATCAGGAATACGGAGGCGTCGCATAGAGGTCTAGTGCACCGCCTTGGAAAGGCGGCATACCGAAAGGTATCGAGAGTTCGAATCTCTCCGCCTCCGCAAACGAAAACCCGCTTTCGCGGGCTTTTCATTTGCGGTGATGTATTAACCTTTGCGCGAACCCACTTCGCACGCGCGGAGCGCGTGGTGGCTTGAAACTGCCTCGTACGTTCCTTGTTTGTTCAAGAGCGAAGCGATTGAAGACAAACAGCAATCCTTTAGGGCTCCGATTGCGTGGGGAAACGAACCAATGCGCCTCGGACACGCTCGCGGA
>Ga0163151_10005509_pt1 | contig 16108 bp, 8 predicted proteins | sample OliLakLV19MP5IB2_FD_145596 | JGI IMG/M metagenome (GOLD analysis project Ga0163151, IMG submission 145596) | Freshwater microbial mat bacterial communities from Lake Vanda, McMurdo Dry Valleys, Antarctica - Oligotrophic Lake LV.19.MP5.IB-2 | ecosystem: Environmental > Aquatic > Freshwater > Lake...
GATGAGATCGCCAATAAACAATATTTCTTGAGTTTCTACCAGCGCCACTCCCGAAATGCGCGCACTGACTTCGTATTGGTAGCCCCGATAGATATCTGCGATTGCCGTGTAATCTTTTTTGCCCACTTCGACAGTGGCCTCTCGCTTATTAATTTTACCTTTTTTTAGTTTATCGATTTTCCAAATATAGGTATTGTTATTATACTTTTTAATACTTCCGTCGATCGGCCTCAACCCCTCAGTGACCGGAACATATCCATAAATAGTAGTATTTGCAGCATAGGTGTTGAGAAAACTCTTCCTATGAACTAATAATTTCTCATTTTCTCTGGGTAGTCTCTGGCTAATAAAAATTTCTTGATAAAACGGGATCTCTCCAGTGCCCCCGACATACATTTTCGAATTCTTGATTTCGGTTACCCACGAGCCATCGTCCAAAAACTTTACGCTTTCGGCATAAGGAGTTGCACCCGTAGCACGCAATCGTGTTTTATTGTCAGGCAAGCCGACGGCATCGATTATTTCAAATTGGCTGGGCCGAGTGTCAAACTCCACTAATGTGCCTTTTGAAAGAGTCACCTTAAACTTAACCTCGTCTGCATCACGACCAATTACTATTATTCCCTTGGGCTTACTCGCACTCCCGTTAATACTCACAGTAACCGGCAGTTTGTTTTTTAAACTTATAAGTTTAGGAACGCCATTTTTGGTATCTATACCCTTGGGACCCGTACAAAAATTATGATTATATTCTTTGCCTTTAAAGCGATAACAAGCCCGAACGCCGTTAGAGTTTTTCAACGCGTCTTTAATTTTATTCCCCACATCCTTTTCATACCACTGATAAAAAATAAAACTTTTTTTTTGCTTTTTTGACCTCTTCTCAACTTTTTTAACCTCGTCACCAATGTCACGGACGCTAAATTCGTCGGTCCACACAATACTTTGATCAGCAAGATTGATCAGCTCTATTTTTCCGTCTTTAGGAAGATGATCAGGCCAATTAAACATCAAGTCCCAATTAGACCCCGTAACCTTCAACTCAAGGTTAATTACCTGCTCCTGATAAGACACAGGCCCCACCCGTACTGTTTTTTTATCGACCAGATAAATAAATTTTTGTGGTAGTAATTTGCCGCCACTTTTTTGAATATTAAAATTCATAGGCGTCGCTTTTGCTTTAGCTCCCTGAGCGTTTAGAAAGTTCGCAGATACGGGGAGCGCAGGACCCACGATTGGTTTTAATTCTATATCGGTATCTTCGGCTGGCTGTGGCAAGGGCGCGCCCCTTGAATCGCCTTCCATTGCTTTGATATCCTCTTCAGGTGCATTAGCGCCCAAAGCCAAACCTAAAGTGAAGAAAGAAACAAACCAGCAGCAAATTAATGGGGGGCTAAGAACTTTAATCAGACGCATAAGTTAATACAATTATTAACTTATCGCTTTATTACTACAACCTAAAAAGTGACTTAGTCAAGGGTCTAGCTATTGGCTGGCCCCGTAGCTAACATCGAAAGGAATTGGTTGGGTCCAGTCAGACTGATATTTGTTGTTCACGGCCCTAATTCGCCAATAGTTTTTTCCAACGGGGAGCACCCTCTGCACATACTCTCTATCTGAAGCGCTTCTATTGGCATAATAGGGTTTAGAAAAACCTACGCTATCGGACATTTCTAATTCATAATATTCTGCCTCACTGACTTTTTTCCAGACTAATACTACATGACTGGCACCTTTTGATAAAAAAACCATGGATGAGTCAAAGGCGGGACTCATAAACGGCGGAGTTTTAAGTCCCATTTTTCTCTGATACTGAAAACTCTGTGGGGGGGACACCGAACTAATTTCTCGATCAAACTCATCAAGCGCCGTCACGCGCCAAAAGTATTGACCAGTTTTTAGCAATTCATATTTTATTTTTTCTTCTCTACTTTTTATTTTTTTTGCGCCTTGAAAGCCTTCATTGTCGGCGACCTCTATAAGATATTTGGCTGTCAACGGAGTCAGATTCCATTTGAGATTTACTGGAGGAATAGGAGCATTCATCTCTTCATTCGATGTCACTTTTTCCTCAACATTTCTTACACCTTCAACCTTGGGAGAAGACACTGTTACTATGAGCTGCCCCGGAGCGCTTGGTAAACTCGATGGCATCCGCTCACTTTCCGCTTTCACTTGCCAAAAAAACTTACCTGGCTTGATTTCTTTCCAGTCAAATTTGGTCTCTGTAACTTTTGATGCCGTCACCACTCTGGTCATGGCCTTATCAGAACTTACCATGACATGGTAGGCGTTGGCGTTTTTCGATGCCTTCCAATCCAAATAGGGTTTGTTTTTTCCATTGAGGTCGATGGCTATGAAGGAACCCGTCCCGCTGGGCTGAAGCTCAATCCGTTTGGTGATGTCTTTTGGTTCAGGAGCCGCAAGAGGCTCGGTGGGAATTTCCTTCAGAATTTGAACCTCAGAAATCCGACTCGTGAGATTTTCGCGCTCTCCCGTCGGTTCATTAGATTTTACGCGCCAGAAATATTTACCATCGCTAAGTTCAGGAAACTTTAATTGCTCACCGCTACTTCCTAATAGCACTGACATCTCTAAGTTTGAAAAATCATTTGTTTTACTGAGTTCAAAGATGACGTTTTTAAAGCCGTTATTATTCCAGAGAAATTTAAGTCCTTTAGAGTCTGGGGGAGCACTACCACCGCCCTCCATTACTTTTTCAATCGACGAAAATACTCGGGGCATCGAAGTAATAACGGTCGACCCCGTCGGCGGAAAAACGGGTTGGGGCGCCAGATTTTCATCGGTTGAAAATCGAAAGACTTCGCTTGAAACCACTTTACGATACTCAAATCCCTCTTTTCCACTTTGCTTGTCTATGCCGTTAATGCGCCAGTAAAAATCTCCTTTTTGTGAAAACTGTTGGAGCTTAAACTCTTTGTCCTCTCCAATTTTCTTAACCATAGGGTTAGTCATGTCTTTAAAGAGGCTGACCTCTATTTCGAAAAACTTAATGGCATCGTTGGCTTTCCACTGAAATTCAATATCGGCTTTCCCCAGTTTTAGCCAATGCACTAAATTATTTGCTGGCTTTACAAGCGTCAGATCAATCGATTTTACTACATTTAATAGAGCTGGCCTGCTCGCTAACCTCTCGCCCTTATCTGGGTCATTGCCATAGATTCGCCAATAGTAAATTCCTTCTTTAGGAATTTTTTCTAACAGAATTTCGTTATCAGCTATTTCAAATTTCTCAAGGATATCTTTACTAAAGCCTCGATCCGAGGATAATTCAAACACCACATTCTCGTAATTTTTTTTGTCCCAGGTAAATTTGAGCGCTTGAATTCCGGCCTTCTCCATAATTAAAAAGTCAGACAAGTTTATTTTTTTGCCACTGGGAGTGAGAAGCTGCTTTTCTCCCAGCAACAGGGAAGAACCTGATGGCGGAAATACCAGCTCGGGTGACTTTTGTTCTCGAACCATAAAATACTTAATGTCACTGGTACCTATTTTTTTTAATTTTGTCTCGACGCCCTTAGCTTCAATTTTTTCTAGCGCCAAGACCCGCCAGTAATATTTTCCTCGATCTTTAAAGTCCGGAAACTCAAACTTCTTGTCCTCAAAGGTTTTTTTAAAACTCACCTCGCTAAAATTTTTAGTCCGAGATATTTCTAGCTGGTACAGTTTAACCTCATCGCTTGCATTCCAGTTAAAAATGAGCTTTGCCTGCAATTCTTTAATCCAGACCTCGTCACCTTGCCGAGGATTCAGTAGTTCTACATCGTACGACTTAGTAGTTTCAAGTGCTCCTTGGGGCGATATCTTGATCCCATTATTTTTCGTTAAAGTAACAATTGGACTTTCGCGTTTCTCTCGGAATCCCACTTTACCAGATATAACTTTTACTTCTACGGGACTACCTTTTTGGGCTTTAATTTTAAAAACAGCATTCTCGCCACTTACTTCTGTTCTCTCCCCATCACCTTGATCTAAAAATACTTTTCCCTGGTGTTGAGCAATTTTTGATACTTCGCCATACTTCAAGTTTAGACTTAAATCTCTAGTTTCTGTTTTTAGAACTACAAGTGAGTTTTCATCTAACGATAGCTCAGCTCCCGAATTGAATATTAGTGAAACCCTTGAAGCCGGACCTGTAAAAATACTGTCCCCGTTGAATACAATTGTTTCGCTTTTAAGCGAAAACCAGGCAAAATTATCTCTGATTTTTCTTCGGACGTCATTTTGGGTTAAAATGACTCTTCCCACCTCTTCTAAGCCATCACTCGCCAATTCATGAGAAAACAGGAGACTATCGTCGTATAGCAGATAGGCCGCTCCTAAAAAGCAGACCGCCGCAATACCCATTAACACGCGATCGAAAATGGCGGCACCTTGCGATGTTGATTGATTCAAATGGTTCCCTTCCTTCACCTCGTACTTATCGAGACAATGCTGATAACATCCCATGGATCAATGGCCAGCTTCGTTAAGAACTAGACTTAAAACTTTTTACAGCTTCTTCCGAAGAGGCAGGTGATGAACACTGAGAGCAGAAAAGGCCTTTCTTTAAAATATAAACTCCTACTTATGCTCACGTGCATACCTTTGGTAACTCTAGGAATTTATCTGGCGTATGCTACCCAACTCTTTGAAAAAGATAAAATTGCCTACGTCTATGACGCCTCAGTGACCCTAAGTCGCACAATGGCAGCCCAAGTTCACTCAGAACTAAGATCACTCACAGATTCTATCCTACCAATGGTGGCCCAATACGACCCGACGGTTAATAAGCTCACAGACCAAGCCAAAGACTTATTCAGCAAACAAGAAAAAATTGCGTTGGTATCATTTTTTAGAAGAAATGAACGAGGGACGTATGATCTCGGTGAAGTCTTAAAAAAAGATAGCGAATTCGATGAATTCTTAAGTCAAAATAACGAGCTTGTTAAGTTGTTAGTTGCTAGAGCCAAGGCTTCGGGCATTGCTATTAAATCATTGAGTAAAGATTCCCCCTATCTTTTGATTGCGGTTTCCGGAGAACCCAAAAACCAAAATACCCTCCCCACTCCAAATGCTTCCACCTTTGAAAAAGAAGTATCTGCGACTGAAGGTGATGAATTATCGCTTGCCAAAAAAAATTCCATCGTATTTTTTATTGGCGTATCGCAACAAATTCAAGACGTTTTTAGTGGCTCATCAACTTTTACCAGCTATCTCGTAGGCGAAGATAATACAATTGAGTTTCGGCCTAGCGAAGACTCTATTACTCCTAGAGGTCAATTGAAACTGAGTTTTTTTGAGGATCAAAGTGGTTCTGATATTCCCGAAGGTACTCAAGAATACGGCAAAGGAGAATCCGCCTTGCTCGCCTCTTATTCCAAAGTGGGCGTGGCTGGGTTAAAAGTCATTTCACTAGTAAAAAAATCGACAGCTCTCAGCGCCGGCCGTGAACTTTTAATCAAGTCTATCTATTTTTTTGTTATGCTGTTTTCAGCAACATTCATTATTAGTATATTTGCCTCCAGAGGTATGACGGCGACTCTCAGCAACCTATATGAAGCCTCACGCGCGGTCGCTCGAGGGCAGTTTAATATCCAGGTTCCCGTAACCTCTAATGATGAAGTTGGCGGCCTTTCTCAAAGTTTTAATCAGATGGCCAAAGAAGTTTCTCGCCTACTTGATGAATCAGGTGAAAAAGCGCGAATGCAAAACGAACTTAAGACCGCAAAGACCGTCCAAGAAACGCTTTTTCCACCACGCTCGGCTACTTTTGGAAGTGTAGAGATTAATGGCTTTTACGAACCTGCCAGTGAATGTGGTGGCGACTGGTGGCACTATTGCGAGATAGGTGATTATGTTTTTTTATGGATAGGCGATGCGACCGGACACGGAGCTGCTGCGGCTTTAATAACAAGTGCCGCCAGATCAGCGGCAAGTATTATCGAAAATCTTTCCGAAATCACCCCCCTTCAAGCTTTACAACTCATTAATACGGCCATCCATGGAACTTCAAAAGGTAAAATGATGATGACATTTTTTCTAGCAGCCATTAACAAATTCACTGGTGAAATGTCTTATTCTAACGCGAGCCATGAATTTCCCTACGTCCTCAGAAATAAAAGACCGCTCGATAAGTCAGATGTCGAAATGTTAGATAAATCCAATGGTCCGCGATTGGGTTATGCCGTTGATTCAAAATATGATCAGGCCACCTTGCAATTGAATCAAGGTGATATCGTGCTCTTCTATACTGACGGAATTCCCGACCTTAAAGATCAAACTGGCAAAAGTTGGGGCGAAAGACGATACATCAATGCCGTTCTAGACTCTATTGGGGGAGACACACTTGAGTCCTTTTCCGAAAAAATTCAAGGTAAAATTCAAGCTTATCGAAAAGACTCTCCCCTAGTGGATGACCTTACTTATTTTGCCATCAAATTTAAAGATGCGGCCTAAATTTTTAAAGTACTTTGGCCTTCCATCCCGAGAGCTCTGCAATTTTCTGAAGTAGCTTTTGAATTTCTGTGATTACAGTCATTGAAACATCTGCCGCAGCCTTACGAGACGAATCAAATGACGACTCTAACTTTTTAGCTTCAGCGAGAAGCCTTTCCTTCATATCTTTGACTTCTTGCCAGGTTTCGGGAAAGGCATAATTGTTTCTCGTACGCTGGCCAAAAGATCTAAACTCATCCGAACTAATTCGTTGAACTTTACTCCTCCAGCCGTTCAAAAACTGAGCGAATTCGCTCAAATTACTGGAGCTTTTATACCTTAAAAAAAGTACATCTGCTTGAGAGGTCAAATCACTCAACAATCTAAAAAGTTGTTTTTTCTCCTGTTGCTGCCTAAACGAAATAAGTTTTCGATGCTCTTCAATTTTTCTCGAAAAATCCTTTTTGCTGCCAATAAATATTTTTCCGGTTTCGGCGGTGGCCTCAGCCAATTCGGCAGTCATAAAATAAAAACCAGGACTCATTCCCAGTCCCTTTAGTAAAATTTCAGGCTCCGGCCCTCTTTTGCGCCGAATATTATTTTCCCAACTAAAACTGGGCAACCCCAAAAGTTCACCGGTTGCTCCCTTAATTTTCACTCTTATTGGTTCGTCCTCAGCAGCATTTGAGGACAAAACAATTTTTGGATTTTTGCCATTGATATCAATCGTCTTAAATTTTACAAATGCCTTACCTTTTCTAACCACAATAGGTCTCGGCAATGGCATGGCAATTTTAGTTTCTTCCTTAGCTGGTAAAGTTACCTGAGTTTCAGTGGTCGAAATTTTGACAATTTCTTTTTTGACTTCTGGCCGTCTCTGAGGGGGCGCCCCCGAAGGCGCTCTGGATGATAATTCCTGAGGTTTTTCTGCGGGCATTTCGGCAGTATCATTCTTAACAATACCCTGCAAAATTATAATTAGGCCGCCACCAATTACAAATAATAAACCCGACTGAATAGCTTTATTGAGTTGCCGACGCTTCTTCTTCGTGCTCCTCTGAATAATAGTGCGTGTTTTTGCTGTGTCGAATTCTATTGAATCAGAATTTTCCTGATTATTAATTTGGGGTTTATAGTTTACTGATTGCGATTTAATCGCCCCAGTGAGCCCGTGGGTTTTTTCAAAAATTATCTTTTTTGTCGTCTTTTGTGTAGCTATCGCGGTTTTAGTAAACTCATCCAGCGCCTGCGATCTTTTTTCTGGCTGAGGTACATTTTTTCGCTTTTGAATTTTAATCGAAGGTGCGTCCTCAGAATCCTCTGGGAATTTAAGCTGAGCGAGACTGGCCAAGGACAGAATTTGAGTCTCTCCCTTAAAACTAAAATCCGCGAGATCTCCGATTCTTTCCCACTTTTCAAAACCTTTTTTCCAGACAAAATCATTATAACGATACTGTCCACTTTGAATATTGTTCTTAATTTCGTCAGTCGAAAATGGGCCCTGCTGCACAAATTTAGATTCGCCTTGATTACGAATCTTGACCAAGACAATCCATTCTTGAAGCAAAGTCCCCGCTGGTTTGGTTTCTTTCGTTTCTATTGTTTTTTTTTCGGTTTTTTCGTGAGGCAAGTCGACAAAGACGGACCAGTTTTGTGTTTGAATTTCTTTATTAAAATCAAGATCTGTAAATTCGTTGATTCGCAACCACTTGGGGTCTCCCTGTCTAAAAACAATATCATGAAGCGTTAAGGTTCCGGCCCTTAACATTTCTCGAATTTTAAATTCTGTCGTCGGCCCTTGAATTTTGCCTTCAATCAGGTAATACCAGTTCTGCACTAAAAACTACCTCACCCTCATTAAAAATTTTAACATATTTTTGGTCAAAGCCAACACCATGAGTAGATTTTTAGTTGATTTGTTGGGTTAAAGTGGCTGTAATCAACTAATAATGATACCCACTAGAGATTCATCAGCCCAAAGTCCTAAGCTTATCTGGTTGGCTCTTTTTTCAACACTTGCTTCTGTTCTGGTCCACATTTACCTCTACACAGTACACCTCAAGACACAAATTGGTGTTGGCGAAGATAGCATTTGCGACCTTTCAAAGAAGTTTAACTGTTCCGCCGTTGTCAGTAGCACATATTCTGAAATTTTTGGTACTCCAGTGGCAATGTTTGGAGCGGTTTCCAACCTCATTTTACTTCTGATGCTAGTCAATTATAAACTTTTTTCGACAAATCACAGACAAGCCCAAATTAGTTTTTGGTTTTCAACGCCTATACTGTTTGCTTCTTTTATTATGGGCGCCATTTCGCTTTCATTGATGCATGTTTATTGCCCTTTTTGTATTTTGCTCTATGGGTTTTCATTGGTATCATTCCTCAGTCTTTGGAATCTTAGCGGCACTAAAATGTACCGGGATTTTTTTCCTTTTGTGGGATCTTTAAATAAGTCTAAAACACTAGCTGTATATTTAACTATTCTGGCTTTGAGCTGGTTAGTAAACGCCATTGTTTGGCAAAACACGGGTCTTGCTGATCTTGAAAAGATGGAATCTACCGCAATCCAAGAATGGCAAAGCAATACTCAGTATGATTTTAGTGCGCTCCAAGGTATCGAGTTTGGATCGCACGAAACCGCTTCTCCTTTTTTTATTGTAGAATTTGCTGATTTCTTGTGTTCCCATTGTCAGACCGCTGCCCAAATACTTCATGAATTCGTAGATTCTCATCCGACCGCAAGACTTCTCTACTTCACATTTCCACTTGACGGCTGTGAGGCCGGTCCCAAAGGGGAAGTCGGACCCAATTGCCGCATTTCTAAAAATGCCTTTTGTGCCAATCAACTGGGTAAAGGACCCGAATCTCACTCTTGGTTTTTTAAAAATCTGGTTGGAGTTAGCGGATTTACAGAAGTGGATCAGAAAATTGAACAGTCGTTAACTGAACTCAAACTCAATAAGGATGATTTACAGAAATGTATGAAATCTCCAGATACTGAACTTGCTATTAAAAAGCTAATTAATGCTGGCAAGCAAGCCGGGGTAAAGGGAACCCCCTCGATTTACGTAAATGGTCGACAACTGCCCTATGCCCACCGCAAAACGGTATTACAGAAGGCCTACAATTCACTGGGACTAAATTAAAGAAGACCAATGATCCATGTACAAGCCTGTAAATAGGTGTCCTTTAAGACTAAGTACAAGGTGAGAAACGAGCCAGATGCCAAATCTAAAATAAGAGCCAAAACAAAAATTCCAACCATACTATATGTCAACGCCCAGACAACCCAAACTGTCGATCGAACATCTTCGACCTTTAACGAATGCTCAGCACTTTCTATTCCACGAATTTGATTTCTTAACTCTTTAAAGTAATCTTTGACTACTTCAAAAACTTCATGCTTTTTACTCTCGGTGAAATTTTCTATACCCTTTACTCCCCGTTGCTTTTCAATTGCGGAGATTATATTTTGCATTCGAATTACATAACGATGGGAGGCCAAGTAAAAAGCAGAATAATCTTTCGATCTAAATTTGACATATTCCTGAAGGTCATTGAGCGCCTGAGCATAGGATTTATGAGCCACAAGAATGAGAATCCGGTGGGCAAGCGTGCCCATGCGATCTGATTCACTCACTTCGCGAATAAGGTCCTCTTCCATTTTTTGGATTTTTCTTAATCCCTCGAGATTGGCCTGAAGTACGATTTGCCCCATACCCTACTATCGTCATAATGCAGGACTACATTTAGCATTCCACGACGAAAGTCTGGCTTTTACCATTTTGTGACAATTTCATTTTGATACTAAGATATTCCACCTATAATCAGGCTAGACTCGTCATGGAGGACGGATTTGGATATAAATGCTATACCTTTGCCCGACCAACTTCCCAAGAAGCTAGACGTCAGTTCTTTATCGAAGGAACAATTGGAAAGTCAGGCCATTGAAAATTTGCTCAATCAAAACGATGACCTAATGGCGCGGCTATCCGTAAACCTAAAACGAGCTCTAAAATTAGAGCAACTTAATCGTGATGGCCTAAACAAAAATAAAGAATTAGTTCAAAAGATGGAATATCTTAATGACCAAGTTTTAATTCTTAAAGAAAAGTCTAAACACACTATCGAAAGAAAAGAAAAAACAGAACGTGGTTTCTCTGAAATCACAAGTAGATATGATGAACTTGAAAAACACCACACAGATATTCTCATAAAAACAGATCAACAAAGTCGATTTTTTGAAGACACAATAGAAAACCAAAAAATTCTACTTGAATCTGCCGAAGTGGCCTACCAAAAAGGAGAGCGAAAGTTTCAAAGGTATCAACGACGGATTAAGAAATACATCGCACCGGTGATTTTGGAGTTAAAAAGTAAATTTTTAGATCTTGCCGATGATTGCGAGTCCCTTAAATCTGACTGGTATCACCATCGGGAAGAATTAGAGAAAAAAGTGCGGCGCGCTGAAAAATACCGTACTCGCATCAAACGCGTTGCTCCTGCAATGCTAAGGCACTTTAAGCAAACTATTGAAGAGCAAAAAAAATTCGAAACTCAGCTCCAACATTTGACAACAGCCCATCAAGAATTAAAAGGTAAATCACTAGAGACACTAAATTATATCGGCATTCAAAAGACGACTATTGATAGTCAATTTAAAAAGATCGCGGAGCTTGAAAATCAGGTTTTAGTACAAGACAGCACACTGACCCAATTGAAGGGTGAAAATAATAAAATTTTGTTGAAGAGTAATTCTTTTGAAGAGAAAATCGTGGAGCTCGACAATCGAATCATTTTTGATCATCGTCGCCTAGCCGAAAAGAATGTTCAATTTCAGAAGGATTTAGATGACGCCCAATCTATCATTGGGTCCATCCGACGAGAAAATAATGAGAAAGATCTCTCCCTTGGTGCTCTCAATGAAGAAGTTGAAATTTTACGCAAAGTAAATAGTGATCTTAAGATCAAGAACGCAAATCTCGATAACGAAGTCTCGTCATTGACAGCTTTGTGGAACGATTACCGCGTTCGGATGGACGAGCTCAAATTAAAAGAAGAGTCACTTCGAGCACTTAATACCGAGCTCATGTTAAAATTGAAGGCTCACCGCGAAGAAAATGACCAACTGACGGAGCAAAAACATACGCACACTCATTATTCTAAAAAGCGAATTGATATCTTATCGAAAGAAAATGAGGTCACATTAACCCAACTTAATCATTTAGAAACCCTTATGGCAGAAATTCAATCAGGTTTCAGCAAAAAGCCTATTTTAGAACAGCCTAGTTTACGTCAACAGATTTCAGAGGTAGAGGATCTAAGTTCTCAATAGGTGGTAACTCTATAACTGTTGAGTTCCTTTGCATCAGCCCCTTTACAGCATTACCTAAATTGTCAAATATAGGAATGTCCTTTAGTGGACCTGCCTCGAAAATTCGACGAAACTCTGATTTCAAATAACAAAATCCTAAAATCGCCTCGCCCAGTTTGTGCAGGTTTTCTACGGCTTCTACTAAATAAGTAATTCCACTTGAACCGACAAAATTCAATTTCTCGAAATCAAAAAGAACCCGGGATTTGTTCCAATTTCGAGCACAAATCAAACGAAACGACTTGATCGACTCAAAATCAATCTTGCCCGAGAGATGTACAACTGTGACCTGATCAAACTTAGAAAAACTTATTTCCATTTTTAGCTCCGAATTCTAGAGTTAGGTGATGTCTCAATTATAGTTTTTTAGGTCAATCTCGGCAAGTCGCAGCCTAAAAACTCTACCTAATCCAAAGTCCTGGTGTTTCAAAACTTGTCACAAGACCTGGGCGTGGCATAATAGTCGAATGAATGAGAAAAAAAACCGCTGGAACTATAAGAAATATCTAAGGCCTTTTGCAACTTCCTACTTTATTGGAGCACTGATTACGTTGACCTATTTTGGCGGAACTTTTCAGTACCTTCTTCATAAGGACGATCCGGCGCCCAACAAATATATAGAAATTCTAAAAAAGCTCCATCATTTTTCTATCGATCTAAGATTTCGCGCTCGTGGCGAGAGAGAGGTTTCAGAAGACATTGCCCTTATCACAGTTGATGAAAAATCTTTAGAGCAAGAAGGACGTTGGCCATGGCCACGCCTAAAAATAAAAAACATTATAGAAAACTTACTTAGTTCAGGAGCCCGAGCGATTGGCTTCGATATTATTTTTTCTGAAGAAGACCTCAATGCAACAGTGCTCTCTCTTCGGGATTTAAAAATGCACCCTGCTACTCCCCCGCAAATGCTGCCAATTATAGATGAAGCCCTTGCTAAAGCCAACACCGACAATGATTTAGCTAAAAGCATTTCTAAATTTGGCGATCGCTTGGTAATGGGAGTGTACGGAGACTATTACTATAATGGTTTTTTGTATAATGGCCATCGCAATATGTGCACGCACGCTTTCTATAAAGACACCTCAGAATATCTCTCATGGAGCCACACCACTGCACCAGTAGTCTTTGATGTTTCGGTTATGTTTGAAGATGAGATGCCAGGGCCCTGGAGTGAAATCATCAAGAATCATAAAGTTTCTTTAGAAAAGAAAATTACTGATAATTACTTGACCACCAACAATATTGCTGCTGGACAGCCATTAACTAAAACACAACAGGTATACTTGGATCGAGAAATTCGTGCCGAGAATTCTAACTATTGTGACCGTTGGCTTGATGAAAAATCAGATGAAATTTTTTCTCAATTTAAAGATTCTTGGCCAGCTATCCAACCGGACATCGAGGGCAACCCCACTTTTGAGCAGGCCGTGGCCCGACTTAGAGAAGGCTATCCCCACAACCCTGTGCGAGCGGTCGAGCGTTGGTGGCATAATTATTCGGCTATTAGCGAAGTCGCAAAAAACATTGGCTTCTTCAACGCTATTCAAGACTCTGACGGAACAATTCGACGTACGCCGCTTATCATCCGCTCTGGCAGTAACTATTATCCGTCACTAGCATTGAAAACTTTCTTAGTGGCCTATGGTAAAACTACAGAAAGTAACTTTCAAATGCAGTTTCATGCTGATGAAATTGACCCCTCTTTTAAAAAAATATCAGACTTTCAGATTGTAGATGAAGAGGCAAAAAAAATTGGCTCCATACCTGTGAACTTTAAAGGCGAACTTTTGATAAATTTTGCCGGACCGCAAAAGATGTACCCTCACGTAAGTGTCGCCGACATTTTAAGTAGCGACGAAAAGCTAACCTATACTAAAAAAGTAAAAAATCAAAAAGATAACCGTTGGGAAGAGAAAACATTTGTAGCCAACAAGTCCGAATTTTTAAAAAATAAAATGTTGCTTGTGGGAGCCACAGCCACAGGCATTTTTGACTTAAGGGTTACCCCCTTTGAAGAAAACTATCCAGGATTGGAAACCCACGCCAATATTTTGGATAATATTTTACAACATAATTATTATATCGAGGCTTCCAAAGACAAGGAGGCGCAGATGCTGATATCTCTATTGGTCTTAGGTATAATTTTTACCTTTGTGGTCAGTTATTTTGGCGCGGCTCTAGCATTGGGTATGTCAGCCTTAGGCGTCACAGGAATTTATTTTTATGACAAGTTTTTTCTTTTTGAAAAAGGCACCGTTGTTCCCATTATTTTTCCGCTGATGCTTGTGGCAGGACTTTTTCTAGTTTTGACTTCGTACAAATATTTTACTGAGGAGCGAAACAAGAAAAAACTTAAGTCAACTTTTGAAAAATACGTCTCTCCGTCGATCGTTAATGAAGTCCTTTCTGATCCTGGAAAAATTGAATTGGGTGGACGTAAAGAACGAATGACAGTTTTTTTCTCGGATGTGAGAGGATTTACGACAATTTCAGAAAAGCTAGACCCGCGAGCACTCGGAGATTTGCTCAATAGTTACCTGACGCCCATGACTGAAATAGTTTTCAAAAATAAAGGGACTTTAGATAAATACATGGGTGACGCTATTATGGCATTTTTCGGCGCGCCCATTAGTTTTCCCGACCACGCGACTTGGGCCGCACGATGTGCTCTTGAGCAACTTGTAAAGTTAAGGCAGCTTCAGGCTGAGTACCGCAAAAATGGTCTACCAGAAATTGACATTGGAATAGGTCTAAACACCGGCGATATGAGCGTTGGCAACATGGGTTCAGAGACAGTACGAAGCTATACTGTTATGGGAGACAGCGTAAATTTAGGCTCACGGCTAGAAGGTATTACTAAACAGTATGGGACTAAAATTATTGTGAGCGAGTTTACCTACGCTGACATCCAGGGCAAATTTGTCATGCGTGAACTAGATTGGGTACGGGTTAAAGGAAAACTAAAACCCGTTAAAATATTCGAGCTGGTCGGCGAAGGAACTCTTGCCTCTGACATCATGGAAACTATTAAATGGTTTGATCAGGGATATCTTCACTACCACAAGATGCAGTGGCAACAGGCCGTTGATAGTTTTAACAAGGCGCTTGCCGTCAATCCATTAGACGGCCCAGCAAAGGTCTATTTAGAACGCTGTATGAATTACTTGGAAAATCCTCCCCCAGTCGATTGGGATGGAGTATTTATTATGAAAACTAAATGATTAAATTCAGATTTATTTCTACTGCCTGGTTCCTTCTATTATTGATCTTATCAAATGACCTTGCCGCTCAAAACAGTCCAAAAACCTCTATCTATCGACGTTTTGGCATTAAAGCCGATGACATGGATCGAGACGTTGGCAAAGGTATCGCCTTTTTACGCGGAAACATTTCTTTAGAATTCGATGGTAAAAAACTTCGCTGTGAAAAAGCTGATATTTTTGAAAAGGAAGAGCGAATTGTCGCTGAGACTAACGTCGTGTTAGAATCTGCTAAATTTCAAATTCACGGTGCAAAAGTCGAATACGATTACAAAACCAATTTGGGAACGATATATCAAGGCTCAGTTCAATCCGGAAAAGTCATTTTTGAAGGTGATAAAATTCAAAAAACTGGCGAGAATGATTTTAAAACCGATGTGGGAAAATACACGGCCTGCGACTGCTTACCTCGCATGTGGAGCTTTTCTGGCTACGATATTGATGCCGAAATGGGTGGCTATGCGAAGATGAAGTGGCCCGTATTAAGAATTTTGAATATTCCAGTTTTTGCTCTTCCCTACATAATAGTGCCACTCAAAAGTGACCGACAAAGCGGTCTACTGTTGCCCAGTCATGAGTTTACCCAAGATGGGGGTACTGCATTCGGGGGAAGTATGTTTTGGGCCGTAGCTCAGAATAAGGACGCGACTTTTACTTTGAAAAACTACGATCGCAGAGGACTTAAGTTTCTTGCAAACTCTCGCTATCGCCTGACAGACCTTAGCTTTGCTGAATTTGATGGGGCCTTTATAGATGACAGGGTATTTCCTTCTTCTCTTAGGCTAAACGATGAAGACAAAGGCCGAGAAATCAATCGTTGGTTTACAAAATACAAACATTTTCTGGATCTACCTCAGGGATACACCCACCGCGCAAATTTTACGCTTTTGAGCGATCTCCAATACCTTTCAGATTTTTCTAAAGAACTTGAAGAGGTCGGAAATCCAGCAATCGAAAACAGATTTGCTCTTACCAAAAAGTCTGACAGTTATTTTGCAGGAATTGAGGCCGATCTCTACACTAATTTACTCAAGAC
>Ga0163151_10005511_pt1 | contig 16107 bp, 14 predicted proteins | sample OliLakLV19MP5IB2_FD_145596 | JGI IMG/M metagenome (GOLD analysis project Ga0163151, IMG submission 145596) | Freshwater microbial mat bacterial communities from Lake Vanda, McMurdo Dry Valleys, Antarctica - Oligotrophic Lake LV.19.MP5.IB-2 | ecosystem: Environmental > Aquatic > Freshwater >...
CTTTACCGGTGGTATCGATCAACCCGGATTTTTCATTTTGTTTTACCCTGGCAACTTCATTGCGGAAACTTTCTGCCAAGTCATAGATTGGCGGAATTATTGCCTCTCCGCTTTTGTTAATGAATCCATATTTCCCAGCCTGGACAAAATACGCACGGTTCGAAAAAAAATCTCCCGCTTTTTCCAGCTTGCCTTCCGAAAGCATTTGGCCATTTGATCCATAAAACTGATACTGCCCATCCTTCATTGTTCGGAAAGTTTTTTCACCGCCCGGTGTTTCATCGTAGCTGATATCGTCAAATGCAAAAGGCAACACCTGGTTCCCTGTTTTATGTATTAGTCCGAACTTGCCTCCTTTTTTAACAATGGCGTATCCTTCGTGAAAAGCATTCGCTTCGTCATAGGCAAGCGGGATCAATATATTCCCGGACTTACCGATGTATCCGGCTTTTTCATTGAGCATTACTCCGGCATATCCTTCCGTAAAATCATCCGCCCAATTATATGCACATGGGATGCGCACGTTGCCTGTGGAATCAATATAACCCCATTTGCCTTCCTGTTGAATAAGAAAAAAATTTATGCGTGCCAGGTCGCTGTCCGCTTTTACACGGCCCTTGTCTGGGAAAGCAGGAAAGTCAAAAAGAAAATTTGCATACGCAGATGTGGATGCGCCCAAAGTAGAGATGCGGTAAATATTTTCCCAGGCCTTTTTTACATTATGATTCTGGGGATATTTTTTTATAAAGGCATCATATTCATTCACTGTTTCTTTTCTTGTTGAAAAAATATAAATGCTGTCCTCCGCTTGCATGAGATACGCACTTTTAGGATATTGTTTGATAAAGCTTTCGTAAGTTTCTATTGTATTGGAATTGGTCAATGTGTTGTAAATGATCAGGTCGTAAAGCCATTTTGCATCCTTCGTATCTTCAGCATCTGGATATTTGGAAATAAAATCTTTATACGACTGGGCCGTATTCACTTTTTTCGCATTTTCAAATGCAAGCCTGTTCCGGATCTTTATAGCCTCTTTTTTCTGGCCGGCCTGGTTAAATTTTTTAATGAACCAGTCGAGCGATTCAACCGTATTCCCGGTTTTTGCTTTTTCAAAGCCGCGTTCCGTAATTTTTTCTTTTTGTTCAGTAATGGCTGCCAGAGTTACCAAAAGCTCTTTCAGATCTTCTTTCTCTTTTACATCGGATGATTTGAAGTTTTTTTCTGCAAGCAGAATATACTTATGTGCGGAATCTACATTGCTGAAAGGATTATCTGTGCGATAAAAGATGGTGCTTAATCCATAGGATGCACCGGCAGGGCGGCTTTTCATAGCCTTGTCAAAGAAGCCCTTCGCATCAAAATAATTGAAGACTTTAAGTGCCTCAAATCCTTTTTCAAGTGGGCCCGCATGGAGAGAAAAGCACGCCAGCACTAAAAAACCAAGGATATGAAATTGCTTTTTCATTCCAGTTCTAGCGTGGTGTTCCCAATGGTTGCTCCATCGGTGTTTACTTCAATGATATATTTTCCATGATTGAACACCTCTCCTGCTTTTGCATGGGCGTACATGGTCACTTCGGTATTTTCGTTTGCATAGTTCACGGCTTTCTTTGTAGCCCAATATCCTCTTGATCTTCCGAATTTAAATATATGGGTGGAGTCATCGGATTGGGTGATCTCTTTGCCGTCCGGAGAAATTATGCGCGCATAGATGGTGCGCTCTCCCTGTTTTGCCACCAGGTTTTCAGCAAGAGTAAAGGTTATTTTTATTTTGTCGGTGCGCTTTGCCTTTTTGGTTTCCGATTCTTTTTTACCTCCCCTTTTTTCGGCAATGCCGGCAGCTGATAGTCCGACTGTTTTCAGCATAGAGGCAATGTTCACCGTTTCCTGCAGGGATTCTTTCTCTTTTGTAAGGGTGGAATTTTTTTCTTTTTCGCTTTTTAATTCTCCGCGTACCTTTTCCCGGTCGGCAATAATATTTTTATTGAGTGTGTTCAGGGAATCGATCTCCACTACAAAATGCTGCATGATCTTACGCAAGGTCTCTGTTTCTTTTTTCAGCTTGGCAATGATCCATATATTATCCTTATTTTTTTCAAGCTCTCCCTGTAACCTGGCTATTTCCTCTTTCTTCGAATCAATTTCTGCCTGCATTTCCCGGTTATTCACTTTCAGGTTTTCATATTGAGCGCCCAGGGCTATCAGCTCCTGTTTTACGATCTCGGCATCCTTTGAAACGGACTCTTTTTCAATAGTGATGATCTTCAGGCTTCCTTTGTCTTTCCACCAAAGCCATCCCATCCCTATATTTGTACATAAAAGCAGGAAAACAAGCACGATATAAAAAGCGCCTCCTTTCTTCTTTTCTTTTTCGGTTGGAGTATGTACAGGTTCGCTCACAAAAATGTTTTTTGCACTTGAGTAAAATGATAATATTTGCAGTGCGAAGTTATCAAAAAGTATGCAAAACGATTTCCTTTCCCTGATCTTCCCAAAGGTATGTTATGCTTGTGGTAAGAGCCTTTTCAAGAGAGAAGACTGCATCTGTATTTATTGCCATTATCATCTGCCACATACTAATTTTCATTTGTCGTCCGATAATCCCGTCATAAAGCTTTTCTGGGGGCGGACAAATATTTATTCAGCATCTTCTATGTATTTGTTCAATAAGGGGAGTAAGGTTCAGCATTTGATCCATCAGTTAAAATACCGGGGTAAAAAGGAAATAGGTGTTTCGCTTGGCAGATATTATGGAAGGGAATTAAAATCTTCCTCTCTTTTCTCCTCTGTAGATATGATCATTCCGGTTCCATTGCATCTGAAAAAACTAAGGGAAAGAGGCTATAACCAAAGCGAATCGTTCGGAGAAGGCCTTGCATATTCAATGAAGGTGGCCAATGAAAGTTCCATTCTTGTACGCTCACGTGTTTCGCAAACCCAAACCAGAAGATCCCGGTTTGAACGCTGGAAAAATGTGGAAGAGATATTTCAGGTAACAACTCCGGAAAAAATTGAAGGCAAGCATATTCTGCTGGCGGATGATGTTGTTACAACCGGATCAACGCTGGAAGCCTGCGCCAATAAGATACTTGAAGTTCCGGGAACAAAAGTGAGCGTGGCAACTATTGCCAGTACATTGTATTGAAAAAGGCTGCCCATTGAGTGAGGCTGTTGGCTGTTATTCCTCCTTTCAGGGAGGTGGATCGCGCCTCGCGAGACGGTCCGAAAGACTCCCTCAGAGAGGATGTAGAAGCGGGTTTTGTTATGCACCCTTTAAAATCGTTTTTAGCACCTATTTCCTTATTCCTTTATACCTTTATCACTTCTTATGTCAGAGTCCATTGTAATTTCCGGTACAACCAAGAAAGAAAAGTATGAAGTCTTGGTTCCTCAGATAAAGGCATTGGTAGATGGCGAAAGCGATCTTATTGCGAATATTTCCAATATTGTAGCTGCATTAAAGCAGGGAATGGATTTTTTCTGGGTGGGAATATATTTTGTTAAGAATAATGAATTGGTGCTGGGCCCGTTTCAAGGCCCCGTTGCCTGCACACGCATTGCTTTTGGCAAAGGGGTGTGCGGAGCCGCCTGGAAAGAAGGAAAGACAATGATCGTAGAAGATGTGGAAAAATTTCCCGGGCATATTTCCTGTAGTTCAGAGTCCAGGTCCGAAATTGTAATTCCTTGTTTTAAGGATAGCGAAATATTTGCAGTACTTGATGTGGATAGCAATAAATTAAATGATTTTGATGAAACAGATAAAGCATATCTGGAGCATGTCGGTAAAATAATAAGTCAATTAGCAGTATAGACAATTCATAATGCAAGCGCAGATTAAAAAATATATTTTCAAATTGGTTTGTTGGCTGGCTATCTCATTTGTGTTTTCTTCCTGCGCACAAATTGTAATTCCATCAGGTGGTAAAAAAGACATCGGGGCTCCGCATGTTGTCAGGTACATTCCTGACAGTGCTGCAACAAATTTTAAAGGCAAAAACATCACCATTGATTTTGACGAGTATATCCAGCTGGGAGATTTGCAGAAGGAACTGACCATTTCTCCACCCATGCGCATTCAGCCGGAAGTTAAAGCAAAAGGAACCATGCTGCAAATAGAATTGCAGGATACCCTGAAAAAAAACACCACCTACGTTCTGAATTTTGGAAATGCCATCCGTGATTTTACCGAATCAAATATTAAAAAGGACTTTCAGTATATTTTTTCTACAGGTAGCTTCATTGATACTTTTCAGCTGAGCGGAATGATAAAAAATGCGTACGACCAGAAAGCCGAAAAGGGAGTTTCGGTCCTGCTTTACGAAACCTTTGAAGATTCGCTTCCTTATAAATCAGGGCCTTCTTATTTTGCCAAGACAAATGATGATGGAAATTACAGGATCACGAATATTCGAGCAGGAACCTACAAAGCATTTGCCTTAAAGGATGCAAATGGAAATTCCCGTTATGACGTTCCAACTGAAACTATCGGGTTTTCGGATACGCTGGTGAAAATTTCCAGGAGTAGCAGATTGGATCTTCAAGTATTCCGGGAGGAACCAAAGAAACAGCGTTTGCTGAAAAGCGCCACCTGGGGGTACGCAAGTATCATGCTGATGTATGCAAAACCTGTGTCGGAAATTTCTTATAAGCCCTTGAACGGCACAACCAAAATAGAAACATTCCTTACAGAATTTAACACCAGCCGCGACAGCTTACGGATATGGTTCCCTGTTTTTACAAAGGATACGTTGCATTTTCAGGCAACACCGGATGGAGGGATAACAGATACTATACGCTTAAGTACCGCCCAATTTAAAAAGGATGGAGGTGGGAGGGGAGAATTTAAATTAACCGCTGCTATCAATGCGGGCAAGGATAAACCGCTGGAACTGAATAAGCCGCTCACGCTTAAATTCAGTTACCCTATAAAAACAGCCAGAACAAATGATATCTATGTAACATCCAAAAAACAAAAGATCGGCTATACTAATACAACCATTGCCGATAAAATAAACAGGACCTTTTCTTTCCAATTTCCATTACAGCAGGACTCTGTTTATCAGCTGCTCCTGTTACCCGGAACTTTCACGGATATTTTCGGGTCGTTGAATGATACGATCAGAACAGAATTTAAGCTTCAGGAAGAAAAACAATACGGAACAATGAAATTGAAACTTATAATGCAGATCCGTATCGCTCATATAATGCAATTCACCAATGAGAAGGGAGTAATCTTCGAGCCGGAAAGTTCCGATAAAACTATTTTTTCATATACTTTTCTTCCTCCGGGAAATTATACACTAAAAATTATTTACGATAAAAATGGAGATGGAAAATGGACTCCGGGAAATTATACATCGCGCACGCAATCTGAGAAAGTAGTTTACTATTCTAATCCTATCAATATACGTTCTAACTGGGATTCGGAAATTGAATGGACGGTTGAATAGCTGCTGGGGCGGGAAAACAAAAATATAAAATGAGAATTATTGTATTAGTAATTTTATTTTTTCTATCCTTAGATATAAAGGCGAAAAATAATAATGATACAAAGGCGTCAATTTGTTTAACCACATATCCTTTTGCATATCAGCGTAACATTCATAATCCAAGCTTTGCAATTGGGCCTTCATTTATTTTGAGTGAAAAAATTTTGCGTTTTCAAATAGGTGTATTATTTGATATAAAAAAATACACCTTCTATACCCGTTCTCTGCATTCTCAACCACTGGATACTGTAAATGGATACAATTTTATTCTTCCCTATTTTATTTCACTATGAGTACTGTACTAAAAAGAAATTAAGTTGCTTTCTCACCTTTGGGCTTCTTTTAGGCGGCCCCTATTTTAAAGATGAAAATAACCATATCGAAACCGGAGATGGCATTAGCGCATTTGTAGGGTCAGGAATAGCGTTTAAATTATTTAAAATAGTAAATACACGAATTACCCCTACGCTACGCTATAATGGGAATATATTTCCTGGTATATTAATGGATTTTTCATTAGCCCCAAATAAGTAATTGTGAAAAAAGTACCAACGGCCCTGTTAAGTCCTCCGAAGGGAGTTCTTCGGGCCGACCAGCGCATCAGGTAAATTCTATTCGAATAATTTCCCGGGAGATAAATTTAAAAACTCCTGCCATTTGATCCCTTCATCTCCTACCAGAAGAGTTTTCTTAGGATGAAAATGGCTTATAAATTTTGTAAGACCCGGTAGTTTTTGAGTGGCTGCTGTTTTCACTTCAATGGCAATGATAATTTCCTTCCTGCGGAGTATAAAATCAACTTCATCATTTCCTTCTCTCCAATAAAATACTTCGTAGCCTCCGGAAATTGCTGAGCTTACCAGATGTGCTCCAATAGCTGATTCCACATGCCTCCCCCATATTTCGGGGCGTTGCCGCACTTCTTTGAAACTCATTTTACTAAATACCGAGAGCAAGGATGTATCACGTACCTGCAGCTTTGGGCTCGATGCCCGTGACCGGATTTGCCTGGAAGAGTATTTTTCCAGTCCTGTCAGCAGACCTGCGGAATCAAGGAGTTGCAGGTAATGCGATAAGGTGGTAGTGTTACCTGCATCATGCAGCTGCCCGAGCATTTTGTTATAGGATAGTATTTGTCCGGAATAGGCACAGCCTAATTCAAATAAATGCCTGAGCAGCGCAGGCTTATCAACTCTGCTTAACATCAAAATATCTTTTGAGATCGTAGTTTCAATGAGTGAATGCAATACATAGTCGTGCCATCTAGCTGCATCTTTAATGAGAGAAGCAGCACCGGGGTATCCGCCAAACCAAATATATTCCTCGGGAGAATACCCAAACGCCTTGTGCATTTCGGCATAGGACCAATGGGGAAGCAGAAGCAGTTCAAATCTTCCGGCCAGCGATTCTGTAAGTCCTTCCTGCAATAACAGGCGTGAAGAACCTAACAAAATAACTTTTACTGGTTTTTTATCTTTGCTGTCTCTATCCCAGTTTTTTTTAACAATTTGACTCCAATTACTGATCTTTTGAATTTCGTCAATAACCAGTAGTACCGGTTTGCCATTCCCTTTTATTCTCGCTGCTTCCCATTGCTGATCAATCCATACCGGGTTCATGTCTGCTCCATCATCTGCTGATGCAAAGTGATGGGTCATTTTTGCATTTTCCGTGCACTGTATGGCAAGCGTGGTTTTACCCACTTGCCGGGGGCCTGCAAGTACCTGGATGAACTTGCGGGGCTCTTTTATCCTCTCCAATAGGACTTTATAGTGGCCTCTTGTAAACATGGCTCAAAGATACATGTTTTACTCAATATACTGAGTGTTTTTACTCAATACATTGAGTATTTTTACTCACAATATTATTTTTTGCTATTTTTCCACAGGGGAGTTGCCCGAAGCTTAGATTATAACCTGAAATCCATCCGCATCCATCCAGGCCGGAAAATTTTTACGCCACTCTTCCAATTCTGTTTTTGAAATGGTAACAGTTTCTATCGCCTCTTCGTGCGCTTTTGTTTTGCTGATGATCTCGCCTTTATAATTGATAACTGCCGAATCTCCGGAATGAGAAACATTGTTACCGTCATTCCCAATCCGGTTCAACCCAACTACATACGCTTGATTTTCCATTGCCCGTGCCATCAACAAGGTTTTCCAGGGATGATTTCTTCGCTCGGGCCAGTTGGCCACAAATAACAAAACATCATATTTCCCCTCTGCTTTAGAGGGGTTAGGAGCAAGGCGATTTCTTGACCACACCGGAAATCTCAGATCATAGCACACTAACGGACAAATTTTCCAACCGTTCAATTCAACAATAAGTTTTTTACTTCCTGCCGAATAATGGTCCTGTTCGTTTGCATAGCGGAAAAGGTGCCGTTTGTCATACGTTTCAAAACTGCCGTCTGCCCGCATCCAGATAAGGCGATTAAAATAATTTCCATTTTCTTCAATGATTAGACTTCCTGTCAGCACACATTTTTTTTCTTTTGCTGTTTTCTTCATCCAGGCCACAGTTTTCCCATCCATCTTCTCAGCCATGGCTTTATTGTTCACACCGTTGGGCGTCTGTCCTACGGTGTTCATTGTAAACCCTGTGCTAAACATTTCGGGAAGAGCGATCAGATCAGTTGCTTCTTTTATAGACGCAATTTTCTCCGAGAACATTTTCAGGTTCGCGTCAATATCTTCCCAATGTAGGTTTGATTGAATTATGGATATAGTCAGATCCCGCATTAATAAGTGCTTTTATCAGGCTGTTTGCGTGTGTCGAAAAAACCCAAAAGAATAATTTGCTTCTTTTCAATCCTATAATAAAGCGCGTTGTGTTTCGTAACGAGTATTTTGCGCATTCTGTGTCCAGATTATTTCGTAAGCCATTGTAATATTTCCCGCTTCATTTGTTTGTGGGTAATAGTTTTTCCGGCTTCTGCTTGCCGCAAAGAAGCAGATAGCCTTTTTCGCTGCCCGGAAGTCAAATCATCCGTTATATCAACAGCTTCCCGCTTATCAGCATAATAACTCATCGCCCCAAAAAAAATTTCTAAAATGTCAGGGTTATCAATTTTATCGATGAGTTTATGAAAGTTAGTTTTGATTTTTGCAGAATCCATTATTATACATAAAACGGGATAAATTTCCGCATCTCCTCAGCCCTCCTCCCCCCTGCCCCCCTCTCCGACAAAGTACGGAGTCCGTATTACATCGGACCAAAGGGGACACGCTTCGTATCAGCATTTACCAACAATAAATTTCCATCATAAAACGCGGAAATTTATCCCGTCCGGAGTATAATGTTATTTAGTTTGTGTTGTAAAGATACGAAAGATTCATCTTTTGTCAAATAACAGGAACCATTTTTCAGAGTATATGATCAGATCTCACACAATTTCTCCCCTGCTTTTTTAAGCAGATCATCGGTTTTTGCAAAACAAAAGCGCAATAATTTATTATCGATGGGCTTATGATAAAATACAGATGTTGGAATGGAAGCAACCCCATTCTCTTTTGTCAGGCGTATTGCATAGTCTGTATCTTTTTCGGTAGTGATGGCGCTGTAATCCAGCAATTGAAAATAAGAGCCAGAAGCAGGAATAAATTTGAATCGGGAATTTTTTACCTGCTTTAGAAAAAAATCACGCTTGCTTTGGTAAAATCCTGAAAGTTCGTTATAGTCTGAACTCTCTCTGATATAATCTACCAATGCATGTTGTATCGGAGTATTGGAAGTAAACACAATGAACTGATGCACCTTGCGGAATTCCGCCATTAAATTTTCGGGAGCAAAGCAATATCCCATTTTCCATCCGGTGGCATGATAGGTTTTGCCAAATGAATATATGATAAAGCTTCTTTCAGCAAGCCCGGGGTATTTACAAACACTTTCGTGTTTTTGCCCGTCAAAAATAATGTGCTCGTATACCTCGTCACTGATGATGAGAATATTAGTGCCCTTCACTAATTTTTCAAGCTCACGCATATCATTAGCAGTCATTACCGACCCCATGGGATTGTGCGGAGTGTTGATCATGATCACTTTGGTGTGGGAGGTGATCACTTTCTTTACATCATTCCAGTCTATTGTATAGTTCGGAGCTTTTAACTGCACGTAAACAGGTATTCCGCCATTCAATTCAATCGCAGGCACATAACAATCGTAGGCAGGTTCAATCACGATCACTTCATCGCCTTCGCGCACCACGGCAGTAAGAGCAGAGTAAATTGCCTGTGTTCCGCCTGATGTGATATTCACTTCCTTATCAGGATGATATTGAACCCCATATAATTTTTCCATTTTTTCGCAAAGTGCTTCCCGTAGTTGCAGAACACCTTGCATAGGAGCATATTGATTTAGTCCTGCTTTCATCTTTTCGTTGACAAGAGAAACAAGTTTAGGATTAACATCAAAGTTGGGAAAGCCCTGAGAAAGATTTATGGCTTTGTGTTCATTTGCCAAAGCGCTCATCACGGTAAAAATGGTGGTGCCTACTTTGGGCAGCTTGGAAGAAATGGTATTTGGATATTTAGGCACAGGCTGAAATGAGCGATAAAGATAGAAAAAGTTGAGGCATAGAAAATAATTTTACCTTTGAACACTAAAAATTTCACCTATGAACATCACTAAAAGCTCCGTTGTAACACTTAGCTACTCACTTAAGGTGAGAACAAGCGAATCTCCAAAGGAAAGGCATGTTGAAGAAACCACTCCCGAGCGCCCTTTTGTATTTATTTATGGAGCGGGAATGCTTTTGCCTGATTTCGAAAAAAATTTAACCAATAAAAAAACAGGGGATAAGTTCAATTTCTTTGTTGCTGCAGAAAATGGATATGGCGTTAAGAACGAAAAGTATATAATGAATATCCCAATAGATTCTTTCAAAAATGCTGAAGGTGCATTGGATCTGAACGAAATAAAAGCCGGAAATGTTCTCACGATGAATGACGATAAGGACAACCAGATGCAGGGCACTATAGTAGAAGTAACACCTGAACATGTACGTATGGATTTCAATCATCCGTTGGCAGGCCATGAATTACATTTCACCGGAGAAGTGTTAGATGTACGTGCTGCCACTGAAGAGGAGCTGGAGCACGGGCATGTTCATGGGCCAGGGGGACACCATCATTAATAGTATTTTATCTTACTGAATTCCAAGTGTTTAGGCGGTTTAGTATTACAAAATGTAATGTTAACTATCTAAGGTTGGAGTTTCCAGCAGGCAGTAAATTCTATTGAGACAAGAAAGTTTATTCCTTCAACTATATTAGCACTTAACCCAAAAGTTCAATAGTTTTTTGCCCTATGGGCAGATCAAGGAGAAATTTTTTGTTTCAGTTCATTGATCGAGTTCTCATCTACCACCACTCCTTTTTCCCTTGCAGTCATTAGGTCCTGAAAGGCTTCGTTGTATTTTCCCAGGCCTTTATATGCCAAGTGGCGATTTGTATATGCGCTGAAATTGTCAGGCTTGAGCTCAAGAGCTTTAGTAAAGTCATCTACTGCCTCTGAAAATTTTCCACTCATGCTGAGAATAATGCCCCGGTTGTTGTAGGCTTGCCCATTATCGGGAGAAAACCCTATTGCTTTGTTTATATCGGCCAAGGCTTCTGGCAAACGATTACTTTTTCCATAGGCCTCTGACCGGGCATAATATCCTTCAGCGCTATTAGAATTCATTTCGATTATTTTTGAAAAATCCTTAATAGCATTTTCAAATTCATTTTTCTCTACGTAAATAGTACCCCGGCTTAAATAATTACTTGGATCCGTTTGAGAGTTTTCTATAGCTCTGGTGAAAGATATAATTGCTTCTTCTTTGTATTTCAAACGGACCTGCACAAGGCCTTTATTCCTCCAGCCATTTGGATAACGCGGTTTTAGTTCTACGAGAGAGGAAAAATCTTTCAGGGCTTCTTCATTCCTGCTTGAGTCGGATAATACCGCACCGCGATTATTGTAAATGATAGCCGCTTTGTAGCCTTTGTCAACGGCATCGGTGTAAAGCGTGATGCTGTCGTGCCATACTTTTGTACGATGGAATGTTAAATAGCAGAATACAAGTAAAACTGTGAGCGTAAATATTAAAACCAATTTATTTTTCAGATAAGGTACAAGATAGTAAGCCGCAATAAAAAACAACCCGATAGAAGGAATGTAGGTATAACGATCTGCATATAACGCATCTCCGATTGGCAGAAGCTGAAGGACCAAAACAATAGTAAGGATAAAAAATGCTACACCAAATACAACAACTTTTGATTCGCGAAAATATTTCCAGATAATAAGTGCCAGTAGAATTAATACTGCCGGGCTGATGTATACCCAAATTGTATTGATCTTGTCGTCCGTTTCTGGATAAGGATAAAAACAGGATAGATTGATTGGTAAAATTAGTTTATATAAGTAAGTCATTAGTGCGTAAGAGGAAAACAGGATTCGCTCATGGAATGGAAAGTATTGGAAGGTCTGCATAGCTCCTGCTTTCCCTTGAACTTTTATGGCGAGCAATCCGAACGCAACAGCAAGGAAAAAGAATGGAATTTTTTCAAGGATAGTTTTTTTTGTAAATTCTCTCTTCATCAGGAAATCAACAGCGAAAAATACTGCCGGCAATACAACTGCCTGTGCTTTGGAAAGGAGGGAGAGGAAAAACAAGAATAAAATTGTCCCCACCCTAAAGGGAGAAAGCCTAACATCGCCACCCTTTAGAGCAGGGGTAAGCGATGCCGCATACAAATGCAGCGCCCACAAAAAGAAAAAACCGTACAGCACATCTTTCCGTTCTGCTACCCATGCAACGGATTCTACATGCAGGGGATGAATACCGAATAACAATGCGGTAATACATGCAACAATTGCATTTTGGGATAGGTTCTTTATGATCAAAAAGACAAATAAAGTCCCGAGCAAATGAAGAATCAGATTTATTAAATGATATCCGAAGGGAGCAAGGCCAAAAATTTTATAATCCAGCATATAGCTGAGCATTGTGAGGGGCTGATAGTTACCTACGAATTGTTCCGAGAAAATTGCTTTTAGATTTTTCGAATTAATATCTTTTATGACAGGATTTTCCAACACATACTGTGTATCGTCCAGGTTGACGAATTTGTTTTGAAGAGAAGGAGCAAAGACAAGAAATGTTAACGCAAGCACAAATGGCAGAAAAGATTTTTCATATTTCAGAAGAAGATTTTTAGAAAAAGGAGTTTGATCAGGAAGCGGTTTTAGCTTCTGCTTTGGCTTGGACATGCACAAAAATAAAAAATCCCGACCAGCAATGGTCGGGATTAACCACCCTCTTCTATCGGAGAGGGCAATGGGGTGCAATTATTCCGACAAATTTGATGTCATATATTCCCTGTTCATGCGTGCAATGTGGGAAAGCGAAATTTCTTTCGGGCATTCTGCTTCGCAGCTACCGGTATTGGTGCAGCTTCCGAAACCTTCTTCGTCCATTTGGGCTACCATGCTTTGAACACGCTGTTTTCTTTCCACTTGTCCTTGGGGAAGAAGCGCCAGTTGAGAAACTTTTGCCGATACAAATAACATTGCAGAAGAATTTTTACAGGCTGCAACGCAGGCCCCGCAGCCAATGCATGCCGCAGCAGCAAAGGATTCATCGGCATCCGGCTTAGGAATGGTAATGTTGTTTGCATCTTTTGCATTTCCTGTATTCACAGAAACAAATCCACCCGATGCAATGATGCGGTCGAATGCGGTGCGGTCCACCACAAGATCTTTTATAACAGGAAATCCTTTTGCTCTCCAAGGCTCAATGGTGATGGTATCCCCATCCTTGAACGCACGCATGTGAAGCTGGCATGTTGTAGTTCCCTGCCATGGGCCGTGTGCTCTTCCGTTGATGAACATAGAACACATACCGCAGATTCCTTCTCTGCAATCGTGATCAAAGGCTACGGGCTCATCGTTTTTGCCGATGAGGCGCTCGTTGAGCACATCGATCATTTCCAGGAACGACATGTCTTCGGAAATTCCATCAACCGTGTAAGTTGCAAATCCGCCTTTGTCGTTTGTGTTTTTTTGGCGCCAGATTTTTAGTGTGAGATTCATATTAAAATAGTTTGTCGTGTTTATTTTCAATGATTGATTTTGCCCATTTGAGTACTGTGGAAGATAATTGCAACGCAACCTTATACTCTTTGGCGTTTACTTCCATTTCATCACCCGGATATCGGGAGATAACTGCATAGAGAGAAAGCACCTTAGATTTATCAACTTGTTTTGGGATAGCGATATGATTTTGCTTCAATAACTTCAAAAGAAATTCAATATCATGTGTTTTTGGAAAATTAGTACCGTAGAATACTAGTAGTGCTTTAAGAGCCTTTTCCACAGATTGCTGACAATGAAAACAAAGTGTTTCATAAAGTATTTTCTTCGACAGCCTCCCTCCGGCAGCCACTGCTAAGTCGCTTTCGGCATATAGAATCCATTCGTTCGGGTTCTTACTTTTTTTCATATACAACAATCCCAAATTTTGCTATGTCACCATAGATATAATAAAAAGCAGATTTTAATTCTTCGAAACGTTTTGGGGTATTTACTACTATATCAACAGGGGCATCTGCATTTAATCCGGTACTGTACAATTTATTCATCAGCGCTTTTCTATTGCTGTTTTTTTTTAAAACCAAAACGTCATAGTCGCTATCTTTTTTTGCTTTTCCGGTTGCCCGTGAGCCAAACAAAATAATTTTATCGGGATGAGCAATGCGTACAATGGAGGAAACTATGCCTTTCAATATTTTATCTGTATGTATAATTGATGCAGCCATTCTATTTATAACTCCGTTGTGACGGATGTACCACGTCAAATATTAATTCTTCTTTATGCAATTCGGTTTCGCCAACACCTTTAAATTCCCAAGCTGCTACGTAACTGAAATTGTCGTCATCCCGTTTTGCTTCACCGTCTTCCGTTGCGGACTCTTCACGGAAATGCCCTCCGCAGGATTCTTTTCTATTGAGCGCATCCTTACACATCAGCTCCCCAAGTTCGATGAAGTCAGCAACACGGCCGGCTTTTTCTAATTCCAGGTTCATTTCGTTTTGTGCTCCCGGAATGCGAACATCTCTCCAGAATTCTTCGCGTAGCGCTCTTATCTCGGCAATAGCTTCCGTCAATCCTTTTTCATTACGAGCCATTCCGCATTTATCCCACATGATCTTTCCGAGTTTCTTGTGGAAATGGTCAACGGATTTTGTGCCTTTTATGCCCATTAGCTTATCCAATTGCTCCTGAACTCTTTTTTCTGTTTCTACAAATGCTTCGTGATCCGTAGGAATTTCTTTGGTGCGGATGTCTTGTGATAAATAAGTTCCAATGGTATATGGAATTACAAAATATCCGTCAGCCAATCCCTGCATGAGAGCAGAAGCTCCCAGACGGTTTGCACCGTGGTCGGAGAAGTTTGCTTCGCCTAATGCATATAAGCCCGGTACAGTCGTCATCAGGTCATAATCCACCCAAAGCCCGCCCATGGTATAATGCACGGCAGGATAGATCCGCATTGGAGATTCGTATGGATTTTCTCCTGTGATCTTTGCGTACATATCGAACAGGTTCCCATATTTTTCTTTAACCACTTCTTTTCCTAACTCAATAATTCTTTCGGGAGAAACATTATGCAGGTTCATTTTATTCACTTGTAATTTTCCGTAGCGTATGATCGCAGCAGTAAAATCCAGGTACACCGCCATTTTGGAAGTGCCCACTCCGTAACCTTCATCGCATCTTTCTTTTGCAGCACGTGAGGCCACATCGCGTGGAACTAAATTTCCGAATGCGGGGTATCTTCTTTCCAGATAATAATCTCTTTCTTCTTCCGGAATTTCATTTGCCTTTCGTGTATCATTCTTCGCTTTTGGCACCCAAATGCGTCCGTCATTTCTCAATGATTCAGACATCAATGTTAATTTAGACTGGTGATCACCTGAAACAGGAATGCAGGTAGGGTGAATTTGCGTGTAGCAAGGATTTCCGAAGAAAGCCCCTTTCTTGTGTGCTTTCCATGCCGCGGTTACGTTGGAACCCATTGCATTGGTGGAAAGAAAGAATACGTTTCCGTATCCGCCTGTGCAAAGCAATACTGCGTGACCAAAATGTCTTTCTAATTTTCCGGAGATCAGGTCTCTCGCAATGATTCCCCTTGCTTTTCCATCGATCATTACGATGTCCAGCATTTCGTGGCGGGAATACATTTTCACAGCACCCAGGCCCACTTGTCTTTCAAGCGATGAATAGGCTCCGAGCAACAGCTGCTGCCCGGTTTGTCCGGCTGCGTAAAAAGTGCGCTGCACCTGCGTTCCTCCAAAAGAACGGTTACTTAAATATCCTCCGTATTCACGCGCAAAAGGAACTCCCTGTGCTACGCACTGGTCAATGATGTTTGATGAAACTTCCGCTAGGCGGTACACATTTCCTTCTCTTGCCCGGTAATCTCCACCTTTCACGGTATCGTAAAATAAACGGAAGGTACTGTCGCCATCGTTCTGGTAATTTTTTGCCGCGTTAATCCCTCCTTGTGCCGCAATGGAATGCGCGCGCCTTGGGGAATCCTGAAAGCAAAAGCATTTTACTTTGTAGCCC
>Ga0163151_10005513_pt1 | contig 16105 bp, 11 predicted proteins | sample OliLakLV19MP5IB2_FD_145596 | JGI IMG/M metagenome (GOLD analysis project Ga0163151, IMG submission 145596) | Freshwater microbial mat bacterial communities from Lake Vanda, McMurdo Dry Valleys, Antarctica - Oligotrophic Lake LV.19.MP5.IB-2 | ecosystem: Environmental > Aquatic > Freshwater >...
CCGTATTTCTTTCGCAAGTGTTATCCCGTCTTTTACGGGCATCATGACATCAAGTACGCACAGATCAAAAGTTTCTTTCTTAAAAAAATCAAAACCTTCTTTGCCATTCACGGCAAGTTTTGTTTCAAAACCTTTTGCATTGAGATACTCCTGTAACAAAGATCCAAGATTCTTATCGTCTTCTACCAGTAATAATTTTGTTTTTGTATCGCTCATAATAAATAATTTTAAAAATTAATTCAATGGAAAAAATATATTGAAACAACTTCCCTTTCCCGATTCACTTTCAACTGAAATATTGCCGCCGTGTTTTTCAATAACAGCTTTGACATAACTCAATCCTAATCCAAAACCTTTTACATTGTGTATGTTGCCTGTTGGTACACGGTAAAGGGTGTCAAATATTTTCTTTTGATTCTCTTTGCTTATGCCTATTCCGTTGTCTTTAACCGAAACGAGAATGCCATTTTCTTTATTGGCAGTCGCAACGCTTATTTGCGGAATTTGCTCAGTATATTTAATGGCATTATCAATGAGGTTGTAAATCACATTGGTTAAATGTACCTTATCTGCTGTAATAAAATTTTGTGTCGCCTTAAGATCGGTAGAAATGTTCCCGCCCTTTTTTTCTATTTGTAATCTTATATTTTCAATTGCTTTTTCTATAATGTAATGTACATCTATGCTCTCCTTTTTAAGCTTGAATTCGCCTTTGTCGAGGATAGCGGTTTGTAAAATATTTTCAACTAATGTACTTAGTCGTTTGTTTTCCTCACTTATTACATTAACATAATTGGCAATTTTATCTTTTGATTTTTCTATACTGTCATCATTCAATACTTCGCAGGCGAGAGAAATAGTTGATATAGGAGTTTTAAATTCATGCGTCATGTTGCCAATAAAATCATTTTTTATTTCGGATAATTTTTTTTGCCGCATAATTGTTGCAACAGTGTAGTAGAACGATGCGATGAGTAATAATATAATTGCAGATGAGCTGCTCAGCATAAACCACATTGTGCCCAGTAAATAATTAGTTTGATTTGAAAAATGGACTGAAAGATGTTTGGGCTGGATAAAAACGTTTTCGGGAGTGAGACTCACATTAAATTTGCTGGATAAAATATTCTCATTGCTTGCTTCTCCTTTTTTCCAGACAACAGTTTGTTTTGCGGGGTTGGTGACTGCAGGAGAATATTTGGTGTCAATACCCTTCGCGCGGAGTGCGCCTCTTACCAGCGAATCAAGCATCACTGTATCCGGCGTTTCATTGTAATCGTTATAAATGTTAATGCTTACCAGCTCATCGAAAATATCGTTCATCAAATCATTTTTGTGCAGGAACCAGTTTGGGCCCTTACTGAGTGAATCATTCCCGGTTCCCGAGATGGAGGGCATATTTTTTCGCAGCAAATCAAAATCAGTGCCTGCATCGTTAAGCGAATCCACTGTGAATGATTTTTCGGAAGTGTGTTTGGTGATCACTCCACCTGAATCAGAACTGATTTCTTCGAAAACCTTAATGCCGTATTTATTATTGGCAGCGGTGTATTTATACAATTCGGCTAATGAATCTCCAATGAGAGTGGTAGGATATTTCCCATCTGGGGCAATGCGCGTTCTTATTCCTTGCTTACGAAAGTTAAAGCGTTTGGTAATTTTTGCGGCAGCTGAATTTTTCTCCATTTTAAGAACCACATCACTTAATGCATCCATCACGCGTTGATCAAAAGCTTGTTCTTTAAGTTGAATAGCTTTATTGATCCAGTATAATTGAATCGAGATCAGCGCTATCAGCGCAAATGCAACAACAATACTTATGGTTTTTATTCCGCCCGTATTCATTCCAATTTCTTAGTTCAAAGTTAAAGTAAACAGGCCATTCAAACAATGTTTAACATCTTTTAACATAACGATGTAATAACTTTTAATGAGTATTTTTGTAGGAGTTAATATGGGGGTTATGGAAATAACCATCTGCATTTTATATAGTGAAAATAGGTAGACCAAAATGATATGGTGTATTCCCTGCCCGATGGCAGGCGGCATACAACAATTAAAATTAAGAATATACATATGAAAAGTATAGCAAGGTATTTTGTTCAGGGACTGCTGGTAATAGTTCCGGTGGCCATTACGGCTGTTGTAGTGTTCAAGATCATTTCATTTATTTCATCATTATTCACTTCCGTTGGTATTATAGTAAATCCTCTTGTCGATTTTTTTATTGTATGTGCTTTAGCTGTGGTTCTTATAGTTCTCATTGGTTTTATGGGATCTTCATTTTTCTTTCGACCTTTATTTTTACTGTTTGAAAATTTTCTTGAGAAAGCTCCCGTCATTAAAATTGTTTATTCATCTATTAAAGATTTTCTTTCAGCCTTTGTAGGAAGCAAAAAAAGATTTAACCGCCCTGTATTAGTGGATATTGACAAATCAAACGGAATACAACAAATGGGCTTTATTACGCAGGATAGCCTGGCTTTACTTCATTTGCCAGAAGGAAAAGTTGCGGTTTATTTTCCTTTCTCTTATGCGTTTACTGGAAAATTGCTGCTTGTTCCAAAAGAGAGTGTAACTATGCTTAATATATCTTCTTCTGATGCAATGAAGTTTATCGTGTCCGGCGGAGTAACGGAAATTGACTAAGCTCTTAATTCCACAATTGCCTTTTTGATTTTTGCTGCCGCATCATCAACTTGCTGCTCTGTGGTTTGATTTCCTAAGCTGATGCGTATTGATCCGTAGGCCATCTTTTCGCTGATGCCCATCGCTTTAAGAACATGTGAAGGTTCCATTACTGCTGAGGTACAAGCTGATCCCATTGACAACGCGATCTCGGGAATTTTAGAAATTAATTTTTCTGCCCTGATTCCTTTTATTGAAATGCTGCTCGTATTAGGTAAGCGGTTGCGTATACTTCCGTTGATATGCACATCTCCTACCTGTTCTATTAATTGCTCTATTCTAGTTCTTAATAAAGAAGTGTTTGCTGCATAATCCCAACCATTTTTTTTGGCCAACTCACATGCGGCTCCCAATCCTACAATCCCTGGCACATTTAGTGTTCCGGATCTGAATCCTCTTTGGTGTCCTCCGCCATCAATTTGTGATGCGGGCATCACTCTTGGATCTTTTCTTCTAATAAATAATGCCCCCGTACCTTTTGGTCCGTAAATTTTATGCGAAGAAATACAAAGCGCATCAATACCATCTTCATTTACATCAACAGGGATTTTTCCAACCGCTTGCGTAGCATCGCATAAAAAAATGCTTTCCTTTTCATGTATAATGTCTGCAATTTGTTTGATGGGTTGTATAGTCCCCGTTTCATTATTCGCGTACATTACGCTGACCAAAATGGTTTTTGATGTTATCGCTTTTCTCAATTGATCAAGATCAATGAGCCCTTCGTGATTAACCGGGAGGTAAGTGATGCTTGCTCCTTTTTTTTCTAATTTTTTGCAAGTGTCCAATACTGCTTTGTGTTCCGTTGCAACGGTAATAATATGATTACCCTTGGTAGAATAATTTTCGAAAACTCCTTTAATGGCGAGGTTCAAGGATTCGGTGGCGCCTGAAGTAAAAATAATTTCCTGCTCTTCGCAATTAATCAGTGACGCGACCTGTTGCCTTGCTTTTTTTACAGCTTCTTCCGCGATCCATCCATAGCTATGTGTTTTGCTTGATGCGTTACCAAAATGTTCAATGAAATAGGGGAGCATTGCCTCCATTACCTTTGGGTCAACAGGAGTAGTTGAATTATAATCGAGATAAATTGATGGATTCACAATACAAAGATAGCCTTAATGAATTAACTCGCCATATTCTCAACAGTTCTCGATACTCCCTCTAAAAAGCGGGAACTCGAACTGACAGCGCGGGATGTCTCTTCGAGCCCGCCCGGTGAACCCCGTTCGGACGGGTAGTCACGACGTAGAAAGGGCATATCGAGAAGTGTGCGTTGTAGCAAAGAAGAATACAAACAGATTCTTAATAAGCTATAAAAAGTTTTATTAATTCTGCTTAACTTTGTCTTTTCTAAATTATATGCTCGAAGATAAATCAGGTCGTACAGAATTAAGCGAATTAGGAGAGTTTGGTCTTATAAAACACCTTACCGAAAACATCGTATTAAAAAACGAATCAAGTGTAAAGGGTGTTGGTGATGATGCTGCAGTAATTGATCATAACTCAAAACAAATTGTAGTAACTACGGATCTTTTATTGGAAGGTATTCATTTTGATCTGGCTTATGTTCCATTGCAGCACTTGGGCTACAAAGCTGTTGTGGTTAATTTATCTGATGTGTATGCAATGAATGCAATACCAAAACAAATAACTGTTTCCATTGGTACATCAAACCGATTTTCTGTTGAAGCCGTTGAAGAATTATACAAAGGAATATATATCGCGTGCGAAAAATACAATGTGGACCTCGTTGGCGGTGATACAAGTACTTCTGTTTCCGGCTTGGTAATTAGTGTTACCGCAATTGGTGAAGCCGAAAAAGAAAATATTGTTTACCGTTCAGGAGCAAAGGACAGTGATTTGATTTGTGTAACCGGAGATCTGGGTGGAGCATACATGGGATTGCAATTATTAGAAAGGGAAAAACAAATTTTTAAGGAGAATCCGAAAATACAGCCAGACCTCGCCGGCAACGATTATATTTTAGAGCGGCAATTAAAACCAGAAGCCAGAAAAGATATTCCTACACTTTTAAAAGCACTTAACGTACTTCCAACATCAATGATAGATGTTTCTGACGGGCTTGCATCTGAACTCTTACACATTTGTACTCAATCAGATGTTGGTTGCACAATTTATGAAGATAAAATTCCGATTGATCCAACTACATATACTAAAGCGCGGGAATTTAATTTAGATCCTACGGTTTGTGCAATGAGCGGGGGTGAAGATTATGAATTACTTTTCACTATTGATCTAAAGGACTACGATAAAGTAAAAGCCAATCCTGATATAACTGTGATCGGGCATATTACAAGTAAAAGTGCAGGATATAATCTCGTAACAAAAAGCGGTACACAGCATCCGATCTCTGCTCAGGGTTGGGACGCGTTTTTGAAAAAATAGTGTGCCCTCATTCAAAGACTCCCTTAAATCTGACTTGTAATATTATTAAAATTATTATTAACTGTTCCTGCCATTTAGACCATTAGTGGTTTAGTTGATCAAATCATACCGTTCATTACTTTGTCGTAGATATAATTTTTTTGTAGAGGTAATTTGTCATTAACTAATAACAAATACTATGAGACCAGCTATACTACTAACAGCAATGATTGGATTTGTTGCTTCGTCACAGGCGCAGTATGCAAACTTGGATATAAATAATATAAGAGCGAGGATTAATGCTGATGGCACTTTGTTCAATGACTATGGATGGTTAAATGGATCATCCTATCAAATGGGTTTTGAAGCTCCCAAAAATAGTGGGAAGCATCCTGTGTTTGCCGGAAGTATGTGGATTGGAGGGGTTGATGGAGGAGGGAACTTAAGGCTATCAGGTCAAACGTACAAACAATCTGGTTCTGATTTTTGGCCTGGCCCTTTAGATACAATGAATCTTGCGATCGACTCTCTTACTTCTCTTTCTTGGAATAAAGTTTGGAAAATAAACAGGTCGACCATTGATAGTTGTAAGGCGGGAAGTTTTGGATCATCCCTGCCGCAAAATATTTTAACATGGCCGGGAAGCGGTACGTCTAATAACAATGCAAAGTCTCTTGCTCCATATAATGATAAAAATAGCAATGGAGTTTACGAACCTTTAAGCGGTGAGTGCCCTTGTATTAAAGGTGATCAAGCAGTGTATTTTATTTTCAATGACGTTAAAAATCATACTGAATCTGGTGGAACAGCTATAGGATTGGAAATTCATGGAATGGCCTATGCTTTTGATATGCCATTTAATATGCCGATCAATAATTCCATATTTGTGAATTATCAAATAATTAATCGCTCAGCTATAACATTAGATAGTGTTTATCTTGGCAATTGGACAGGTTTTGATATTGGGGGTGCTGTGGATGATTATGTTGGATCCGATGTTATGCGTGGAGCTTACTTTGGATATAATGGAGATAGTAGCGATGGGGATTTCCAAGGGGCTTTGGGGTACCATGATACGCTTGGTGCAGCTGCGGTTGTATTTCTTCAGGGGCCTTATGCCGACATTGGCGGCACTTCTGATGTTCCTAATAGTGTGCTTAATTCCGCTTCGGCGAGTGGCATAGGTTATGGCGATGGTATTGCAGGAAACGAAAGATCGGGAATGAGCAAGTTTGTATACTATAAAAATAATTTTTCTGTAACGGGAAATCCAAGTGTTCCGGGAAATTATTATAATTATTTGTCCGGATTATGGAAAGATAACACTCCTTTTACATATGATGATAATGGATATGGCGGAAATCAGTCTACCTCTTTTATGTTTCCTGGTGCCTCGGATCAACTTGGATACGGAACCGACGGAAATATACTTGCGGGAAACTGGTCAGAGATGAACGCAAATAATGGATTGCCCGCAATACCGGGTGACAGAACGGCAATGGGGTCAAGTGGGCCATTTAGACTAGAGCCTGGTGCGGTTAATTGCATAAGTTATGCTTACGTATTTGCACAAGGTCCTGCGGGTGGCACCAATTTACAAAGCGTTGCAGTTCTGCAATCCGCAATAGATACTGTTAAAGAGTTTTTTACTACAAAAGGACTTGGCGATTGTGGATGTAATTCATCTTCGGGACCCACTTCGGTAAATAAAATAAATAAACTTAAAAAGGACATGGTGTTAATGTATCCTAATCCTGTGCGCGACAGGTTGTATGTTAAGTTAAATGAACTGGAAGGAAAAAACATACATGTTCAATTGATCGATATAGCAGGAAAAGTACTTAAGCAAGATATAGTTGAAAATCAGTTATTGGTGATTGATATAAAAGATCTTGCACCGGGAATGTATTTGTTGAACTTAAATGATGGCGGGGAGACTTATAATTATAGATTTATCAAAAACTAATTTTAATTGGATGAAAATTTTAATGACCTGAGAATAAACTCAGGTCATTTTTTTCAGGTATTGTTTAATTTATTTTTAATTATTAGTACAAATGATTTTTTTCTGATTTTACTTTCCACCCACGAAATAAAATCAAAATATTCAAAAACAGTTTTTTCGAAGCGATCATCCTGCAAGGGAGCTATTTTTTCATAAAGCTCCTTGTAGTTTTTCATATTGTATATTCCGGCTGATGTTTTTAATGCGGCACTAAAAAAATTTAAAAACGCCTCTTCAAATTTATAAACCCTGTTTCTCGATTTTAAATAACGCTCTGTTGATTTTAATGCGTAAGGTATCAGATCCGTGTTTTTTAATTCAATGTGTACAATGAGGTCAAGTATTTTGGCGAAACAATAAATGTCTTGTGTTTCTTCAATCTGTATATCGTTTAATAGTTTGTTCAGCCATTTAAGTGCCAGGGAATGTTTGTCATCACCAAAGCAAACAGCGGCCATATTAAAATAAAAATCTGCCTTTCGCAGTTTCGTAAGATTCGCGGAAAATTCTTCAAGGCCATTATTAATGGCAGGGATCAATTCAACGGCACTAGAAAATTCTCCCATCGCTTTGTACAAAGCAAGCTCAATGCTGTACGAGGTTGAAAATAATTTTACTGCAAGGTCCTGATTTTTTTGTGCATGAAGGAGTATAGGAATTTCCCGAAGTTTTTTTAGATACAAAAAAGCCTGGTCATGTTGTTTTAATTGGTTGGCAATGTATATGGCATTACTCAATATGGAAAAATAAATGTTTGGCTTTTCCCGGAAAACCCGCGGATGTTTTTCTACAAGTTCAATATTTTTTATCAGGTTTTGATAACAATTTAAATAGTCATCTATGCCAAAGTAATAGGCGCTGTAAATATGGTAGTATAAAAATTTTGTTTCTAATGAAAGTGCCTTGCTTTCACTTTTTAATAAAACATTGTCAATCGCATTTTTAAATTGTATCAGTTCAGTTTCATTGCGCACCTTCCCTTGCTTGTTTAGAAAAAGAAAAAATCGACTCTTTATATTCCAGAACTCGTTAAAATTTTTCATTATTTCTGCAATCGAAATATCTTCTTCTAAAATTGATGTAATAGAATAGTCGCTTTCACCGGCATAATTTTTTGTCTCCATTATTTTTTTCTCCCAGGAGGATACATCGCTTAGTACAGAATATTTTTCGTGTTTGACAGCTGTTTTTTTTATACTTCTTAATAATTGTTGGCACTGTTTGTATAAAGTTCTGTCGTATAAAATTTCAGCGTAATGAAGTTCTCTTTTTAATATGGCATCAATTGAACTGTCGGCATGAAAGGCATGGAGGCTTTTTAATATCACTTTATAAAGCCGGGCTGTTGCAATGGAATATTTTTTTAAAAAAGATTCGCCTTTAAAAAATTCAAATACGTTTTTACTTTCGTATGCTGGTTGTTTTTCCAAAAATTCAAACAGCCGTATATAGTTGTTTTCTTCGGAGGAAGTATGCCTTGAAGCATAAAGTTTAAAGAACCTTTTTTCGGATTTCGAAAGCGATTTTATTAAAATAAATAAAGTGTCCGATTTTTTGTTTGACATGTATATTTTTATTCCTTTATACTATCAGTTAAGTATTAAATATAATAATTATTGTTAATTAGATATGTATAAAAATTTGAAATTTAAATGAACGGTTAGATATGTATAAATAGTAATAGCGTATCAGCCTAAATTTGCCATAAAATTGAATTAAAAAAATGGATAGAAGAGTATAAAAATGAAGATTATTAAAGTAATGGGTATATAATTACAGTTATTTTTGAGTTAAACAATTACCACGGTTAACATTTATCAGTCGGAAAAATTTAGAACCCCGTTACTATGAAATAGCCATAATCCTAAGCGGCATACAAACCGAAAATGAATATGGCGTATTCCATGTGGCAATAAAAAACAAAAATATATACACATGAAAAACAAAAACATAATCGCTTCGCTTATGTTGGCAACAACATTTGTATCTCTGTCTGCTTTTGCGAGGGAGAGCGTTGATGTGCACAGTGGGAAAACAAGTAACCAGGCAAATATCGCGGCTACTCTTGCGGCTTGTACGCGGGCACAAGCACGTACTGTTTTTGAATTGAACAATGTTCGTACAATTCTGTTAACAGCCGGTGATATGTGGTGGGCCGCTGCAAATAACGCACCTCAATATGAAATTCCAAAAGGGGGCGGGGCACACTCCTTGTTTGCAGGTGCATTGTGGATAGGAGGCATTGATGATGGGGGTAACTTAAAAGTAGCTGCTATGACCTACCGCCAGGGTGGTGATGATTTTTGGCCGGGCACAATAGATACTGCTAATCTTCAAACGGAAGCAAACAGATGTACCTATTACGATAAACATTTCAGGATCACGAGGAAAGAAGTAGAGGAATATGTTGGCTGGGTTAGAAATGAAGCTGATTATCCGGGATATGTTGTTCCGGAATCAATAAAAAAATGGCCCGCTTACGGTAATGATGAAAATCAGGCTTGGACCAATGAAACAAAGTCCCTTGCTCCGTTCCATGACGATGGTGATGGTATCTACACAGTGCACTTAACATCACCAAATAATCCTAATGAAAATTTTGACTACCCTAATTATAACGTAACCAATACAATATCATGCGATAAAAACTATTTGTTTGGTGATGAAACATTATGGTGGGTATTTAATGATGTCGGAAATATTCATACTGAAACAAACGGTGCTCAAATTGGTTTAGAGATACAGGCACAGGCCTTCGCTTTCCAGACCAATGATGAGATTAATAACATGACTTTTTATAAGTATAAAATAAGCAATCACTCTCAACAGACTTTGGATAGTACTTTTTTTGGTCAGTGGGTTGACTCGGATTTAGGTGGTGCAAAGGATGATTTTGTGGGATGTGATGTTGGAAGAGGTTTGGGATATATCTACAATGGAGATAACCTTGACCTCGATTTCAATGGATCCAAAGGCTACGGAGATGAGCTTCCTGCAATGGGAATAGACTTTTTTGAAGGTCCTTTTGTGAATCAGGGAGGTACACAGGATTTGCCAAAAACCGTGCAAAACCCAGCCTCTGCAAATGGCTTTGGTTATGGCGATGGCTTTCCCGGAAATGAAAGAGCGGGTATGTCAAAGTTTGTGTTCTATAATAATGGCGGTGGATTAAAAGGAGATCCTCATAGCGCTGTTGAATATTACAATTATTGCAGCGGTTCCTGGATCGATGGCACACCATTCACCTATGGAGGTGCTGCCAAAGGCGGTACTCAGAAATGTAGCTATATGTATCCCGGATCTTCCGATCCTTTAGGTTTCGGAACAAAAGGTAATATTACAAATGCTACCTGGTCTGAAGTGAATACTTATGACGGCTCACCTCCTGCAACACCAAACGATCGACGTTTTTTCCAATCCGCAGGACCTTTTCAATTGAAACCAGGGGCGGTTAATTATGTAACTGTTGGAGCAGTATGGGCAAGAGCTCCTAAAGGTGCTCCTGCAACAGATGCTATAGCTTTATTGCAAGCTGCAGATAAAAAAGCACAGAATTTATTTGACAATTGTTTTAAAGTATTGGATGGCCCTGATAGTCCGGATTTAACTATACAGGAAATAGATAAAGAATTGTTGGTATACATTACCAACAAGCCTTCGTCCAATAACTACCTGGAAAAATATAAGGAGAAAGACCCATCAATTGTTGAACCTTCATATACCGATACAACATATAAATTCGAAGGCTATCAAATATTCCAATTGAAAGATGCTTCTGTTTCTTCGACTGATCTGTATGACATAAATAAAGCCAGGTTAGTGAAACAAATGGATCTCAAAAATAATTTTTCTCAACTGGTGAATTTTGATGATGATCCTAGTCTTGGCGCAAATGTCAATGTTCCTATGGAAATGGTGAATGGAGAGAATAATGGAATTGTACATTCATTCCGGATAACAGAAGATCTTTTTGCACAAGGAAATAAAACACTTGTTAACCACAAACAGTATTATTATATGGCTTTGGCTTATGGCGTAAACATGTATAAAAAATATGATCAATCATCCGGCTCTGGATTAGATGGTCAAAAGAAACCATACAAACAGGGTCGTAAAAATCTTAAGGCATATACGGGAATTCCTCATATACCAAGTCCTGAAGCAAGTGGAACTATTGCAAACTCAGCGTATGGTTATGGACCAAAACTGAGAAGGATAGAAGGACAAGGGAATGGCGGGCAATTGTTGGAATTAACTTCCACAACGATAAGTCGTATTATGTCAAGTGCAACATTCCGTGACTCCTTGCCGGAGTATGAAAATGCTAAAGGACCTGTTAATATTAAAGTGATTGATCCTCTTAATGTTCCTGCTGCTGATTTTACTTTCTATATGTTGGACACAATTAGCGCTATTCCAGCGAATGCACTTGAGCTTGACGATGCACATTGGATGTTAAAAAATAATACTTCGGGAGAGATTGTCTATTCCGGCAGTAATATTAAGATCGAGGATGAAGCGATTATTACCAAGTGGGGATTGTCGGTTAGTTTAAAACAAATGCCACATCCAGTGGATTCCACAGAATTGAATGGTGGTTTCATTGCAGCATCTATACATTTTGCTGACGAATCCCAAAAATGGTTAACCGGTGTTGTTGATGACGACAGTTATACTACGCGCAACTGGATAAGGTCTGGTATAAATACCAGTACATTAGTTGGCCTTAAATCATTTAATGACTGGGAGCATTTAGATGATGACCAGATATATGAGAAAGTAGTTGGAGGCACTTGGGCTCCTTATGTTCTTACTTATAAATCGGATGCTTATGATCCTGCAGCCAATGGAAGCCCTTATGCTAAGGGTGGACTTAATACTGGTTATCAGGGTTTTTCTTCACTTAAGTATTTGTCAAGTGTAGATGTGGTATTTACAAGTGATAAAAGTTTATGGACACGCTGCCCTGTATTAGAAATGTGTGATGACCCTGCCCTGGCAGAAGGAAATGCTCCTAAGTTTACTCACAGACGTTCACCTTCTGTAAATGCTTACGGGCAAGCAGGTATCTCTGGTTCAAGTGATTTGCTTAATTCAAACTTAACTGATGCGGAAGGAATGGGATGGTTCCCGGGATATGCGATCAATGTTGAAACGGGTGAAAGGTTGAACATGGCATTTGGTGAAGACTCCTATTTAACAGATGGAAACGGAAGGGATATGATGTGGAACCCAACTGCTACAGAATATGCAGGTTCTACCAATTATCCTTATTTCGGAGGAAGGCATTATATCTATATTTTTAATCACCTTGAAGATCCTAGTACTCCTCAGTATACGCAATATATGGCTGCTTTTCCACGGTACGATAAAGGGAAATACTTTATGGGTATATATCCTAGTCAAAGTTTAAGAAACATAGATAATCAGAGTAATACCGGCCTTCAGGCAACTCTTTGGAGGGCGTGCATATGGACTTCTATTCCATTGCTTGCAGATGGATTTGAGTCATTGTCAAAGCCAGGAGAAACTACAACAATACCTAATGAAGCAAAGGTTAGGTTGAGAGTGAATAAGCCTTATCAAAGAGGTTTTAGTACTCAATATAGAAGTAGTCCTCTTGCGCACGCACTTAAAGATTTAGTTTCTGGTACAGCGCAAAACAATGACAGGCCAATGTATACATTTAGTACTATGGATCTTCAGACTCAGGTAAGTGATGCTGATGAAGCTAAAAAAGCACTGGACCTTATCAATGTAGTTCCTAATCCTTATTATGCGTATTCTTCTTATGAAAATACTAAGCTGGAGAATACAATTAAGATCACGAACCTTCCTGAGAAATGTACAATTAAAATATATACACTCAATGGAACATTGATCAAGAGTTTTAATATTGATCAACCTGCTACTGCGCGCAATACTATGGGCGTTGCTGTTACGTCTCAGAATTGGGATCTTAACAACCAGGCGGGAATACCTATTGCCAGCGGACTTTACATTATACATGTTGATGTTCCGGGCGTAGGTGAGAAAACGTTGAAATGGTTTGGTGTTATGCGTCCAATAGATCTGGAATCGTATTAAAAATTGCTGGTGTTTAATTTAAATTTTGAGACTATGAAAATATCAAATAAAATATTAGCTCTTCTGACAGTCGGAGGACTGGTTCTTGCAAATCCTGTAAAGGTGAATGCCGGAAACGAAGATCGTGCCGGGCAGGCGGGAGCCACACAGCTTCTTGTTAATCCCTGGGCAAGAAGTTCCGGATGGGCTGGTGCCAATAGCGCCGGTGCAAGAGGCCTGGAGGCCATGTACCTTAATGTTGCAGGTATAGCGTTTACTCAAAGAACAGAAATATTGTTTGCTCATACCAACTGGTTATCTGGTACCGACATATCCATCAATTCATTTGGTTTAACCCAGCGTATGGGTGAAACAAGTGTTATTGGATTGAGTATTATGTCCGTTGATCTTGGTGATATACCAATTACAACTACAGATCTTCCTGAAGGAGGCATTGGTACATTTTCACCTCAGTTCATGAACCTTAACTTGTCATATGCAAGAGCATTTTCAGACAATATTTACGGAGGTATGAATTTTAAAGTGATCTCTGAATCTATTGCCAATGTTGTTGCTAAAGGCGCTGCTATAGATGCGGGGATACAATATCAAACAGGTGAAATGAACAGAGTTAAATTCGGGATCTCATTGAAAAATGTTGGACCTAGAATGCAATACCACGGTGATGGATTATCTTTCAGTAGCACAGTATTGGCAACTGGCGCTTCGCTTACCGCAGAGCAACGTTCAGCACAATTCGAATTGCCTTCGCTTGTTAACATAGGCGGTTCTTACGATTTTTATTTTTCTAAAGACAGTGTAGCGATTAAAAATCACAAGCTTACTTTAGCTGGAAATTTTACATCTAATTCGTTTAATAAAGACCAATATAAATTAGGGTTGGAATATAGTCTTAAAGGTTATATAATGGTTAGAGCAGGCTATGAATTAGAGAAAGGATTGTTTAAAGATGAAGAAAGAACAACAGTATTTACCGGTCCTAGTGCAGGCTTTACTGTAGAGATGCCTTTTGGCACAAGCAAAAAGTCTTCCTTTGGTTTGGATTATTCTTATCGCGCAACCAGTTCGTTTAATGGGACACATTCTTTAGGAGCACGCATTACTTTGTAATTAGGCATAAAAAGATTATATTTGTGTAAGAGAACCCGTCGTATGGCGGGTTCTCTTGTGTTTTATATTATAGACTAAAGTTTTAAAAAATGTCACAGTATACTTATTTTACCGAAGAAGGTTTAGCTAAACTAAACGAAGAATTAAACCAGTTGAAGTTTCATGAAAGACCTTCTATTTCCCGCCAAATTGCAGAAGCCAGAGATAAAGGGGATCTATCTGAAAATGCAGAATACGATGCTGCTAAAGAGGCGCAGGGCCTTCTTGAACTTAAAATCTCGAAGTTAGAAGAAACATTAAGGTATGCTCGCCTTGTAGATGAATCGCAAATAGATAATTCAAAAGTATATATACTGTCAAAGGTTAAGATCAAAAATCTCATCAATAAGGCACAGATGGAGTATACACTTGTTGCTGAGAATGAAGCCGATCTTAAATTGGGGAAAATATCTATTTCATCACCAATAGCAAAAGGATTGCTTGGAAAAAAAATTGGCGATAAAGTTGATATAGCAGTTCCTTCCGGTAAAGTTACTTTCGAGATCGTAAATATTTCAAGGTAATATGTCAAGCATCTTCTCGAAGATAATTGCAGGCGAAATCCCTTGTTACAAAGTCGCTGAAACAGCGGATCACCTTGCTTTCCTTGATATATCGCCGTTAGCAAAAGGTCATACATTAGTTATCCCGAAAAAGGAAACTGATTATATTTTTGATATTGCTGATCCTGCTTTTTCTTCTCTTATGCTATTTTCAAAACAGGTGGCGGTTGCAATAAAAAAAGTAGTTCCCTGTATAAAGGTTGGTGTTGCAGTAATAGGATTAGAAGTGCCTCATGCACATATCCATTTAGTTCCCATCAATAATGTAAGCGATATAAATTTCTCAAGACCGAAACTGTCGCTAACTAAAGAAGAATTGGAAACAATTGCGAAGAAAATAAGTAACGCGTATTTATAACACCGATTACCGTTAACTGATAACCATTTTTTTCACCCCTTCCTTCCCGGATTTTCTGTTAAAAAAGCTTTCCATCCCGTATAGCTTTTCCCTGTATTACTTTTTCCTCCCTGGAAATGATGGCAAACTGCTGCAGCCAAACCATCCGTGGCATCAAGGTGTTTGGGCATTTCAGTAAAACTTAACAATGTTTGAAGCATAGAAGCCACTTGTTCTTTTGAGGCGTTTCCGTTGCCGGTAATAGATTGTTTTATTTTTTTTGGAGAGTACTCGAAAATAGGAATGTCTTTATATAAAGCCGCCGCAATTGCTACTCCCTGGGCTCTTCCAAGCTTTAGCATCGATTGAACATTTTTTCCAAAAAAGGGCGCCTCAACAGCCAATTCATCAGGTTTATATTGCTCAATTATGCCAAGTGTGCGTTCAAATATTTTTTTAAGTTTTAATGCGTGGTTCTCAAGTTTGTCCAGTTTAACTATACCAACCGATATTAATTTCATTTTTTTTTGTTGAACATGAATAATCCCATAACCCATAATATTTGTGCCAGGGTCAATGCCAAGTATTATTCTGTCATTTACAGTCGCTTCTTTTGTCTTATCTTTAGTTATGTCATTCATTATTATTGCTTGATCACAAGTCAAAACAAATATAAGACGATAAGCCTGGTATTGAAACTGTTTATTGCAGTTTCAAGTGTCGTTTATCTCTATATAAAGCTAATAGATTCCGGGCAATTAAATGCCTTAAAAAATTTTTCCGTAATTAATCAATCATCATTTTGGCTTTTTTTTATAGTTGTTTTGCTGATGTTGATCAACTGGGCTCTCGAGGTATTTAAATGGAAGATATTGATAAAGCCTCATG
>Ga0163151_10005516_pt1 | contig 16097 bp, 12 predicted proteins | sample OliLakLV19MP5IB2_FD_145596 | JGI IMG/M metagenome (GOLD analysis project Ga0163151, IMG submission 145596) | Freshwater microbial mat bacterial communities from Lake Vanda, McMurdo Dry Valleys, Antarctica - Oligotrophic Lake LV.19.MP5.IB-2 | ecosystem: Environmental > Aquatic > Freshwater >...
CTCTAATTCTTGCCAGCCAATGGGAAATTCATACTGAATATCAAACGCTGCTTTTGCGTAATGGGCTAACTCACCCTCGCCATGCTGATGAAATCTAAGTTTTGACTTATCAAAACCGTGATCAAGATACCAATTGAGTCGTTTTTCTTTCCAGGTGGCCATCCATTGATCGTCTGTTCCGGGTTTTACGAAATATTGCATTTCCATTTGTTCAAATTCGCGGGTTCTAAAAATAAAATTCCCAGGCGTGATTTCATTTCTAAAAGCTTTTCCAATTTGTGCGATTCCAAAAGGAATTTTTTTACGTGAGGCCACTTGAACATTTTGAAAGTTAACATAAATGCCCTGGGCAGTTTCTGGTCGCAAATAAACAATGGACGCATCTTCTTCAACCGGGCCCATAAATGTTTTAAACATTAAATTGAAATTTCTAGGTTCAGTGAGTTCGCCCTTACAACTGGGGCAATCTTTTGTGGTAATTGTATCTGCACGAAATCGGTTTTTACATTTTTTGCAATCAACCATGGGGTCTGTAAAACCATCCACATGACCTGATGCTTTCCAAACTAACGGGTGCATCAAGATAGCTGCATCGAGACCTTCTATATCTGGTCTGCGGGTCATTGAATTCCACCATGCACTTTTAACGTTTAATTTAAGTTCGATTCCTAACGGACCATAATCCCAACAGGCGTTAATGCCGCCGTAGATTTCGCTACTTTGAAATACAAACCCTCTTCGTTTGCAAAGAGAGACAAGTTTTTGCATATCATCAAGACGCTTACCTTCGGCCATGAGTGATCCTTCTAAAGTGTTGAAACCGCTAAATAAAAAAGTCGCCAAAATGTATCAGGATGCTTCTAAATGAGTCAAGAAAACTGGGTGGGATTTAAGTACTAAAATACTGCTTTAAAGCTAAATCAACTAAGTCTAAAAATTCTTTTGCGGCCTCACTATTTCTGCGCATATCATGCAGCGCTCGCTGGCAAGCCGCAGGGTCTGAGCCACCGGGTATGCCCAAAACCTCAAAAGCATCCCATGTATGACCATTATATTGAAAAAGACAGTTAAGGGATCTCTCTTCTTTAGGCCCCTGGGGGTTGGCTTTTGTGTAATTTTCTCGAGATTCTCTAAATAGGTCTTTCGCCGCTGGATGCCGAAATCGAGCAATTTCGTCTTTTAACGGGGTTGGCCTTTGAGATTTTCGGTTTAAAAACAGTCTCAAAATCAGATAACCCACAATCACAGCATTGATGATCAAAAAGATATTGGCTCTCACTCTTTGATTGTATATGGTCCCCACTCTAGAATTCAACATTAAGAGGAGTTTCCATGGCAGGTCCTTTTGGCGGTCCAAGTCCATTTGAACAACAACGCAAAATTGATGGAGTAAAACACATCATAGCCGTTGGGGCTGGTAAAGGTGGAGTAGGAAAAAGCACTGTTTCTACAAACCTTGCCTTATCGTTATTAAAAAAAGGGAAATCTGTTGGCCTCCTTGATGCCGATATTTATGGCCCGAGCATTCCAAAAATGATGGGGCTTACAAATATGCAGCCCAACATAACTGCTGATAAAAAAATTGAGCCCCTTGTAAGTCACGGCATTAAAACAATGTCCATGGGTTTTTTAGTTGATGATAAAAGTGCCATCATTTGGCGTGGCCCCATGCTTTTTAAAGCTATGGAGCAATTTCTTCGGGATATTAATTGGGGTGAACTTGATTACCTCATTGTTGACCTTCCACCGGGTACAGGTGATGTTCAACTTTCTGTAGCACAAAAAGTTCCACTTTCAGGGGCAGTGATTGTGTCGACTCCGCAAGACATGGCACTGATTGATGTGCGTCGATGTGTAGATATGTTTAAGCGCGTGAACACACCTATCTTAGGTTTGATTGAAAACATGTCTTCATTTGAATGCCCCCATTGTCACAAAGAAAGTGAGATGTTTAAACCAGGAGAACTTCATCAATTTTGCGATAAAGAAAATATTCCTATTCTTGCAAAAATTCCATTCAACACTAAAATTGGTGAAGCTTCAGAAACTGGAAAACCATTTGATGAAATAATTTTTGATGGGGCTGCAGAAAAAATAATTTCTAAGCTCAATTAAAATCACAGCACCTTCGTCTAGATTTTCTTTTAAAAAATTTCACGGGTTTACTTCATTAACCAAAGTCCAATAAGATTTATTAAGAACAAAACAAAACTGAATATAATACCGACCTTTAAAAAAAGGAGAGCCTTTGCTCAGGACACAAGGATGTCGTTCTGCATTTATTCTTTTACTTTTGATCCTCACACTCACCGCCTGTGCTCAAGAGAGATCATTTCAAACGCGAATTGCAACATCACCCGATTCGCCACAACCCGACGTGCAACGCCCAATAATTGAGGTGAACCCCAATACTCCGGAACAAGCTTATGGAATTTATTGGGACGGCAAACTCACACATCCCAGTCAGCTACCCCTCGATGGTACGGGCTTTTTAAAGATCATGCGCTTACGTAATCGCGCCTATGCTACTGATATTCTCACCAAAGTAATTGCTGCAGTAGGAAAAAATATGATAGCAAAATTTCCAAGCAGTGAGCGCCTTCAAGTTGCTGACATCGCTCAATTTGGTGGCGGTCAAGTCGGAGGTCACCGCAGCCACCAAAATGGTCTTGATGCAGATATTGTTTACTTAAGAAAAAATCTTCAAGAACAAGAACCACATGTAAATGGTTTTCAAGAGTCATTTGTAAAAAATGGTAAAATCACCGCAAACTTTGATGTGGCTCGCAATTGGCATTTGATGAATGAGTTAGTAGCCACAAAACGAGTTGGTAGAATTTTTGTAGATGCGGCCATTAAAAAAGCATTTTGCAGCTACATCACTCAATTGGGTGTGACACCTGAGCGTACAGAGACCTTACGTCGCATGGGGCTTGTCTCACTTCATGACGACCATTTACATTTGCGCCTGAAATGTCCATCAACGAGCACTCACTGTAAATTACAGGTCGAACCTTCCACTGGCAGTGGTTGTGATTTGAAATCTCTTGTTAATGATACTGAAGGCGAGATTGAGTAGCGTTGATTGTCACATTGGCTAAATATTGAGCATCAAAACCCAGCGCTAAACCCCTAATATAATTGTGGTTACGGCACAGCTCATGCAATTAGTTTTCATGATTCATTCTTATTGGAGTGCACATGAAAACTTTTTTATTTTATGTCTTTGTTTTAGCCCTCAATATTCAACCAGCATTTGCTGAATCACAAAAATTAGACCCTGAAAATATCAGAGAAATTGAAACACTAGTAAGAGCTTACTTACTTGGTGATCTGTCGCCATTTTCTAATCCAAATGATTATGAAACAAGCCAATTACCTGAAAAACTTGTAGAGCAGCTAAATAATCCTCAGAGTTCTAAAGAAGGACGCATTAATGCCATTTGGGCTTTAAATAATATGTTCGTCAAACGCATCGATGACAGAGCACTTGCAGAGGTTAAAGCTGGAAGAAGTGTTAAAGATTTTGAGCGTGGGACACGCGCGCCAATTGATTATCACTTAGATGCGTTAATTTTTTCTGATTACGATGAAAGATTTCCTATAGCTGAATTTTTTCTTAAAGCAATCTCTCACCCCGACTCATCTGTCGCAGAAATTGCACAAAATGGGGCCCAGATAATTGTGAATCATTTAGTAGATATTGCTTTAGAAAATGGTTCTCTTAAAAATCAAACCGGTACGTATCAAAGACATATTAGTGATGCGATAAATATACTAAAAGCAATGGGTACGAAAAGCGCCATTGAAGGGCTTGAGCGTATTGTTAAAACAACACCAGGAAGACGAGACCATGTAAAATCGCAATTCTTGATGCCCCGGCATGAACTGGCTGCGTTTTATGCAGGTAATGAACTTGTAGACATGGCAATGAAGGTTAATACCAAAAAACTTTCAAATCATTGCATCCACTTACTTCACACATCACTCACAAATATGTGATGATTTAGTGGGCTAACTGAGTAGTATCTTTTTGTTTACCCAATTGATCAATTGCTGTGAAAACAGCACCTTTGGATGACGTCTTAACCACCCAAAAATGTCGTGTAGCTGATGTCTGCTCAAGATAATAACGAGTGGGGTCTGGCGTGCGTGTTGTTTTACCCCAGCAACCATCACCTAAATAAAGTGTTCCGTCTTTATCAGGCAAATTATTTTTCAAAAGCTTTGTTCGCTTTAACGCATGATCATGATTTTCAAATGCGGTAGTAAGTTTGTATTGGTCAAATAATGGTACCCAATATTTTCTTCCATCAATCATTTGTGTTTGCTCACTAAAACCACGAGCACTCGGGTACAAAGGCACATGATAAATAGCAAATTCATTTGGGATTGAGGTGTTTTTAGACATCTGGGCTTTAAGCCAATCAGTCTGAGCACCACTTACTTTTGCAATATGCCCGGTATCAAGAACGTAAACAATCGTGTCACGACCAAATTTTCTTGTGAAGTAAGATAACTTTGAATCTTGAGCAAAATACGTAGAGTAAAAAGGAGCTTTCGCGAATGTCCCGTTATAACCACCTAACACTTCATGATTGCCAATAGCTAATACGATAGGAATCATCAACCCATCTCTGGTCACCATGTTTTTATCCCACGAGGAAAAAAACTCATCCCACTTTCTAGCATTTGCCAAATTGCCATCGTCATAGGCGATGTCTCCACCTAGCATTGCAAAATCTGGATTATATTTTGCGGCTTGTTTATTGAGCTCAGTCATTTCAGCAGAAGAATTCATATCTCCACCCGTAACAAAAGTGAGTGCACTATCATCAGCAGGAATTGTTTTAAATTTTTTCTCGATACCATTTCCCGCAGTGCCGTTACTTACGGTGAAATAATAGATCGTGTTTGGTTCAAGGTTTTTAAGCTCAATAACATGAACTCGACGATTAATCGTTTTGAGTTCTTTATAGTTACCAGAGGTCTTATATTTATAATCTTCAACAACGCCACCATGTGAAATTGTATCGTAATGAACTGTGGCAACAGATGATGTTAGATCTGAATGTACATTTACTGTGATCGTTCGACTTGTATCTTCAGATTGCCAAGTTAAATAAACATGCCCCGTCGGAGCTTTTCCGACTGTTTCTCTATCTTCACAACCAACATTGTAAATTAAAATTGCAAAAGTCAAACTTGCGAAAAACATTGAAGTGAAAAATCTTATTTTCATTTCCCATCCCTGGTTTTTTTGTGATGTTCCCCGTCTATTAGCTCAACAGGATACAGAATTGGAATCAACCTAAAGTCTAAGCTGAGCTTCAGTTCTAGACATTAGTTGACAATTTAAATGTGACTTTTCTCGACGTTAGTAGAGTAAATTATTATGGAGTGGCAAAAGGCGCGGGAGAAGACCCTGGAATATTGTTCATCGAACCAGAGAGAAGTTCAACTTCTTGAACTTCAAAAATATCTCCAGCCATACAAGTTGAAACAGCATCGAAATTTTGTTTTCCTTTAACTTTCACAACATTGCCTTCGACGATATAACGAGAATCCATCTTTAAAGGAATGAAGCATTTTTGCCCACCTTCAACATTATCTTGTGCGCATAAAAGAACACGGCAACCATCAAGGTTTAAGGGCTTAACTACAGTGGCTGTAATCTCGGTTTTAGGTAATGCAGAACGACTTGCACCGTCTTCTTGTGGAGCTGGAGCACAGTTTTGAAAGCCTAAAATCAGGCAAAAACCGACCACCATTAAAGCGACTGTCAAAAACTTAGGCATTTAAACCCCTCTCATTGACTATTATCCCTTATACTCTAAATTCTGCAAGGATCTTGCCAACTTGGCCCCTATTGTAATTTTTACTGCGATGCGCTATTATAGAGTTATAACTGAAGTTGAACCTTAGCAGGAGCAGAGCCGATGTAAGAAACCCGAAAATTGAATACGTTGCTTGTGCCTCTTTGAAAAAGGCAAACTTAGCCGAAAGGCCGGGACGCAAAACCATGGGGCTACGTGAAATCACTCACTTGCTTGCCAGGTTACCAAAGGGAGAAACAGACCGCCACACGAACCGTGGAGGCTGTCCGATGGATAAACATCTTGAGGCCACAACACTAATTCAGCCAACCTATTCGGGATGACATTTGATGTGCCTGGGTAGCGAGCTGAAATATTTTAACGACGGACTTATGAACCGTCGTTTTTTTTCGCCTAAATTCAACAATACTGCGTCATGCCCTGGTCTTGCTTTTGATTGCTGCGTCTGTGAGAATTATTATCACACGCTTAAAAAGCAAAAGTGCCGGGGAGCTGAAAATGAATTCAGAAAAATTTGATATATTTGTAGCTCTCGATGGCCCCGTTCTCAATGGCTGGGAAGGCCCCGCTGGAGTACTTCGTGTGCGCAACTTTTCAGATGATACACATGAAACTAAAATTAAATTCTTTGACGGTGTCGCAGGTGCTCATGCTGTTCAAATAAATAAAGAAGGTACTATTGGGTTTTTAGGTGGTGTGGCTCGTTGTGGAATATTTTTTGACACTCAAACATTAGAAGAAATTAAAAGATTTTCTACTTCAAACTTTGGCCCCATAGAAGTTACTTACGAGAGCCAAACCCATGTTGTGTTTATTCAAGAAAAAGTTTTTATCACAGCTGTAAGAGGCCATTTTTATAAATTTAATCTTGATGATTTAGAAAGCCCCGAAGATTTAGGTGAACATGGCTGCAGCTTGCCTCACGCTATAAAACTCTCGCCAAGTGGTCGTTATCTTTTTTATGGAATCATGGATACTTGCAATAAAGGTTGGGCAAGACAATTTGGAATATTTGATCTTCAAGAAAAAGATGACGCTAAAAAAGTAAAGATCGTTCATATCGATGATACTGCTTGGCACTTCAGCACACATCCAACAGAAGATCTTATTTACGCAGTTTCAGAATGTTATGACCCGCAACCCGGAATCGGTAATATTCCTTTTGATTTTAATAATTTTTCAATCGGTTATCGTAAAAACTTCATTTGGAAGATCGATGGTCGCACGGGTAAAGAACTTAAAAAAATAGTAATTGCTGCAAATCTACCAAGTCATCTCACATCAGACGTGGTTGTCATCGGTGATGAGAACGACACAGTAATTTATAACAGCTGCGCTTCAAGCACTATCACTATCGCTGAATTTAAAACCTATAAGGTTAAACACATCGAAGAAAGAGTGGGCTGGCTCTACGCCCTTTTTCACCCAGGAATTTTTCGCGCAGCCTGGATGAATTTACTTGAAGCCTTTACGAGAATTCATATGTTCGGAAATTTTCACGCTCTCATTAGAGCCTTAAGAGTTTCTCGCGGGAGTTTACTTGACGGAAGTTACGGATTACTACTTAGCCCCGATAAAAAATATATTTATTCATGTCACCGAGGGCTTAATCAAATTATTGTGTACGATTATGCAACCTGGAAAGTTCATAAGCGCATTAAGCTCCCACCTGCTCGCAATTTCTTTAAAGGATACTTTGGATTATTTTATGACCCGCGCTTAGGAATGCACCACGCTTATTTATCAACTAAATCTGCGCGCTAGATTTATCTCGTTGAAGGATGTTTCCACCCTGTGGAATGAACAAGATAAGTAACAAACCTTGGAAACAATCGATACAAAACATAAAAAACTTGAACCATAAATGGTGCGATGATTTCACGACAATTCCACTCAATACCTCGCGCGATTATCTTCGCTGTTTTTTCTTCTGTGAGAGTGGGAATCAGCTTTGAAATACTCGGTACTCGATCTTCACTCCCAGAATTTGCCTCCCAATAGGAGCTATCAACTTTACCGGGCATAGCAAGTGTAACGCGAATTCCAGTGCCCCTTAAATCGCCTCGAAGAGCTTCAGTAAAACCGCGCATTGCCCAACGAGCGGCTGAATACCCTGTTGATCCTGCAAACGGAACAACAGACGAGGGTGAAGTCATATTCACAATGTGGCCTGATTTTTTAGAAAGCATTGCTGGCAAAAAAGCACGTGTGAGATAAAACGCCGCAAAATAGGGAAGCGCCATCATCTGAACTACTTCGTCTGAGGTTGTTTCATCAATGCAACGAAATTTTCCGGCACCTGCGTTATTGATCAAAATATCAGGCACTCCTATTTCACTTATTATTTTTTGAGCTGTTACTTCTGTAGCTTTTGCATCTGAGAGATCGACTGCATAAATGTAAATCGCCGGAGCCGGTAAATTTGAAGACAAAGCTTTAGATTTTATTTCTCCAGCGACTTTTTCAAGATCACTGAGACTTCGCGCCAAGATCACAATACGACCGCCTTGATGAGCCATCTCTTTAGCTAAAGCAGCACCAATTCCGCGCGATGCTCCTGAAATTACGCTTAAGTTTCCTTTTATTTGCATTTAAGAATTATCTTGCGAAGTTCGAGGAATCACAAGCTTTTGCCCTCGTTGTACCTTATTTTGTGCCAATCTGTTTTTCTTCATAATGTCATTTACACTTACTTTATGGCGACGAGCAATTTGAGTCAGGGTATCACCGCGTTTAACGACGTATGTGAGTGATGGGACATAGCGATTTTTATTTTGGCTATTAGACTTTGCCGCATGAAATACACGGGGCATTTTATCGATATTAAATGCACTCGTCGGAATTTTTAAAGTGATTCCAGGCTTAACCTTATTTTTGCGAATACGATTTACTTTCAAAAGCTCATCAACGGTTGTGTCATGGGTTTCAGCAATTTTATCAAGTGTATCGCCTCTTCTTACTTTGTATCTTAAAAAACTCAATTTTGAAGGAGCCTCAGCTTGTGCTAAAAAGCGTTTATTCTTAACAATCGCTTCACTCACTGCGATTTTTGCGGCTTCGCCAGTACCCTGTGGAACGCGAATAGTCGCAACATCACCAATGACAGGGATGTATTGCGTTTTGTATGCAGGATTAAGATCTTTAATTTCGTCGTACTCGATACGCATCGCTTTTGCTAAAGCTTTCATGTCAACAGGGTCTTTTGCGGTGATCACATCAAAAACCATGGGGCTTTTATAGTCGAGACCCATGAATCCATATTTTTCAGGTTCAAGAGCAATTTGTCTTGCTGCTAAAAACTTTGGAACATAGTGAATAGTTTCATTAGGAAGTTGTTTACGCTTTGCTAATTCCCAAAAATCTCGTGTGTAGTTTTTCATGACAAGAGATTTAATTCTATTCTCGCCGACATTGTAACTTGCGATGGCCAAAAACCATGAACCAAAAAGATTATAAAGCCCTTTAAAATACGCTGCAGCTGCTTCAGTGCTACGAACAGGATCCCAGCGTTCATCCATAAGACTATTTGCTTTTAAGCCGTAGTGTTTCCCAGTGCCTGGCATAAACTGCCAATAGCCAACTGCTTTAGCACGGCTTTTAATTTTTCCTGTGAAACCCGACTCAATCATTGCGATATAAATGAGATCTTCAGGCACCATTTTCACGCAATATTTTTTTTTCATCATGGGGATATATTTAGTTGAACGTTCCATGTAGCGCTCAAAATGACCACGCCCACGGCCTTGAAAATATTCAACCCATTTTTCTGTTTCTTCATTAAAAGTTACGTCAATTTTATCAATAGAATCAGTTGCACCCAAATCTGTTTTGGTGGTGGGAAGCTTTTGAATTACTTTATTCTCTGCAGCTTCTTCAACTGTTGCAGAACTGCCATCTGGATTGGGGATAACATTCTTACTTGCGCAACCTGTTACCAAAAATAAAGTCATTGTGAGTAGTGTTAAAGTTCGTTGCATTATTTCTCCGTTTTTAAAATTAGAGAGACATTACTTGATGATAATTGATTTTACACACTAGAGAAGATTTATGAAACTTGCAACTGAGCAAGTTTAGAACAAAACTATTTTGCGCTAGACGTTGGACCACTCGCCCAAGGTGGTGTTGGCATTTGCGTGAGCCCGCCATAGAGCATTCGATACATTAAATAATTTTTCAAAATAGATTTCACATAAAAAGAAGTTTCAGCCCAGGGCATTTCATCAACCCAAGTGTCTTTAATTTGACCTTGGGATGTAACAAACAGTGAAATCCGCGTTGGCCCTGCGTTATATGCTGCAAGTGCTAATGGAATTGAGCCCCCATAGCGCTTTAAAAGCATCGCATAGTAATGAGCACAAAAACGGACGTTCGTCGCAGGATCAAAAAGTTCTTTTGAGATATCAACTTTCAAACCCAATTCTTTTTTTACCTCTTCAGCCGTTGGCGGAATCATTTGCAAAAGCCCCATAGCACCACTACGGCTCACAGCATTGAAATTAAAAGCACTTTCTTGTTTCATGATAGACAAGAGTAAAAAAGGATCAACACCTGAACGTTTTTTATCATCGCTTACTAAATCCCAAAATTCTTTTGGAAATATTTGATGAACTACGTATTGAGTTCGACGTATCGGATCTACATCTAAAATGCCTGTCAGCATACCAAAGCTCTTGGGATAATTAAGAGCTTGCGCATAATAATTAGCTAAATATTGACCTTCATCATTTGAAAGTACTCTCGTTGAAAAAACACTTAATTCTTCTGAGGCAGCATCTAACATACCAGCACTCAATAAGGCCCGAGCCCTTTCAAGTGCGAAATTTTCACTCGATGAAAAATTAACCTTTGCTGACTTTGGTTTTGTGACTTCATATTCAGGGAATTTTTTTTGAAGTTCGTTATGAGCGATCAATCCGTAATAAGTCAGATGAAAACGTGCAACAAGTTCTTTTGCGGCTTTGATCATTTCTTGCTCGGCGTTTTTTGCCTTATAACTTTGATAGAGCCAAAAAAGTGAAACGAGATCTTGTTGGCTTGTCAATTTTCGTGATCTTGCAATTTCAAGGTGAGTGATTGCTTCAGAAGGGTCGTTTTCATTGTAGTTGATGAGCCCCCATTGAATAGCAGCATCAGGAATCTCTGTGGCAGTAGGATAATTACGAATCAAAAGTTGATATATTTTTTTAGCATCACCATAGGCACCACTTAACTGATAACTACGAGCAGCGAGATAATAAATTCTTGAGGCACGCACGGAACTTGAAATTTGGTCAGCAGATTTTTTCAATAACGGGGCAGCATCTGCGTAAGCTTGCATGTCAAAAAGTGTTTTACCCCAATCAGCTTGTCTGTCTGAATCAAAATTCAACATCTCTGAATGTATTTTCTTCTTTAATACTGAAGTTCCCTGAGGCCCTCGACTCTTTTCAGTTTCAGCAATAAGCAATTCAAATATTTTATCCTGAGCCCATTTAGATTTAATGCCCAAAGGAAATTTTCTAATGAGATTTGCCATGGCTTCAACCGCCCCAACGACATCATTACGAGCCAAATTTGATTGGGCTTGATTAAAAAACTCAAACTCCTCTCCTGATGGCTGAACAGCTTGTGCTAAATTGGCGGCCTCCGTAGTCGCCAGTGCTTTTGCTTTTTCTTCTAGCTGTGCTCTAAAACTTGGAGGCAACATGGGCAAAATACTTTTAATTTTTCCGTCTATAATATTATCTGAATTTAAATCTTTAGACCTTTCGAATTGTCGATGGGCCTCTACCCATTGACGTTCTGCAACCAAGAGCTCGCCTGCAAAAAAATAGAGTTGAGCTCTTTCAGCTTTATTTAAGAGAAATTCAATTTTAAATAATTTTTGAAGTTCAACACGTAATTCTTTCCAATGAGAATTTTTATTATGCCAACGAGTAAGTGCAAACTTTGCAGATACTAGGGCTTGTTGAATTTTCGAGCCTAAAGGTTTGTTATGCCATGCAAGCTGGTTAGCTTCAACAGAGGCAATAGAACTCGCAAGAAGAGCACCTACAGCATAACCATTGTCTTTAGTTTTAGTTTCACTCTCGGTGAGTTTACGACCACAATTAAGTTCGATGAGCCAAAGCCAATCACGCACAACACTTTTTTTAGGAACATTTCTTGCTGCCAAAACGCAACCTTGCCAATCACCCAATGATTCAGCAATGGCAGTCTTCATAACCGGATCTTTTGCAGTTTTTATTCTTTTTTGTTTTTCGACAACTGATTTAGCGGCCCAACGATCAGTAAGTGGTAATTCTTCAAGCTCCACTGATTGAGTTTTTACAAATGCAGATGCACCTGAGGCCATGAGAGACGCGAAAAAAAATAAAACTACATGTCTAGTCACGGCTGTTCTCCTAAATCGTAAATTTGACCCCATTCATTCTCAGAGATTCTAAGCTTAGTTTGCTCCCAGGGTTTTGTGGAAGCACTAAATTGAATCTTTTCACGAGCCCCCCAATAGAGATAACGCGCCTTGATTTCTTTCGCTGCAGATCGCCAATCGCCTTCACCCATCATGAGAGTTTTGAGTTTTTGCTCAACATGAGATGACTTAATTCCGTGACTCCAGAGATGCCCCCCGTAACCTGCGACGATTTTATATCCACAAAGACTTACAGGGTGATTATAAGTCGGCATAGTTGCAAAAACTGATTGAATTGGAACTTCTCTTAGCATTTGGCACACAGAATCAACTTCACTACGCGAAAGTATTTCAACAGGGCGAACGGCTTGGCCAAAATAACTTGCCAAAGAAATAAAACCTGAGAAAAACAGCCAAAAATATAAAATGGGTTTGAGTGAGTTTTTAATTTTTTTCACAACTAATTCATATATTGCGGGCAAACCCAACAAGTAACACCAAACCATGAGTTTAGTGTTGTCCCACTCCCATGGGGCAAACATCACAAAGAGTAAAATTAAATATATAATCATTGCAGGGACGAGCATTAAAAAATACTCACGGTTTTTACTCTTAACAACCCTGTATGCTGCAAATAAAACCAAAGGAATAAAAAGCCCATAATTTTGAATAAAAAAGTACAAAAAGTTTTGTTCACCAATCATCCAACCTGGTTTGATCCAGATCAGCCCTGAGTGCCGAAAAAAATCAGTCAAACAAAGTGTAGTAACAGTAGCTGGAATCACAGCCCAAAGAAAAATAGGTACAGCCTCTTTGATTTTTTTTTGTGCGATTGACCAAATTGCAAAAATCACTGACATAAATAAAAACGTATGAAAATGGATTAATGGCAAAGCCCCCCATAAAAGGCCCTCCACCCAACGAGGCAAAGTAATCTCGTGAGACAAAAATCTACGTCTCCAACTCCAGAGCAAAACAAGACCTATGGAAAATGCTAATAAAAATCCACGCTGGGGCACAAACAAAGTCAAAATTATATTTTTCCATGCCATGGAACCCAAATAATCTCTCACCACACCTGTTGAGAAAAACTCAAGACTTGCCAGGCCACCAGAAAATAAAAAAGAAGCCAGAGCAAAACCTTTACCCCACCATAAAAGGGCTTGCATGGTTAAAAATGTTGCCCCCATACCCATCAATGGAAAGATAATTTCTTGTGGCACATTTAGCTTCACAAACATGGCCGTTAAAAGATCAACCCCATACGGGTAATGCAGTTGTTCAGCACTGTAGATTGGATTCATGGGCCAAAAACTTGCACCTTTTACGAAATTTTGAATGTAAGTAAGATGAAGTGGAAGATCGCCGAGATTGTTACCATTGAGGCTGAAAAATTTATTACTGTCTTCAAAAAATATCCATAAAAATTGTCGAGAACAAAACAAAATGAAAAAGAAAATAATTAAAAATTCAAAAGTCCCGTATTTTTCTCTGTTGAATTTAATTTTCTGTTTGCGAAGAAAACAAGCACTAACGACGGCACCACAAATAAATGAAGTAATGCATACAAGTGTTGTAAGTTTACCCACAAACATACAAAGAAAAAAACAAACTGTAATCGAGATAGAAAAAAATAAAAGAGCTGCTGTGAGTAAGATCACTTCGTAACCGACTTTATTCTAAATGAAGAAACAGGTACAATTTCTTCTTGGTCAGATGAGTTTCTCCATCTAAGTTGCCCCATCATTTCGCCACCGTAATCGTTATAACGCAGTTGTAGTTTTCGCCAACCCTGTTTTAAGAAAACAGTTTTACTTACAGTTTTTGTAGGGTGCGCACCTAAATTCGAAATGACATTAACATCGTCAATCCAGAGATCACTTCCGTCATCACTTGTGAGAAAAAATTCAACGCTTAGATTTTTAGGAATAAATATTTCACCAGTAAAAATAATACCAAAGGGTGCTGGCATTGTGCGCTGGTTATTACTCCAGCTAAAATCAATATTCCCAACAGTTTTTGTCGCCACAACCGCCCCTGACCAATCAGCAGTTGAATAGTAACTTGCAACTAAGCCCTGACCCGGCTTGGGTTTAATCTGTGCTTGGGGTTTTACCCGCATCGTTTTTTCGTCAAAGAAATCTTTGAACACTTCGGTGTCGAAATAGGCGTAACACTCACCTTTTGAATTTCTAAGCATAAATGGTTGGGCGAAATATTCTTTTGTGATTTTTTGTTCAAAAAGCAGACGACGATTTCCATCTACCAAGATCAAAATACCATCAGCGTTGTTTGGCAATTTTGTGCCATAATATTCTGCTTTTGTATAATCACCTAAGAGCCAGGGTAGTGGCCAATCACTATCAAGCAATAATACAATGCGTGAGTCACGGTGCTTAGGTGATTTAGTAACCACAGCATCAAGTTTAGCTAAGATATTCATAATATCAGGATACGTTTGAACATAAACGTAGGGCTCTGTTGCATCAGCGTATTTGAAAAAATTTAGCTCGATAGAACGGGCTGTACTTAACATGCTAAAAGTAATTACCGCTACAAGTGCAATATGGAGGGCGCGCTTTGTATGGCGCGCAAAATCGGATAATAAACTTGCTGCTAAAATTAAAAAGGGCCAAATAATTTCAATGATGCACCAGGGTGTTTTGTAATTAATAATACTGTAAGCAAGAAAACATCCAAAACCGTAAATGCTGATTAAACGAAGCCACCTTGATGATTTAAATAAAAACCGAGGAAGATAAAGGAGCCCAACAAGAGCCATCCATTCATAACGCGTAAAAAGTGTTACCCAATACCAAAGTGGTTTGTCATGGCCATTTCCTTTTGCACCTGTCTTATACCATGGCATAAAACTATGAAAAAGGTCGTTCACACCCTGAGGGTTCCTAAAAAATCCGGTGTAAAAAATTACAATTAAAAATGCGCTCACAAAAGTGACAATCCAAATATCATGCACATGGTAACTAGGCTGTGGTTTATGAGTCATATCTGTTGATGGTGAAAATCTCTCGTATATCTTGAGACAACCCCATGCGATAAAAAATGTACCAATATGTACAATAAAAGTTTCTTTGGTCAGAATCATTCCCGTACAACCCAAAGCTATTTGCCAAAGTGAAGTGCGATCATTTTTTGTTTGATTACGTAAAAAACCTAATAGAGCTAGAAGTGAAAAAAACAAAAGCTCTGATTCATGAATCGCATATCTTGAGTAAAAAACCATGCCCGGCGAAACAGCCATAAAAAGTGCTGCACTATTTGCAGTGAAACGACCAATATAAGGCCTTAAGAGAATCATGAGATAAACTGCTGCTACTCCAAATAAAGAAGCAGAAATTCTTAAAGCCCAAAGATTTCGGCCCATAAGAAGTTTAAAAACATACATTACATAAAAATGAAAAGGTCCATGGTAATTGGTAGGATCATATTTGTAAAAACCATGTGCAATGAGCTGATCAACGAACCAGCCGTTGATCCCTTCATCGAAATGAGGGGGTTTAATCGCCAAAAAGAGAAAGCGAAGGAGTACTGCAATGGCCAAGATCGTCCATAAAGCCCAATCTTGCTTTTTTTTATGCGTTTCCTCAGATACCATGAAAAGATCATGGCACAAACAGGCCTCATCTTAAAGGGTGTTATATGAATGAAAATCAACAACCTGGCGCACCGTTTCTTTCATTGGTGATACCCGCGTATAATGAATCAAAACGCATTGCTCGAAGTCTCAAAGATCTGAAAAGTTTTTTTGCTTCATTTGGCAGCAGTATTGAAATCATCTTAGTTATTGAAAAAAGCACTGATAACACCGTTGAAATCACAAAAAAAACCGTGGGCAATGACCCTCATTT
>Ga0163151_10005517_pt1 | contig 16095 bp, 11 predicted proteins | sample OliLakLV19MP5IB2_FD_145596 | JGI IMG/M metagenome (GOLD analysis project Ga0163151, IMG submission 145596) | Freshwater microbial mat bacterial communities from Lake Vanda, McMurdo Dry Valleys, Antarctica - Oligotrophic Lake LV.19.MP5.IB-2 | ecosystem: Environmental > Aquatic > Freshwater >...
GTTTCAGAATCTTTAACCTCAGAAGAAAATTCAACTTCAACATCAATGAATTCCTTTCCTTCGATAGTTATCTTATTTGCATTTACTATTTTATATTCAGTCATAATTGAATTAAAGTTTAATAATAAACATATACTACTGCGCCAGCACCTGTGATAGTAAGAGAAAGTCCTTCGTCAAGAACCTGACCTCCTTCAAAGCATAGTTCCTTAGTGTCGCCAGTAAGTGCAGCAATTTTACCAATATCTATACCAGCAGCTTGAGTTGCTCCATCAAAAATAATGACAGTTGCCGCAGCTGCAGCCCCAGCAACCAAAACAACTTTATAGATATTCTTAAAGCCCGCTAAGCTTGCATCTGCACTAGCTGTAACTTTTTTTACATTAGCCATAGATTTTAAAGACCTGTAGCGTGAACTCGATAAGCGACCTTTACTCTACAAGGTGAACCAGTGCTTCCGAACTCTCCAGCTCCGTTGTTGAATAGAACCAAAGCTGCATCAGCAACAGGAGTAATGTCAGTGGAAACCGCCTTGAATGTTCTGACTTGATCAGAAGTTGCATCAAGCAACCCTGTTGTTTCAAGCACAGTAGAAGCAACTGCTCCTGACCCATTTGTAAAACGAACTTCTAAGTTAGCAGCAGACTCAGTATAAGCGGCTACATAATCATAGATGAAAGTAGCGCTAATAAACTCTGTCAAATAACCAGCGCCAGGAGCTGCAACAAGAGTGATTGGGGTCGCTCGACACACTTTAAGTTGTGCAATAGAAATTGCAACTTCAGCATATTGGATGGTCGCTGGATGAAGATCATCTGATTGAACAGAATTTTCTAATCTATTGTAACCTGGAACATTTTGATCCAATGCAGGAAAGGATTTTCCTAATTTTGTTTGTGTTCTAGTAATCGGCATAAAATTTATTTATTGATTTTTAATCTCTCTGACTTATCGCTGCCCCGAGAGGGGCAGAGTAAATCAGCGAGTGACTTCACTTACAGACTAAGTAAGTGCAGTGTGTATCGCAAACGCTTGCTTCGCATTTCGAACTTCAAGAGTATATTGACCAGTAACCTGCGCCTTCCAGGAACGCCCTGTCTTCGCAAGGTCTTCAGCTCTCATAGAATCAGTTCTAAGAGGCATTAGACGAATCTTGTTAATATCTCCTACGATAGCTACGTCAGCAGGCATATTAGGATCAACCATCACATCCAACATAAAACCTAAGTCAGACATAAATTTATCAACCACATATCCTACAGTATTAGAGTCGTATGCACTTCGGCGGTATGATTGGTCAAAAGCAGAAATCTTTCTCTTTTGAGATCCACCAACAAGAACGAAGTTTGGATTACCTCCATCATCCCAGATTTGTTTACACATATCATTTAGAACAGCAGGAGTTAGAGCTTCACTTGTTGCGTTAGTGTTTCCACCAGACTGAGAAGAAAATTCTATAAGACCAGCCATTGTACGATACACAGTATCAGAACCTTGAGAAGCAGAACTAATACCATTGATTACAGTAGAATCCAACTCACGCATTATTTCCATCAATCGGCGAGCGATTTGGAAAGTAAATTCATCAGCTACACCTGCTTGCATAACTGCGCGCATAGTGTAAGAGATGTTTATTCCTTTCGTGAAAATTTGAGTGTAGTTAGAAACTTTAGTTCGGAGCTTTGTTTCATCAGCAGGAGCATCTTGTCCTTCCTGTTGAGGATGAGCAATAATTGTAATTGGATCATCAGTTCCAGCCGTTCCTGCCTCACCTGTTGTAGAACCATATCCACGAACAATAGTAAGAGCATCAGTAGAGATAGCAGTAACCTGCATCACTTCTGTTTTACCAACAACAGCCAACTTAAATATTGTTCCAATTCTAAACTTCAATCCATCACCAGCAAGCACATCAAGAGTAGTTTCACTACTATCAAGAGCTTCTGCACAAGTAGCAGTCATCACATTCAAACTATCTTCCATCCAGGAATGTTTGGTTTCAGTTGCTACACCTGAAATACCCAACTTACTAATAAACGCAGTATTATCCCTTCGGATTATTTCCGCGAGTTCATTTGAGAGATCTAAAAATTCACCATCCGCCATATCAAAACTTGATAGAGTGGTTGCACTAGCTAGAGCCATATATTAATTCTTTAATTAAACTTTTATAATAATCGACAAACTATTTTCCACCCATTTTCATCTTACTCATCCCAACCTTAATCATACTCGCGAGAGCATTTTCAGTATTTGGGATTTTCTTCGCCTCCTCATATTTAGAATCAAGTTCTACATTAGAGGGATTTGCTGCGCCTACTGGTGGGGTTGGTGGAGTGACCACAGGAGGGGTAACAACTGGCGGTTTAGATTTCGCAAGCAAGGCATCCAATTTCTCAGTGACAAGCTCAAGAGCATCTTCGGCATCCAAAGCATCAGGAGCTAATACAGGAAGAACGCCCAAAGGATTTGTAGATAACAAATTCCTTAAAGTGGAATCAGCATCGAATATTTCACGATACTTAGGATTCATAGCGATAGCCACCAATCCTTTTTCCGCCTTCCTGTCTTCCACGATACCTTTTTCGTCTAACTCATCCCTGGTGAGATTACCCGCACCATTATCTGCTGGTGGAGTTGTTGTATTTTTTGCAAAGGAATGTACTCCTCCTCTATTTAAGAGTTTTTCAAGTCTAGCCGATTTCTTGTCAGCCTGGGCTTGAAGATTGCGGGCAGTTTCAACCTCTGCTCCTTTTGCGATTAACGCTTCGTGTTCACTTTTAGTAAGGGTGATCACATCCTTATTGTCAGTGTTGGCTGGTGGTACAACTCTCGTTGGGTCAGTAACTGCTGGTTTTATTTCTTCACTCATAATAAACTTTTTAACTTTTAATTGCAAATCTTTTCTTCAAATGACGAGTAAGAATCCAAGATTTGTCAAGACTACTGCTTTTATAATACCACGATTAATTCCGTGCAACAATAGATGGGGATAACTTTGGTCTATTATTAATATAAGCCTGACCTTTTTTAATCTTCTCTGCTAATTTTTCTTTTGAGAAATCTGAGTAACCAAAATGATGGTAAACAAGGAAAGCATCAAGGCTTTTAACTCCACGGCTTGCAAGGAACTCCATTTGTTTTTCAAAGTAGAGTTCTTGTAGAGCTGGGGAATTAAGAAATTCTTTTGGCTCAACTAATCTTCCTAAAAATAGTTTAGATTTTTCTTTTAATTTATGAGTATTAATCTGGTACTTCCCGTAATCAGTAGTTCCATTTTTGTTCTTATTAATTACTTTGTATGGGTCTTTAGATACTCCTGATTCACGAAAAGCGATCTGCGTTTTAAGATTTTCAATAGAAGTTTGAGCTTTTTGTATTTCTTCTTCAGGCGCGTATGATGCTTCTGCTTTCTTTGGAGCAAGGAAATTAATCGGATTTGGAAATCTCTTTTTAAAATCCACATTAACATCCATTCTGCCTCGATCAATACTTTTCTTTATTTCTGATTTATCTTCAAATCCTCCAGTTGTAACGGCAGAATAAGTTGCTGATAAAATATCTTCTATAGTATTTATGACCCCTTGCCTAACTGATGTAGTGAGGATGCCTCCAGTTACCTGAGAAAATGGCATAGCAGGAATCATTGTTAAAATAATATTTTCTACTGCTGTTACGAAGCCTGTGAAGGAAGCACTGTCTTCAACCACCTTCCGATCAAAGGGTTCTCCTGTCTTCTGATTTATTTGTTCATCTTGAGAAATATATCCAAAATCTCTAGCTAGAGTATAAATGAATCCAAAAGGCAGACCTCCGATAAGTCCAGTATTTCCACCAAACAACTTGCCTCTAGTTACAGCATCAACAGATTTTCCAATTCCTTCAAAAGCAAAAGCATAGTTAAATATATTAGAACCCAATCCACGATTTCCATTTTTCCATTCCTGTCCTTCTTCTGTAGTTAGCCAAGCTGCTGTCTGCATCCAGTTATTCATTACCATCGCGCGCGTAGTTGGGTGTAAATTCCCAAGCCAATCAGCCGTTTGCATTATAGTCTTAGTTTGGAATCTTGCAGGAAACCAAATTGTATTTATTGTTTTGATTAGAGGCGAGGTTAAAACACCTGGCTTATAACCAAAAGTGGCTATCGCTGCCTCTTTCATGTTCTGCACCATCCAAGCATTATCATAGACCTTTTTACCATTGACCATCTTTGATGAAAGAGCTTCTTCAAAAGTCATACCAAATCTTCTGGCATAAGCATTCATCATATTCGTTCCAACTTTAACATTTGAAAATCTAATTAATCCTGAAATTATATTTGAATCCTGAAGTTTCTTATCAAAACCAAACTTTTGTTTTACCCACGCCATCCCCGTTTTTGTTTGATCAATAAGAGCTGCTGTTTCTAATTCATTTACCCCTCGATATAACAATTCACTAGGAGCGCTACTATCTTGTAATTGTTTCATATTCTCACCGAAAATTTCATCTATAAACCTAGACTCATCTGCCATTGTAGTAATTCTATTAGTATTAATGATGGGAGTTTTTAAATTCTTAAACAAACTTCCCAATCTATTTACATTCTTTACTAAGAATTCGCCACCTCGAAGGGTCAAAAGAGGATCAATGGATTTAGCCCAAAGACTGCCCCATACGACACTTTCTGCTGCCGATTGCAAACCGAACATTGGATTCCATTTGAATCTTCCCTTTGACTGCCATCTTAACATATTGTCATAAGTCTTACTTATTGGGTTGTTTTGAGTCTTTAAAAAATTAGATAAAGCCTCTCCCAAGCCAACAACAGAAGGGCTAGTAACCACACTTTCTCTAAGTATTTTATCTAAAATAATGGCATCTTTTTCAACTATTCCAAATTTAATTAAATCACCTTTTCTTAAATCAGACACAGCAAATTTAGTAGATTCAGGATGAGTAGAAGTCATAACTTTTCTTGCTCTGTCTAACCAACCATACAAAAGTTCTACTGGCATCTTTGACCCATTACCAACTAAAAATGTTTTGTTCTTCCCTAATGTATTAAATAAATTATTGGTGAATGATTCTTGAAAAGCGAAAGACTGAAACCCTATTGGTGTTCCTTCAGGAGATAGTCCAAGTTTATCAATCAATCTGCCGAGAATAGTTCTTTCTACAATTAGGCTTTCTTTGGGCGAAATACCACCTGGAAATTCCCCGCTAGAGGTTTTTCCTCCTGCGAATACCCCTCCTGTTGGTTGAACTCCTCCGCGAAGCGTTCCTCCTCCTGTTCCTCCTTTGATAAGTTCGTCATAATTAGCTTCAGTATAGACTCCAATTTTGTATCTGTCAAGACCAGAAGTAAGCTCAAATCCTTCTGCTTTAAGGATTTTACCAACCGCAGTAGAAATCTTCTGAAACTGAGAAGGGGTTAAACTATCAAATTCTTTTATGTTATAAGAAATAGATTCACCTGTTTTTTGGTTAAGAGTCATTCCTATTCCTTTCTCATTGGCAATTTTTTCAATCTTAAGAATATCTTCGTTTGTTAATTTCTTTTTAAAATTAAAAAACATACCCCAAGATCCCTCTTTTGAACCCTTGATTAATCTTTCTGCTGTGATAAAACTTTCTTGTGCATTATTTTTAGCAAAAGTAGCAAAAGAGCTAAGGGTTTGCTTAATATTGTTAGTTACTCCTTTCAACCAATAAGAAGGCTCAGGTGTCCCAAAATATAATCCGTGTGTTCCAGTTTCTAGTACACTGATTTCAGTAGCTCCATCGTCTAAAACTCCCAATAATTCCCCTTTTGTAGATTCTGTTACTTCTTGTAGTTTTTTTAGACCAGTATCTACTTTACCTTCAGTGAAAAGTTTTTCTCCTGTCGCCATTTTTTCAACCACCAATGGATTAGGATTTAATTTTTGAGCAGAAGTTATTCCAACCTGTATTTCCGTATTGCCAAATCTTCCAGTCATTTCTGATGCTTGAGAAATCGCTTTATTAGGTTGTCTTCCGATTCTATATCCACTACCCTCTAACTGATCAAGGAATTTCTTCTCGGCAATAGTTGTCTTACTAAAATTCACAGGAATCGTATCGTTTGAAAGATCCTCAATTACAGACTTCAACATTGAACGATCCCCCACTTCTATCTTGCTTCCAAATTTTTGTTTAATTCCTTCCCAGTGGATAGCAAAATCCCTACCAAATGCGCTAGTTAATTCTTCTACTACTTTTGTATTACTTAATTCTTTGGGAAGTTTATTTACAAAATCAATCATAGATTCTGTGTAGTGAGTAGGAAGTCGCTTCGTAAGAATATATTCCCCTCCATTTGCTTTTGAAAAATTCCTTCGGATCATATCCGTTCTAGCATAGTCAGCCAAATGCTTATTTCTATCAAGAGCAGAGAGAGAAGCGTACTCAGGATTATTTTCCACCCAATCTTGAATTGCTCTTATTCTGTTGGGAATCGTATCAGGCAATCCCTTTTCTATCACTTGCATAGAAGCCCATTCTTCAGTCATTCCAAACCCTTTCATGTCCTGCTTCACCGCATCACTACCATAGAGTTTCCCGACTGCTGATTTTTCTGTTTCACCAAAAACAGTTTCTTGAATTTTTTTACCTACCATAGAGTCCTTCCCAAAAATAGATAAAGGATTTATTCCCTTATCTAAAATTGAAAGTTTGGTAGCGTTTTCAGTAAGCCAAGTTCCAATATTGTTGGTAGCAACATCTTTAGCGATAACATTTATAACTTCATCAGTAAGCCCTGTATTTTTTAAAACAGTGCGAAGACCTGTTTCAAATGGAGCAGCAGAACCCAATTTAGCAGACTCAGACATCGCATTGCTAAGCACTCTACCTGATTGCGTTTTTAACAAAATTGGAATCCTTGTCTGCTTAAAAGCTCCCTCAACCAAAGCCTCAGTCGCTCCCGCCTTTAAAGCCGCGATTCTGGCAGCATCAAGCGCAGCTACTCGCGCACCACTCAATAAAAGATTTTTAGCCAAACCAAAAACAACAGTAGCATTTAAGGCTGTATTTAATGTGTTTGAATATGGTCTTTTCTCATACACTTCTTTATTAAAAGGATCTGTAAAAAATCCGTGGAGTATAGCTGGAACTAATTTTTTACCAGTATCGATAGGAGATGTAACCATATCTAAACCTACCCCAAGTAAAGCAGATGGAGCTAAAGCCATATTTTTTGCAAAATCACCCAAAGTTTCTTTATGATCAGGATCATTATTTAAAAAACCAGCATCATAAAATGGCTTCTGAAGTTTATAAGCAAAAGACTCATCTATCTCAGGTGTAGGCAACGCTGAAGTATTTGACTCTCGCGCGAGCCTTCTTTTCTCTGCTTGCTGGTCATCATATTGTCTTGGGTCAAATCCATTCATATTTTTAATTCATCCTAAAGAATCTTTGAGCTTTATCTACTACATCAGGGGCGGTTCGTGCAGGAGCGACATCGGGTTTATTTAATTTATTTTTTGCTCCAAAAAATGTATTAGCCAATATGTCCGTGCCTTTATCAAAACCTCCTTGAATCCAATTCATACCTTCTTCTTTTTTTACCTCAGCATCATACCCGACTTGTTCTTTATTAAAACCAGCAATTTTGACAGCCCTCTCACTCATTCCAGGATTTGAAGACAAAGGGTTCGCAATAACCCTAGTTGCAGTAAGCGGATTTATTCTAGGAATATTATTTGGATCAACAGACCCTACTGATTTCAAGGATTCAACAAAAGCCTTTCCTTCAGGGTCATCATCATTAAAAGAGTAAGTTTTATCATCATATCCTTGGTAGAAAAACTTACTTTTAGGATCTCCATTTTGATAAGTTTCTCCCGTAAAAGCTGTATATAATTTCCCCTTCTCAAAAGAAGCCCCACCACCAATACCAAGACCACTAAATTTATACTGTTCAGTGTTAGATAGCAGGATAGAACCCTTCCCCCCTTTAACCTTCTCGTTATCTCCTGAATATTTCTTGCCTCCAAAATATGAAATATTTTTTCCATCTATCTTTAATGTATTGATATGAATAGGGACACTAGCATTAGAAATATTAACAGTTGAATCTGTTTTGGTTTTGTCCGTAGTTCCATCAATCTTCATATCCGTTGGCGCAAAAGTAGCCCCTCGAATTGTTCCATCATTAGGGTCAGTATCGAGGAAATATCCAAAACCACTAAGTTCGCCAGTCTGCCCATTCTCAACAGAAGCAAGAGCGCTTCTCATTCTGTCTGCTTTTCTATTTAAATCAATTAAATAACTATCTATTTCAGAAGAATCTTTACTTGCCCTTCTTTGTTCTTCAGATGCCATAACTGTTTCCATCACCAACAAATCCAACTTACCAGAAGTATCTCTTAGAGCTGATTCGGGATCTCTAAAAGTTAAATCAAGCCCTTCGTCACGATCTCGATACCAAGCTCCTTGTTCTTTTAATTTCAGCGCAGCTAACGAACCAGCGATTTGCTGTTTAGTAGAAGCAAGCAACTCTGATTTATTTAGGTAGTCAGCCATTTTTTGCTGCACTCCCAAATCATCTGCATAAGGAGCAAGAATATTATCATTTACGTATTGATACACGTCAGGACTATCAACCTTGTTTCCTGTTGTGTGGTTTTTAATGTAAAGATCCGCAAGTTTTTTAGCTCGCGCAGCTCCACTTCCTCCTGCTACTCTTTCAAAATTTGATTGTGAAAATAGTGATGCCATAAATTAAAATCCTCTTAACTTTCTTAATAATGTCATATTCTGATCTGGGCTGCCAGTATAATTTGTAATTCCATTAGAAGCAGCCAGTTTCTTTCTATTACTATAAGAACCATCCTGACTAACTGAAGAAAGATAGTCTGCGACTGAAGCACCCTGATACCCCGTAGGTTTTACAGCAGGAGTTGTTGAGGCTGAATTGGGTGTTACTATAGAAGGGTCAAGAGCATTATCCCTAATATTGTTAGGGGCTGGCACAACGGGGGGAGCAACAACGGGAGGAGTTGCTATTGGAGGAGTGGCAGTCGGTGGAATAACAGCAGGAGGTTTAATTGTTGGATTTATTTCCTGTAACTTTTTAGAAGTAATACTTCCAACAATTCCATCTGATAATAATCCATTATTCGTTTGGTAAGCCTTCACTGCTTCTTGAGTTTTAGCTCCAAAGACTCCATCTTGTTGCAGCCCAAGTTTCTCCTGAAGTTTAACAACGTCTGCGCCAGTAGAACCAAATGCCAATTGTTTATTCTGAGGAATGTTTAATTTATTTTCAGTAGGTAAGGTTCCCGCAGAGGTGGGAGTTTCAGCTCCAGGAGTTGGGATGGGGAAATTTTCAGGTGTAAGATTTTTGGATGCAGCGCTCACAGCCCCTTGATTCTTTAAAGTAGCTCCCAAATTACTCAACTTAGTATTAAGATCAAATTTATAACCCTGCATATCAATTCCATATTTATTCTGAAAATCTTGTAAGTAAACATCTGCTTTCTGAAATTCCTCCACTTTTCCAGTCCCAGTCGTAAAATCAAGAATTCTTTTAGCGGTACTTTCAATAGCAGCTCCCAAGACTATTGATTTAAGATTAGTTATTTTATTCAAAAAAGGCTGAAACTCTGCTTTGCCCTCAAGAGAATCAAAGTCATTTTTTATAGTATCAAGCACAGTTGAATTCACAAACCCATCTCTTACGTTCGCAGCTTTGATCGTTTGTTCATAACCTGAAGTAATATCTCTTGAAAAATCTGAGAATATACCCTTCCCACTTCCAGCTAAATAGTTGTCGCGAGTCTGAGTCCAAAAGTCCTTAGCTGAATCATAAGATTGACCTTCTATCGTTATTGGATTACGCCCGTTGGATTTCCCTATTTCATCGTTAATTAGATTTACTTTATTGATAGCTCCAGCTCCTTTAAGATTGGCAGTGATTTCAATCTTATTCATTGAGTCTTCAATGTTAATTTTACTTAATTGTGATTCTAGGGAAGAAAGCGCTGAATCATATCCTGAAACTTCATCCTCATTATCACCCAATGAAGCTAAAGCCCTTCGTTCTTTGACTCTTTTTATCGCACTATTTAAAGTCATCTCTGTTTTGTCCTGTGTCGCGCGAGTAATCAAATTAGTAGTGATTGTATTTTCGTAATTTGTTACATCCTTTTCTGCCTCAACTAAAGATTTTTGGATTTCAGCTTTTAGTTCAGGGTCTGTAGTAGAGCCTAATTCTCTTTTAATAAAATCTAGTTGTTCTTTCGCCGTTATTCTACCTGCCGCCATATCTGAATAATTTTTATAATATGTAGATCGGTATTTTTCATAACGAATTAATTTTTTAGTTTCACCTATAGATACTTCGAGGGTTGCTTGTAAATCAGAATCAGGAAAAGAAGAAGTTTTTTCTTCATCTAATTGTTTCTGACGAAACGCCAATTGAGAAGCATAATCCATTTGCCCGTCAGCCACAGCTTTTTGGAAGCCAGCTTCTACCTTAGATGCTTGGGATGCCTTCTCACTTCGAGCAGCAGCAATAGCGCCATTCACTACTGCACTTAGGTCGTAACTTATAATTTTTATTCCAAGTTCTAGTGCCATAAATTTATTTCTTAGATGCTACTTTCGTTGATGCTCCAGCTCGACTAGCCATCGCGTTAATTGCTCCTTCTGGTGACATTCTTGGAGCTACTCCACCCGAAGCGGCTGGATTTTCTCCTGGCGCGTTATCAGATTCACTCGCGATTCCTGGAGGAGCGCCATTTACTCCACCCATTCCCATTCCAGTTACTGCCCCACCAGTAGCACCATTCATTTGCTGTATTCTTTCTGCTAATATTTGATGTAAAAGACCAGGTTGCTTAGCAATTTCTGTAGCCAAAATAGGGTCTTGAAGCTCCTCTTTCATCAGCTTTTGCTCCTCTGAAGGATTTGGTACTCCAACATTATGTTGAGTTGTTGTCAAGGATTGAAGTTTAGCTTGGAATTTATTTATTTCATCAGACACGCTTCTTAAAAGGACAGAGCTGATAAAGACATCTGTCTTATAGAATCCTTGAATAACCATCTTCGCATTTGGTATATGGTTTTGGACGTGGAACAAAATAGACTTGTTCACTCCTTTAAATGCCTGCACCCACCAGTCTTTTCGGAGAGAAATCTTGTTATTTACACCCTGCATTATAACGGACAGTGCGCGCCCCGTAGATTGGAGGACTTGATTGCCAGGATAAAGGACTTGGTTCATTCCTGAAAGACCGATTATATCGTTCTTCCTGTCGCCAATATACTGCTCCATAGCCATTGTTTGCCCAGATCGTGGCATAGCATTTAGTTCAGCATCATCTCCAAAACTATAAATAACTTTCTGTCCCGTACGAATCTCTGTCGGATTATCTAAATTCTTACCCCAATAAGTTGGTTGAGCAATTTCTTTTATAATATCTGCAAGATCAGAATTTCTTTCGTTGTATTCTTGTTGAGCATCTAATTCATTTTCTAAATCAGAAGTTCCTTTTGGTTCACCTGGAATATGAATATTAGGAACGTGATAGAGAGGAATAAATCCCCAGTCGTGTTTCACATACTCCACCACTTTACCATCGTTACCAAACATTAAAAGATATTCGGAGTCATCCCAGTATTCTTTGATAGTGACCATTGGGATTTTGGTTGATTCATACCCAGAAACATTATCTAAGTCTTGATCAGGATTAACTGTAAATTGTTTTGCTGCGATTTCTTTCTTAAAAAGTTTCTTAGCAACAGCTACAGAAATTCTGTAATGCTTAATAAAGCCAGCCATTTCATTGAAGTTGTCATCACGCCAAATAGGGCGAATTGTTTCAGGTCGCTCCACATTCCAATATTTAATTTTGTCTAAAACCTTATCTCCATTTTCATTTACTTTAAAATAAGGAATTGCTCCAAAAATAAAAGCATCTCCACAAATGGAGTCAGTTCTAGCAGCTCGTTGAAATACTAAAGGTAAGGCATTTTCTTCGTGAACTTGATTTAATATTTTTGTTCTACCTTCTGCGAGGGCGCGAGCGATAGGATCATCTACCCTTGTTGGAGGTGAGGACATTTGAGGAGGTTCGTTAGTCAAGAAGGCAGTCATATTTTCAACTATTGTGAAACAATAATTGTAAGTACGCATAGTACCACCACCATCTTTTTTAAAGCTCCACTGTTGTCCTTTGTAAAATTCTCGTAAAACTTTATAGCCCGAATAAACACCATCACCATTTACTCTACCATTCCAGTCTTCGCGCATAACAGCTTCTAGTTCTAAAATTTCTGCACGAAGCTCCACTGCACGTTCGGATGTCGGATTTTCTACTTGATCTTTTTTAAAAAGCGTGAGGAATCCCATATTATTTATTTATATTTTATTTATTAAAAATTCTTACTCAAACTCCCCCTCCGACCACTAATATTTCCTATTTGATTATTATAACTTGCTAAAGTATTTATTTCTACTGCCTTTCCTCCGCGTGCAATTTTTTTTACTATATAAGACACACCCATCATTAAGCACATTACGAAATCTTGCTGCAACTTTTTATCATCCAAATGATAATTCCCCAGCTGAGTATTTAGGTCATCTATATAATACGACCTAATATTGCCATAGTCAAGGTTTCTCTCTACTACCGCGCCATCAATTTCTGAAACCTCATAATTTCTACCCGCCCCAATTTCTCTACGAAGAATAAAAAGGGCTTCATCTTTCTCAATATCGAATCCTTTTGGTTTTAATTGATTGAGCATCTTTTTAATTACAACGCCTCCCAAAGCCTGCGCATCCATCACAAACTTAGGGGCGTGAGTGGTCACTCCATCGTCTTCTTCCCAAGAATACCCTTCATACAGCGTACGCAATAGGGCAAACTGCATCTGGGGCGATCCCCCTTGTATCTTTTCGTGATTAACAAGATAGATTTTTCCTGCTATAGAATAATTAGTATAATCAAGCACCATAAAGACAGACTCATCTCCTGTATCAGACATCCCCCAGTCAGAAATAAGAAGGTAAAGATTGCCCTTTTTGCAGGAGATCTTGCTCCCTAAGCGCCAGAGGTTATCCACTTCTGCACTTTCAAAGAATCTTTTTCCTCCTGAAATAAAATCTCCGAATACCACCTGACGATATTTCTGTTTGTCCGTTGCTAAAAGTTCTGCCTTGATTTTATTTCTCTGATGCTCAGGAATAAATTCATTATCATCAAGCGTAGCGTTGAGCGCCCACCACCCTTCCTTCCCCGCCAATCCAAGTTTGCAAATACGAAAATAATATTGATGAGAAGGAGAATCGACTTCAGGAGTAGCAATTAAATCTAGTCCTACTCCATACTTAATTAAACGAGAAAGAATTTTTGCTCCAAGCTCACTCTGTAAATGGTGTGACTGAGAACATTCATCGTAGGAAATATATCCGAACTGTCCTCCCGCAAGAGAGGATGCTTGGTCTTGTCCTGTTGGTACAGAATAAAAGATGCTCTTATTAAAGAATTTAATCTCACCTAAATTAACATTGTCGCCAGTAATAAAATCTTTGACTAAAGGTGACAACTTGTTTAATCTTTTCTTTCCATTTTTATCATTGATCACAAATCTTTCTTCAAGAATTTCTTTTACATAGGCATAGCACTGCTTGACCTGACGACTGTGAGGAGAAATATTTAGAGTCGCGTAATAAGTTTTATCAATCATAGAATCATCTAGTTCAAGACCAATTTTATAGTAGCACATCCAAATATGTTTGATGGCAATCAGGACTGTCTTGCCAACCTGATTACTTGGGAACGCAATATTCTTTCCAAAGGTCATACCTCCAATTTCCTCAACCCCCTCCATTCCAAAAACTTCTTGCCAAATTGCGCGCGGGGTAGTAGTTCTTGTTAGAAATTTCTTCTGAAAAGCATTAAGGGGCATACCTAAGACTTCTTCAGCAAAGACAAGTACATCATTACGCCCTCTTACATTTAATTCTAAGAGTGCAATAAAAGCCTCCTTTACCTCATTGGGTAAAGTAGAAATCATAAAACTATTAATTGGATCAGCTTTGAACATTGTTTTCTGTTGTTGGGGTTACTATCGAACCTTTTAATATTGCAATAGTTTCAGGAGATATTGTGCCAGAACTTGCTTGGCGAAGAAGATCCATCAAGAAGCCAGCGTTCTCTCGTTGATTTGCGCTCGCCTTTAATTTCAATCCTTCCTTACCTTGAACAAGTTTGGTGACGTGAGTCATCACATTTAAGATATAAGTTCTGCGTTTCATTAATTCATCTGGCGTGAATATTTCTTCCAGCTCCTGATCTTTCTTTAAAATCCTTGCTGCATCATTTATCAGCTCTCCTGCCAAAGTTTTAGTCCCAAGCTCAAGATCTGACTCACTAGGAGCTTCTTCTTCCACAAACTTAACGACCCTTTTGTCAGGAGCGCCTCCGTGTTTCTCATTATAAAGCTGATCACTTATGTCTAAGTCCCACTTCCTACGCCACATTTGATACTGATTAGGGAAAGGGCAGAAAGTTTCAGGATCAATCACGTCTTGGAACTCAGTAATTATTTTAATAGAGCTGTACTTTTGCTTCGTCTTCTTTTTAATCTCGTAATAGAATTTTTTAAATTGAGGAATCAGATCTCTAATTTCTCCAATCTTCTGAAAGTGTCCTAGCTTAGATGCGTACATTAAAGTATTAAATCCATAAACAGATGTTTTACTTGGAGTTGGAGGAACAATGTAATCCTTCTTTTTTATATTAGTTTTAATTCCCATATACTTGACATCATACCCCCGATGTTCTTGAATAGCAATCAATAGCTATGGTTATCCACTTATTAATCACTTATCCACAGGGTTATCCCCAGTTCCTCTTTGACTTCTTTTTAAGATGGGAATATATTTATGGGATGAGAGACTTTAAAAGTTATTATGTTAATATCTTTTCCACAGCCGAGATGCTTGACATTTCTTCTGTTGGGGTAGATACTAACTTGTGTCTTGTAAAGACTTTCATCCAATCAGCCGCGCGCTCGTAAGAGTTCGCGGTTTTTTGGTCGTTTTTAAGCACACGCACTTGATATGAGCATTATAAATACAACTCCAAAGCATCGCGATCAAGACAATTGCCCTGCTTGTAACCATAAAACTGGAGGGAAACTTATACTGCGAGTATCTAAATTCCGTTCTGGTAATGGTTCAATCCTCTTTTACCTTACCTGCTCTAGTTGTAAATACACAACAACAAGCTGGCTAACCAAAGAGAATGATTTTCCATTAAAAGAACGGAATAAGATAGCAAAAGCACTGTGGTTACAGGCAAAACGCACCAATGTCCCTGTATAAGTCCACGGGAATATAATGATAGACAAAATGGGTAGGTAGGAAGATCCATTGTGTAAATCTAAGAGATCTTGTAAGTCATTTCGCTCAGAAAGCGCGAATCAAAAGAGCTAGGAGGGAGATATTCATAACAGGGCTTCCGTGAATATCATTCTAAATCATCCACCTAGCAAGCACCGAAGCAACATAAGAACCTCATTGTCTGATTAATAGAAATAACATCAGACTCAAACGCTTCGACCCCGAAAGGCTAATAGCACGATGAGATAAGACTCTTAGAAAAATCCATTTTGTTTTAAAACGTTACTTCGGTAATAGGCTTTTCTATGCCATCTCACCCTCAAGGCTTCAGCACTAAATGGGGAAAAATTAGTTAGGGGGTTATCAGGCAGAGTTAAATGAAAAATAAGAAAAGTTTAATTCTAAATTAGGTTGGGGTAAAGAAACTAGTTTTGTGTAGGATTTAATAATTAGGTTGGGGTGTCCCACTACAGTATTCTAAAAGTATTTCACAAACACCCACTACCTAATTATGGATTCTGGTAATGGGTAGAGAGTAAAGATAGTATGGATATATATAATGGATAAAGATAGTAAGATAGAAAGATAGTAAGAGAGAGAGAGAGTAAGAAAGATAGAGAGTGTAAGAGAGAGAGTAAGATACACCTCTACTTTAATCTATTATAATCCAATACACCTCTTACATAATCTATTATAATACTAGTAATATAATACTAGTACTTTAACCATAG
>Ga0163151_10005523_pt1 | contig 16079 bp, 15 predicted proteins | sample OliLakLV19MP5IB2_FD_145596 | JGI IMG/M metagenome (GOLD analysis project Ga0163151, IMG submission 145596) | Freshwater microbial mat bacterial communities from Lake Vanda, McMurdo Dry Valleys, Antarctica - Oligotrophic Lake LV.19.MP5.IB-2 | ecosystem: Environmental > Aquatic > Freshwater >...
CCACGGTGATACCCGGGTTTCCCGTGTGGGGTTTGGCAGGGTTTTTAGGCAGTACATTGTGGTTGATCTGGTTAATCGTCCTGGGTATTTTCTTTATCCGGAAAAAGGTCGAATAACGTTTTTGATACTATATAATTTTTACCTTCATTGCTTTGTTGGACTTTTAAATGGTTTTAATACCCGTATAAAAAATAAAATCATTCACAGGCGCAAATTATTTTGAAATTTTAATCCATGGATAAACAGATTTTTGGAGAAGTAGATCAATACATCAATCAACTCCTTTTGCCGGATGACCCTTTATGGTCTGATATTATTAAATCTATTGAAGAGGCTGGTCTTCCGCCCATCAGTGTTTCTGCCAACCAGGGTAAGTTTTTACAAATCCTGGTGTTCTTGACCAAACCCAAAAAAGTATTGGAATTAGGGACCTTGGGTGGATTCAGTACCATATGGATGGCGAGGGCTCTACCGGAAGGTGGTAAACTGATAACCCTCGAATTCAATCCGGTCTGTGCGCGTGTCGCTCAACACAATATCGATCGGGCAGGACTAGCGGATAAAGTGGAAATCCGGATTGGCAAAGCCATTGAGCTGCTCCCACAACTCCTGGAAGCACAAGAAGGGCCGTTTGATATGATTTTTATTGATGCAGACAAACCTCCTTATGCGGAATATTTTGATTTTGCCGTGAAACTCTCCAGGCCTGGTACTTTGATTATATGCGACAACGTGATCCGCGATGGCAAAGTTTTGGATCCCGCCAGTACGGATGAAATGGTGCAGGGAGTGCAACGATTTAATCTGGCATTGGCACAAGACAAACGAGTCGATGCCACCATTATTCAAACGGTCGGGCTTAAAGAACATGATGGGATGGCGATAACAGTGGTTAGATGAGTTGGTGAAATTGTTGAATTGTTGAATTGTTGAATTGTTATTCCCGTTTGCAAATGAAATATATTCTTTTATCGAACCTCTTGATTTGTTGTTTTGCATTGACCCGGTGTGCTCAGAGAGCGGAAACCAAAAACAACACAAAAATTGATCAGATATTCCGTCAGTTTGATTCCACAAATAATCCCGGCTGTGCCGTAGCCGTCATTCAGAACGGGAAAGTAATCCACAACAAAGGTTATGGTTTGGCTAATCTGGAATACGACATACCCATCACTTCAACATCCGTATTCGATATCGCATCGGTGTCTAAACAATTTGCTGGATTGGCGATATCCACTCTGATCCAGGAAGGGAAAATTAATCTGGATGACGATATCCGCAAGTATATACCGGAAGTTCCTGACTTTGGAAAGACCATCACCATTCGACACCTTGTTCACCATACCAGCGGGTTGAGGGATTGGCCATCTACCCTGCGTGCAGCGGGTTGGCGATGGGATGAAACGTTTTCCTTTGCCGATATCCTGCGTATGGTCAAACAACAAAAGGAACTTGATTTTATCCCTGGTGAGCGTTACTCTTATTCCAATACCGGTTACAACCTGCTTGCCGTCCTGGTGGAAAAAGTAAGCGGTAAATCATTTAAACAATGGACACTGGAAAATATATTTCAACCCCTGGGTATGAATTCTTCAGCGTTTTTGGATGACGCTTCACGAGTCATTAAAAATATGGCCTATTCGTATTTTCCGGCAGATAGTGGTTATTCCAAAGCGTCTACAGCATTGACGGCAGTGGGATCCAGTTCCTTGTTTACCTCCGTGGATGACCTTATTATTTGGGTTTTGCATTTTAATAATCAAATCAGGGAAAAGGACCCGGTGTATCTGCGTATGCTGGATAAGGGCTTGCTCAATAACAAAGATACGGTGCACTATGGTTTTGGCCTGGGTCTGGACAAGCGTGGCCCATATCAGTTAATTTCACACACCGGTGGATGGGCTGGATATCGCACGGTCATAACGAATTACCCGGAAGTCGATTTGTCCATTATTATTTTAGCTAACCGGAGCGATTTTAATCCAAGTAATTATGGTAATCAAATTGCCGACTTATTCATTGAGCCAATTGGCAATAATACTTCCCTGGCTGATACGATTCAAAAATTACCACCGGTCAGCCTGGACACCAATCTGGCCAAAAAGTATACAGGTATGTTTAAGCTGGGTAATGGGTGGTATGTGACCCTAACCCTGGAAAACGGTCAAATGATGACCCAGGCCAATGGGGAATCTAAATTTCCAATGACGCCCAAATCACCTGCGGATTTCTGGATCGATGCATATGGAGCTTCCATGAAGTTTTTAACCAATCAAGATGGAGGAGTGGATACTTTAATTTACAAAACCAACCGGGCACCCCGGATAAACCCATTGGTACCCGGGGCCGATCAAATGAATATTTATGCCGGTATTTATTCCAGTGAAGAACTATCTACTGCTTATAATATAGATACTGATGGCCAAAAGTTGTGGCTACATCATTTTAGATTAGGGGATATGGAATTGATGCCTGATCCGGTAACACCTGGATTATTTAATAGTGACCTGGGACGCATTGAATTTGATCAAGTCAATGGTAAAATTACCGGATTGCGATTGTCAGGAGGGAGGATTAGGAATATAAGATTTGAGAGAAAATGACACGCATTGGGTTTCGTAGTAAGATCTTTTTCTTTCAGAAAATGTCGTACCTACGACACTCGGTGCTCCCGCTTAGCTGGAGTTACCAAAATGCCGGCCCTCTGGCACTGGTAAATGGTTGACATTTCGGTAGTCCTTAAGGGTACCCATCGTGCCGTCATTGCGGTAGACTGTAGAGTCGGCATTCCGTTAAACATATCGGGTCGGCATTCCGGTAGTCTTGCAGGGACGGACCTGTAGGGTCGACATTCTGGCGGTGCCATAGGCACGACATTCTGGGAATTTCAATAAAATTCAAACAAATATTTTTCATCATAAATAACTTCAAAGTCGTTAAGCATATCCACATATTCTTCTCTGAATGAATTTTTTTGATGTTGTTTTTCCTGATTCATGATATATTGAATCACCACATCTCTTTCACTGCGGGCATAGGTAAAAGCACCATAACCCTCCTGCCATCGGAATTTTCCTTTTACAAAACCCATTTCGTTTATCCCCTTTGAGCTGTTGGATTTTACAACTCTTACCAGGTCTGACACCGCCATTGTTACGGGTTATCCAAAGAAGATATGAACATGGTCAAGCCATCCTCCGACAGCCAGGGATTTGGCACCCTCATTTGTTATAATTCCGGAGATGTATTGATGCAATTGATCCCTCCATTCCCGGGTAATCAGATTCTCTCTGTATTTTACTGCAAATACAACTTGTGTATAAGCTTGTGAATAGGTGTTTGCCATAAGTGTGTTCATCGCGCTTAGAAAGGTTATTTTTTCTGGAAAATTACAATCTTCAGGCTATTCTATTAATGACTCTACCTGTCTTTAAATGACAAATCGTGTCAATTTCCAATTCAACTTTACCCGGCTTGGGAAGGCAGATAGAAAATGTCGCTCCTACGGAGCTTCGATACTCGCAGTACGCTTGAGTTAGCAAAATACCGTCCCTCATGGACTGGCACATGGTCGACATTTCGGTAGACCCGTAGGGTCGACATTTCGGTAGACCCGTAGGGTCGACATTCTGGTAGACCCGTAGGGTCGACATTTCGGTAGACCCGTAGGGTCGCTGGAGTTTGGCTATTTACGACAGTAAAACATAGAAGATATCATCGGATCGGCTTCTTTTCTCATACTTCGCAATTCATTCTGGTTTTTAACGAAGTCGTAGAAATGATTTTTGAGTTTAGTCCAAATAGTTAGTCTGAATAAATTAATTATTTCCATTGTAGATGGTCTTTGATGTTCGTCGGAATGGTCCCACTTGGGTTTTGGTAACAATACACCTTGATTATTTAATTCTTTCTTTAACATGGACAAGTGTAAAAAACCATAAATAGCTGTAATAAAAGCGGGGATTGAGCTAACAGATAACGAGTTTCTAACTTGGGTTTCTCCACAACCAAAAAGCGTTTTTTCATCTCTGAAATTTACTTCAATCTCCCAACGCCAAATGTAAAATTGTAATAGATCAGCAATAGCTATTTCCGAATCTGTAGAAATTAAATAAGCAGGATCTCTATATAGTAACGCAGATCCTTTAGCCAAACGATACCCAAGTGGTTTAATGATTATCAAAGTAAGTAACTGGTTTTGTCCCACCGTGCGCCACTTGACATCTTGAATTACTTTGATTTTGAAATTATGTACTTTTCCCGCTGCCCAGGCATCTATCGATTGGGTAGGATATTCATCCGATTGTCTAATTTTTTCAGGTGTGGGTAAAGCATCTCCATATTTCCTTTTTCTACCACGTACCAATATATTCTCATCAGGGAGTGAAAACAATTTTGCATCTTTTCGAATTCTGCCAATTAAGCAAGTAGCATGTGGGAGATGTCTAAGTACGGTCTTATTGGTATAGCCACCATCCACACTCGTGATTAACTTTTTCTTCTCGTAACCATCCTGATCTAACTCTTTTCTGAGATTTTGAATATGAAGAACACCTTGTGCACTGAGATTGACCACTTTAATTTGCTCTTTAAATAGTTGTATTGCTTCAGGTGTAGCTTTTTTATTGGGTTTTTTAATCCCCGGACAATGATGAAAACCAATAGGTATAGACCTGGACTGACAGGGACCTTTTGTAATTGATGTGGCTAACGAAACTTGAATAAATCGCTGACCCCAAATAAAGTTAGTGTGAAAAGGAGGGCCCAATGGATCTCTTCGCCAAGAGGTACCAGGTATTTTCTTTCCTGATTTATGAATTAATGTGTCATCCATGTGTGAAACAATATATTCATGATCATTCATCATTTTTAAACTATTCCTTCTAATGACACCAAACAGAGCAGGAATATCAATCCTTAATAGTGAAAACAATCTATAATTAGCACTCCAGTCAACAAATTGCTGCCCAGTAGAAGTAATGATTCCAGTAAGGGTATGTCTACTAAAACAAGTAATTACCCCAAAGGCTAGTTTCTTGGCCCTTTCAAATGTTCTATTCTGATTGAATGCACAACGAGCTTCCTTAAATAACTCATTAAATTCTTCAACTATACTTTTGCTTTCTTCTTCAGTTTTTTTTTCAATGCAGCAACAGATTCGTCACTACGTTTTAATACTAAATTTTGGTGATCGTCGATTAACCACTCTACCTCTTCTCCCTTTGAAAATTCGATAGCCTGTGCAACCGCCGCAGGAAAATTGACATACCATTGTTCACTGTTAATCCTCTTGATTACTTGGACTTTTGTTAAATATCCCATATTTATTAAATTATCTAGTCATATAACTAGACACAAAAAACAAAAAATATTTCTGATATTCAAACTTTTAGCAAATTATTTTAATTATTTTTTAGCTAATATGGTCATATAGCCAAACTCCAGAGACCCGTAGGGTCGACATTCTGGTAGACCCGTAGGGTCGACATTCTGGTAGACCCGTAGGGTCGGCATTCCGGTATTTGTCGTCCCCACTGGAATAAGAACCTGTATGTTCCCTTCATTGTTTCATTCTTTAATTATTTAATTCATTTATTGCCCTTTATTGTATTTATTGTATTTATTGTATTTATTGTATTTATTGTATTTATTTCTATAATCAATCGGGGTCATATCCGTGATCCGTTTAAATATTGTCCTGAACGATTGGGTATCTGTGTACCCTATTTCCGCCATGACCTCAGCTACTGATTTCCGGCCGATCTCCAAATATTTTTTGGCGGCTTCAATTTTGACCCTTTGGATGTATTCCACCACCGTGAGATACGTGGCCTTTTTAAACCGTCTTTCAAATGTCCTGCGCGTCAGATGGGATTGAGCCGCCAGATGATCCACCGGCAATTTTACTGCATAATTTTGTTCGATAAATTCCTGGGCCCGTAGTATAGCTTCGTCTTTATGATCTTTCATCCCATGGAATACAGCAAAAGGAGACTGGTGATGGCGGTCCAGGTCGAGCACAAAATATTTGGCAGTGTAGATCGCCATCTTTCGGCCTGCATGTTTTTCTACCAGGTAGAGCAGCAGGTTCCAGTAAGAGATACCTCCTCCGCAGGAATAAAGAGCCTGTTGTTCTGTAAATATTTTTTGTTCCACCACTTTGACTGATGGATAAAAATACCTCAACTCCTGGGCATACAACCAATGCGTCGTACATTCCTTGCCTTTTAATATCCCGGAAAAAGCCGTCAGGAATATACCCACACCCAGGCTAGCCACGGCCGCTCCATTCTTATATTGTCTGGCAATCCAGGTGATATATTCTTTATTTACATTGGTTGCTGCCATGGTATCGCCAGTCATCGAGGGGATAATAATGAGATCAGTATGCGTTACCTGATCCAATTGGAGTTGGGGATGTAGGGTATAAAGCCCCTGATCCGACTGAACCTCTGAAGTCAGTCCAACCAATTTGATCTCAAACAAAGGGGCCTGTCCTGCTTGCTGGAGGAAATGATTAACCATCTGGAACACATACCTTGAATCAGTGATCGTAGACATCACAGCATTTTTGAGGGCCAGGATAGTAATATGGATCATGCGCCAAATATAAGTGTATAGCCTGTCGCAAACCCCTGCTAAAGAATGTCGTATTTACACCGTACAACCTTAGAATTAGGCTATAATTTTGCTCCGTCGATCTAAAATGACCCTATGATCTATACTACTCCTTACCTCCACTTTATGGGTAACACCGAAGAAGCGATGACATTTTATAAATCGGTGCTGGGCGGTGAATTCACCATTTACCAGCAGTTTAAAGATGTGCCCGGGGGTGAAAAAATGTCCAAAGAAGACCAGGAAAAATTTATCCATATCTCTTTGATGGTCGGACAGGGACATACGATCATGGCCACGGATATGCTGGAATCCATGGGACACTCCCTGATCGTTGGAAATAACTACCATATCTGTCTCCATACGGAAAGTGAAACTGAAACAGACCGGATATTTGAGGCACTCTCATCGGGTGGTAAAGTGGAAATGCCACTCAATAAAACCTTTTGGGACGCTTATTTCGGTATGTGCAGGGACCGTTTCGGGGTACAATGGATGATCAATTACGAACTTAAATCCACTAAAAAATAATAGCCGTCATGCAAACCTTGTTAAATATCGTGTTGGTTATCCTTGGGCTGGTTGCCCTTGTATTGATCGTTGCCGCATTTGCCCCTAAAAAATACAGTATCAGCCGCAACATAGTCATTTATAAATCCCAGGCTCAGGTATTCGATTATATCAAACACCTCAAAAATCAGGATCAGTACAACAAATGGGTAATGGCGGATCCCAATATGGAAAAAAAATACAGCGGTACCGATGGTACAGTAGGCTTTATCTATGCCTGGGATGGCAATAAAAAAGCAGGCAAAGGGGAGGAAGAGATTAAAGCAATTGTGCCCAATGAAAAACTGGATGTAGAAATCCGATTTATTAAACCCTTCGAAGCTATCGCGCAGACCCCATTTAGACTTGAATCCTTATCTGATCAACAAACCCGGGTGACGTGGGGGATGAGCAGCGCAATGAAGTACCCGATGAATATTATGCTTCTTTTTATGAATATAGAAAAAATGCTGGGCGGAGATATGGAGATCAGTCTAGGGAATTTGAAGAAGATATTGGAAAGTAAGTGATTGGGGCCCGCTCACTTCACTACTTCGCCGCTTCACTTTTGACGAGACGAAACGGAATCAGGTAACCCCTCTTTTTGCTTGAAGACTTAATTTATTACCCATTATAATTGAGACATTGGCCCAACTGGTTATTCTCCCAATTGCATTTATCAATTTAATCACGTCCAATGAGCGACTGAGATATAGAAATCATTTTTATCAAACCACTCGAAATTATATTACTACGATTATTTTAAATAAGTCTACCCTCATTTTTCCATACCACTTTTTAATTTCCGTTGTGATTATAAAAAGAAGTTACAAGGTTTTCACCCTGCTTAAGAAGGTCCACATGTCCTTTTTGATTAAACCAAATAACTCCAATCCAATGCCACTTTCTTAATCTTCAAAAACTTCTGTATAATTCAGATTGTTTTCAAATTTATCCTTCAGCAATAAAATACTGATTATACTGATACCGATCAATGAAAACCCGATAATCGCTCCGCTGGTGATCACACCGTATGATTTGGCTAGCATGGAGAAAATTAGGGTGGCCGGGATAGTGATGCCCCGGATCAGGTTGGGCGTTGAGGTAGCTACCGTTGCCCGTATATTGGTCCCAAATTGTTCGACGCTGTTGGTAATCAAAACACCCCAGTAACCTGCGGAAAAGCCGAGGAAAATGCATCGGTAATAATATCCCTGCAGGGTATCCGGCGGAATCAGAAGAAAATAAGTCATGGCTAACAACTGAATGGCGGCGTAAATCAGCAGGGGCCCTTTGCGCTGTTGCATCATTTTGCTTAAAAACCCGCACAGGATATCGGACACCGCGAATGAGAGCAGAAAAGCCATGATGGCAGTACTGACGGATGCTTGTTCCTTGATTCCAAAAGCCTGACAAAACTCAGGAGTAAGGGTGATGTACAAATTGGTAAATACTACCGCCGGCGCTCCCGCAAAAACGCAAAGCATATATTTATACAACTGTTTGTTGTTGGTAAACAGCTCCACCAGGTCACCTCTTATAGCTTTTTTGGAGGAGTTCTTTATAAAGATCTTGCTTTCCCTGACACTAATCCTCAACACTAATAAGACTAGGCCCATCATCCCTCCAATGATGTAGGATGTCTGCCAATGAAACCTCGTAGCGACCAGGGCAGCTGCAACGCCGCCGAGCAACCCGATAGCCGAAACAATCATGGTGGCAATGGTCCTTTGTTTCCGGTCCAGGCTTTCGCTGATCCAACTCAATGCCACCCCCAATTCTCCGGCCAAACCAATACCGGCAAACAGTCTCGCAACGGCAAAGGCGGGGACATTGGTTACAAAAGCATTGCCTATGTTGGCCAGGCTATAAAGCAGTATACTCGCAAATAATACTTTTAATCGTCCAAGCTTATCCGCCAGGATGCCGAAAAGGAATCCGCCGATGATCAATCCGGCCATCTGAAAGTTTAATATCATGATCCCGACATCCTTCATGTTTTCTTTGGCAACTCCGATAGCCTGCAGGGATTCGATCCGCTCCGAGCTGAATATCAACAGGTCATACACATCTACAAAGTAACCTAAGGCAGCGACGGCCAACATCAGCAATTGTTTGCCGGAAAAATTAAAGGAAGATTTCGCCGGAATGAGTTGTTTTGGGGAAAGCATTTTGGTTTTTTTGGAAAAATACAATAAACGTTAGAACTGGTTTTTATTCTGAAATAAAAAAGTTGGCGATGGCAACCCTTTGTATTGTTGTTGTTTTTAATGGCCTGGAGCGTAATTATAATTATTTATCTTGAAATGGTCTGAATCCGTTTTCCCTCCTTATCGACTACCTCGATCAGATTATTAAATCCCGATATAAGCAGTTTAGTCTGGTCCCTGTTCCAATCCAATCCCCACAATAAATTTTCTCCATAAGGGTAGGTATGTTTAATCACACCTGCGGTATCGACAAGCCTTAAGGCCTCACTGGCCGTAGCCAAATATTCACCGGCTTGGTTCCATTGTATGTTGCGGATTTCCTTCGCACTGCCCGGGATGGTTTTTAATAATTTTCCGTCCACTGTCCAAAATTTGACAAAAGTGGGCTCACCCTCATGACCATAACCTGCCGTTGCAAAATACCGGCCCGAAGGATGCCAGTCTACACTCAACAATAATTTTGAAATAGAGCTGTGTTGTATTTGTTTTATCAATTGACCATTGATATTCATTAGCCGGATATCATCACCAATTATAGCCAGAATCGTATCCGATAGATGCCAACTAATCCCGGTGAGACTGCGCGGGTTCCCGCTGGGGAAACTGCGGATGTGTATGCTTTCATTACTATATATATGTACATCCCCTTCCAGGTCGGCCAGGGCGAGAGCGGTTCCGTTACTGTTCCAATCCAAGCCCCTCGATCCATAGTGGTCAAGTTTGGTTATGTTTCCATTTTCAATATTTATAATCCGATCTATACTGTCTTCAAGAATGGATTTATAGGAATAACCAGTCATAGCCAACAAATACCGGTCCGGGTGCCATTGGACATTGGTGATGGTGGCGCTGTCCCAGGTATAGGTTTTAAAGGGTTGATAATTTTCAGTTTCATAGATAACCAGTCGGCCGTCTTCACCGCCTACGGCGATGTAATGGTCATCATGGCTCCAGGAGGCGGACCATAGAATGGAGCCGAGGGGTGACGTGGGGAATTTTTGATTTTTATTTGGGCAAGTGGTTCGCACGGTGAGAACAATGACCACCGAGATGAGCAGTAAATATTTCCTATATTTTGAAAACATTCGGGATAAAATTAACCGATTCATCCCTTTATCCCTTCATTCTTTCTTTCATTCTTTTATTCGTATCCCTGAATAGTTACTACTTAGTGCCTTTAAGTGTTCTTAAGTGGTTCTGCATATATTATCCGTACTTAACCCTAATTTTGCCCCCGATGCCCGATATCATCAAATTATTGCCTGATGCCATAGCCAATCAGATAGCTGCCGGTGAAGTGATTCAGCGGCCGGCCTCCGTCGTAAAGGAAATCATGGAAAATGCGATCGATGCAGGTGCCACTAAATTGCATCTCCTCATTAAAGACGCGGGTAAAACCCTGATCCAACTCATTGACAATGGGAGCGGCATGTCCGAAACCGATGCCCGCATGGCTTTTGAACGGCATGCTACTTCAAAAATAAAACTGGCAGAAGATCTGCAACGCATCCGGACAATGGGTTTTAGAGGAGAGGCGCTGGCGTCCATGGCTGCCATTGCGCAAATCGATCTCAAAACCCGATTAACGGACCGTGAGCTGGGCACCCGCTTACAGATCGCAGCTTCGGTAGTAGAAAAACAACAATCTATCCAAACTCCGGTAGGCAGTAACCTGGCTATATCCAACTTGTTTTATAATGTACCTGCCCGGCGAAAGTTTTTAAAATCAGATGCGGTAGAACTACGCAATATCCTGGATGAATTTGAACGCATTGCGCTGGCTTATCCTGAAGTCGAGATGACCCTGCAGCACAATGACAATGAATTGTATGTATTGCCTCGCACCCAACTCAAACAACGAATCGTAGGTGTCTTTGGTAAAAACATCAACGATAAACTGGTCAGTATTGAAGAACAAACAGAACTGGTCAACATAGGAGGATTCATCGGTATGGTAGAAGCCTGCAAAAAAAAGCGAGGCGAACAATACCTGTTTGTCAACCGCCGGTTTATACGAAGCTCCTACCTTCATCATGCCATCCGCGCAGCTTATGAATCCCTTATCGGTGAAGAGGACCACCCTTTTTATGTTTTATTCCTTGACATCGATCCCTCCCGAATTGATGTCAATGTACATCCCAGCAAACACGAAATCAAATTTCTGGATGAACGCATCATCTATCAATACCTGCGCGTAGCGGCCCGCCATGCTTTGGGACAATATACCGCACCGGCACTTGATTTTGACCAACCGGACCGCGGACTTGCCCATACTATATCTACCTCCGGGCAAACCTCCCGAAGCCATTTTGCCTCCGGACAGACTATTAACAACCCACATTATACCGAATCCAGTGTACCCCAGGATTGGCGAAAAATATATGAGGGGCTCAAAACGGCTGCCCCTGAACAACCTATTATAATCAATAGCAATCTGGATGAATTCAGGGCTTCAGCAATTACAGCGGAAGGAATGACTTCAGATCAGGCGGTTTCAAAACATCCTTATCAGATCCATCAGGCTTATATCATTTCTCCTATTGCATCTGGTTTTTTATTGATCGATCAGGAGGCAGCACATCTGCGCGTTTTATACGAACAGTGCCTTAAACAATTCAACAAAAAAATCTCAGCCAGTCAACGGACTTTATTTCCAACTACCCTTCAATTTTCGGGCTCTGATCATGCTGCTCTGACAGAACTTCTACCCGACTTGCAGGCCCTGGGATTTGAGCTCGAGGCGTTTGGCCGCAATGCATTTATCGTGCATGGTCAACCGGTGGATTGGAAAGAATCCCAGTCAGTCCAGGGTTTTATTGAATCCCTGCTTCGTCATTACCTGGAGGAATCGGATCAAAAACTCAGCCACCGGGAAGGGCTGGCCCGGCATTATGCTCGGTACCAATCGATTAAAGCCGGTCAATCGCTTAAACCGGAAGAGATGCAGCACCTCATCGACCAGTTGTTTGCCTGTGAAGACCCTGCCTGGAGCCCGTTTGGGGGAAGGTGTTATACTACTTTTGATCTGAACGAAGTGCGCAAAAGGCTGAAGTAAACCAAAGAGCATAGAAACTGACAAATTCTCCGTGTACTCCGTGCCCCCGTGCGAAAATATTCCCTCCTGTAAAATCTCAGCAACTCTGTGTCTTCCTGCGAAATCTTTGCGGGAGGTGTTATACTACTTTTGATCTGAGCGAAGTGCCCAAAAGGCTGAAGTAAACCAAAGAGCATAGAAACTGACAAATTCTCCGTGTACTCCGTGTCTCCGTGCGAAACCTTTCTCTCTTGTAAATTCTCCGTGTAATCCTTGTCTCCGCTATCGCTGTGCGAAACCTCTTCCATTCTCATTTTCCAAAATATCCCCTGCATTCCTCCACCTTATCGGTATTGATGATATCGACGTTCAGGGAAATCAAATGTTGCCAGGATACCGGATTATCCGGGATACCCCATAATCGAACCAATCTTTCCTGGCTGTGCGCCTTGAAAGTCATTTCTAATATTTTAGTATCCGTGCTGTCCGGATTTTGGGAATAATTGCCATATGAATCGCTGATAAGGGCGACCTTGCGTAAGGCATTGACATCATACTTTTCATTTGGTCTGCCATCAAATAGGATAAAATGGGGATAACCTGTCCAATCGTTTTGTGGGCCCCTATCCCCGCTAATGATGATCCAGACACCTTTATTATTGACTTTCCGGTCAAATACCTTGGGATATAACTTTAATTTTTCTGTAAGGGCTTTTATAACTTCCGGTCCGTTTTTTTTAATATCAATCATGAGTGCAAGATTGTAATTGGGGTCTTCACTGATTTTGTTGTTGCCACGGAATAATTCTATAATGGGCTGCAGGTATAAATCGTCAAGGGTAGGGGCCGTCGCGAGGTCAGCAGTATCATGGGCCACCATTAGTTTATCGCCGACCAGATAGACATCTGCTTCCACGCATAAGACCCGCTGTTTTATTGCCTGCGTCAGGGGCATCGCCTGCCTGTAATCATTGTGTGAGTGGATCAATACCCCTTGTGCGGAAACCGCAAAAAAGATTACATCAAAAGCGGCCAAAAATAGATACTTCACCCTGCAAAGATGGGATTTGATGCGGACTTGACCTGCTGCTTTTATGGATTATTTCATTATATAACCCGTTTCACAACCGGCGGTACAAACGTTATATTTCCGTAATTTTATTTGGCTCGATGATGAAATTAATTTATCGGATTCTACCCCTCGTTTTTTACTTTACCGCAGGGTCCTGGGTTTGGAGTCAAAACAAACCTCATACCATTGAACACTATTCTATCGGTTATTTTAAACTGAGTGTTTATTTGCCACCGGATTACGATAAAAACTCAACCTATAAAGTACTCTATTTTAATGACGGACAAACCGTATTCGGACCTTACGGGTTAAATGCAGATGGCAGCGCCAACGAATTGATTCATAAAAATTTGATCGAACCCCTGATTATAGTCGGTATTCACAGTGACCAGAACCGCACCAGCAATTATCTACCTTATCTGGATCCATCGGTTGTACTGGATTTTGGGGATTACCTTCCCCACGCAGACCAATATTCCAAACGGATCATCACACAGGTTTTGCCTTTTATTGAAAAAAAATACAAAACAGCACTTGGCAGGGGTATAGCGGGTTATTCCTTTGGAGGCCTCCATGCCACCTCGACCGCATTGAATTTTCCGGATCAATTTGCTTTTTGCGGAGCTTTGTCTCCTTCGTATTGGGTCAACGACTTTGAAATATTCAAAGAAGGAACCAAAGCTCAGGCAACCCAATTGTATTACTTTGACATCGGTACCGGTGAATGGAATTATTATGTTCCTTTTTTAACGCACAGTAATCTGCCCATACTTAAAAACATCTTTTATTATGAAGAGCATGGTGCCAGACATCATATCGCAGATTGGAGGGGAAACCGGACCTGCAACATCCTTTTATTATTTGCCGGCAAAACAGACCTTTCTCAATATACCTGGGAGAATAAACTTGAAATTATCAGAAGTGCCACTACCGGTAAATTTTACCTGAGGATCAACCCGCTGATCACCTACTCCAACGGAGTGATTGCATCTGTCTCCTATGCGGCCACCTTTACCGTTTCCAATCCTGCGGTTGGGGAGGTCAATAAAGACGGGAGTTTCCGCTTTATCTATCCGAGGGATTTGAATGTAATAGTGAATTATAATGGCGATGAAAAAAAGATGGTGATTAAATATGCAGAAGTTGAAAAAATAAAAGCAGGGCTATGATGGGTATGTACGTCAGCTGAATAGATTCTCACCAATAAAACCGCCTGGGTCCCTTAGAAAGAAACCCGATGATTTCGGAGGCGACTTTCGAGTATTCACTTACTCCAAAGTCTTCCCGCCAGAAGAAAGATAAAAAAAATCCACTTCTCACGCAACGCATAAGCCCAATCCCTTCGTATATTAATCGATGGGAAGTAGTCAACCCTCTTTGCAGCAATTAATCGAGGATCTCAAACTCAGAAACCGCAGGGCTCAGAAAATACTGTATGAGCAATACTATGCTTATGCCAAAAACATCTGCTTGCACTACAGCAACTCGGAAGAAGAAGCGGTAGAAATTCTGAATGATGGTTTTTTAAGTGTATTCAATCATATCGAGTTCTACGACAATACGTTTGCTTTCAAAACCTGGTTGCGTAAAATTTTGATCCGTAAAGCAATTGATTATTTCAGAAAATACCATAAAGTAAAAACTGTTGACCTGGAGCCTTTCAATGACGTGTTCATAAGTCAAAATGATTTTCCAAATCTGGATTCGATTGAATCACTGATACCCGCTTTAAGGAAATTGTCTCCGATGTATAGAATGGTTTTGAATCTTTACGTATTGGAAGACCTAACCCATGAAGAAATCTCCGGAAAATTAAATATTTCGCCTGGTACTTCCCGCTCCAATTTATTCCGGGCGCTTGAAAACCTTAGAAAATTACTGGATCCGTCCCACCAAATGGAAACAAAAGTCAACTAAAAAACATGGAATCATTTTTTGATCAATATCGAAAAAAAGCCGAAGCCATCCAGGATTTTCCTTTACACGAAACGGATTGGTTAAAGCTCGAAAAAAAACTGAATGACCGGGATAAACCAAGACCAGTGCCATTGTATTTCTGGCCAATACTCGCAGGCGTTGTATTGTTTTCCTTATATGTTTTATTTAAAAAATCAAAGCAGGCGACAATGCCGGCAAATAATACTTTTAATTCAGCCCCTGTTTCAACAGAACCACTGACAAGTATTTTTTACGACACCATTTATATTGAGAAACCAGTATATATTATCCGAAATATTGAAAAAAAGGTTTTTGCTGTTGATCCAGAAATTATAAAAAAAATGGATGGATTAACCTGGAAGAATTATGAGCTAGTGAATACCCTGAAACAGCAACAAAACAAATTGGATGTATTAAATGAAATGATACAAGAGCGGTCGCCTGCAGGTGTAATTGAAGTACCCGAAATAAAATCCACTTCAATACCTGTTCCTTCTTCATCGAATCCCTCTTTACCGGAGCAAACCCTGGGTCCTGAAGCCCCGGAAATACCGCTGGCAGTTTCTCTCCCTTTGGCTGCGGATACCCTGACACCATGGAAAAAATTTCTTAGCTCATTTACTCCTACGCGACTGGATATATCCGCTGTATCGGGAAT
>Ga0163151_10005524_pt1 | contig 16078 bp, 12 predicted proteins | sample OliLakLV19MP5IB2_FD_145596 | JGI IMG/M metagenome (GOLD analysis project Ga0163151, IMG submission 145596) | Freshwater microbial mat bacterial communities from Lake Vanda, McMurdo Dry Valleys, Antarctica - Oligotrophic Lake LV.19.MP5.IB-2 | ecosystem: Environmental > Aquatic > Freshwater >...
CCCTCAGCATCTACATATCCATTCACTGAAAGGCAACTAAACAAACCCACCTGGGGTATTATATAAATATTCTTATTTCTTAATTTATTTTGATACTACAAAGATGGACCGGCAAAATGAACTGAATATTAAGCCGGTATTATGCAGGTATTAAGTATTATTCACCCACTGGGTTGCTGCTGCGCCTTGCAAGCTGCTTCAACCTTGATTAGTTAACGAGGGACGGGGTAGCTTTAATGGCTTTACTTCCGGGGCTTCACCCCTCTCCCTGCAAATTCGCCGTGGTCTTGGTGCCGTCGTGGGAAAACAAACTGGGAAATGAAATCACCTGAAGTCGATGTGCAACTTCCGGTGTTTTACTCCTCCCCAACCGATCTTATTCAACAGCTCCCAGAAATTCAACGACGACTTCTTTCAATCTCACCGGCTGATCCGCATGTATCCAATGACCTGCCTCCATTATGGTAATATTGTCCAATAAAGGAAACAGGGTTTTCATTTCTGGTATATCCTCCGTTTGGATATAATTGGAGTATTCACCACTCAACAATAATACGGGATGAAGAAATGGCCGAGCTGATTCAATGGCTGTATTGATCTTATCATAATGTTGATACAACGCTTCCAGGTTAAATTTCCATCGAAATTTTCCTTCACCATCCCGCACCAGATTTTTTAAAATAAACTGGCGTACAGCGATCGTTGGGATATCCGGCAACAACCAGGCATCCGCTTCTGCACGGGTCGTGATCTTATCCAAATCCATGCTCCGCATCGCCTTAAAATAAACTTCGTGGTGCGCTGGATATGCCTTCATGGCGATGTCGAGTAAAATAAGTTTGGATACTTTTTCAGGATATTGTAAAGCAAAATGAGCAGCAGCCTTGCCCCCCATAGAATGACCCATAAGGTAAATTGATTCCAGGCCCTGATCACGGATAAACTCTAAAAGATCTGAAGAAATCAATTCATAACTGAACTCCTCCGTGTGGGGTGAAAGACCGTGATTGCGGATGTCCAAAGAGATGACCCGATAACGGTCACTGATCATTTTGGCAAACGTCTGCCAATTGTCTGATGAGCCGAATAAACCGTGGAGAATAATCAGCGGCTGACCCTGTCCAACCTCCCTGAATGCTAAGCGAATCAACTCACAAAAAGGTTAACGCACAATGATTTTACCGGTTTGGAGAGCCTCCCGGGTGCCTGTAATATAAATATTGTAAACATATAATCCGGCAGGTAACCAGAGACCAGTCGTCCTTATCTGATTAGTCCCGTTAAAATGTGGTCCGTCCTTCAAATCAAACATCCTGCGACCCATAATATCATGGACCTCGACGCGGATCTGATCGTAATCGTGGATATAATACTTAAAATTGACGTCCTGGTTTTGTGCTACCGGGTTAGGAAAAACTACAGGCTCAAAATACCGGTCGGCATAATACTTTGGCAGAGTGAGTTGTTTGAAAGAAGCATCCAGATAAATCAACCGCTTTCTGACCCAGTCTTTCAGGTATTGGATTTCATTGTTATAAGAATTACCGATATAGGCATTGGGCCATACGTATTGAGAGAGGATGTTCCATCGCTGGAAATTTCTTTGCTGGGCTTCGTTCAACAAAGCAGCCATGGAATCAATAGCACCGATTATTTTTTGTTCGGACAAAGTGGATTTCCTTAAATCACTCCAGCGTTTGTATAAGTTGGCTCCAAATAATGAATCCTGAAACATGGCAGCCCAATAGAAAGGGACCTGCCAGTTGTCATTAGGGCACCGGTTGTTAAAATCCATGGCCAATACCGCTGCATTTCCACCCTGGCAATAATCCGCGTTGCCAAAGCCCAGATTAAAATCCCAGACCGGCCCAAATTTGAGTTTTTTGCTTTTGCTGTCTACCTCTTTGTACAGAAATGTACTCAACCGGTACCCATCCACATTATTGGCCAATTCATTTAATATCATAAAATGAATCAAGGACTCCTCATCTGCATATTTGCGATAGCCCTCTGTGGGGTGCTTATAATTAGGCAAGGAGAATGAAGCCTCAAAACTGTTTACCAGGTTCCGGATATAATCTTTTTGAGCGTTGGTGATTACATTGGCTTCTGGTTCTTCATATTGATAATACGTTCGACGCGGGATCAATCCATTACCCGAGCTAAAATTGGAATTAAATCCACCTTGTGGAGTACTTCCACTGATTTTATCAATTTTTAAAATATATCCACCGGTGAGTTTGTCCCCGGAATTATCGGTAGGTTCCAGTTCGCTGATGTTGACCCTTTTTTTGTCCCTTTTGATTTTTTCCATTAAAGCATATACCCCCATATATTGTCCGTTGAGTACTAATTCCCCAAAGCGGGTCCGGGAGGAATAAGGCATAATTTGAGCGGCCAGGTGATGGATCAATACATCCCTCATCAGAGATTTGTCGCTATATGGCGCCAGCAGGATCCAATCGTTTTCTGCCGGCATACCGAGCAGGCTTACATTCAGATTGGTCTCCCCATCTTCTTTACGGGTCTCAAAACCCAGTGGTTTTTTGGGAGAAAGGTCCTGTGAAGATGAACCGCGGTATTCAACCCCTATCCTTCCCCTGTAATGCCTGGTGGTATCGGTCAGGCGATTAACTTGTCCGGGCCCATTGTATAGGATATCCAGATCGGCTAGGATTTTGGGTTCATTGGCTATGGGATTTCCAAAAGTATTGATTACAAAAATGGGTAAGTTAGAGGACTGAAAATTCTGGGTATCTGCCTTGAACCCTGTCCCAACCAGCAGTATACATATCCAAAGTTTAATGCCCGGCGAATAGTTCTTATATCTCCTCATCAGAATTTGACCCATTTTTGTTGACTTTTACCACTTGCTATAACGCTTTGGATGAACTGCATGCCGCGCACTCCATCCTTTACAGTGGGAAAATCATATATGGGGTCGGGTGATTTTCCTTCTTTTTTTGCAATAACAGCTAATGCAAAATTGCGATAGATATTGGCAAATGCCTCCAGGTAACCTTCCGGATGACCGGCCGGTATCCGATAATGGGCCTTGGTTACAGGATACAGATTTCCGACCGCCGTGCGATAAATTTCCATCGGTTTTCCATGCCATTTGACGATGAGGCTATTGGGCTCTTGCTGAGCCCATTCCATTCCACCCAATTCGCCATAGATCCGGATGCGGAGATTGTTTTCCTCCCCCGCGGAGATCTGGCTGGCATATAGAATTCCTTTGGCCCCGTTGTTCAGGTGCAACAAGACATTGCCATCATCATCGAGCAATCGTCCCGGCACCATGATGTTAATATCGGCGCAAAGCTCTTCGATTTGAAGCCCTGTAATATATTCAGCCAGGTTTTCCGCATGGGTTCCTATATCGCCCATGCCCCCTGCAATCCCCGATCTTTCGGGATCCGTCCGCCAGATCGCCTGTTTATAATTATTGTCTTCTTCTTTATCGGTCAGCCAGCCCTGGGGATACTCCACCACCAGTTTCCGGATCTTTCCCAGTTTTCCATCTGCTATCATTTTTTTCGCTTGTTTGACCATAGGATAGCCGGTATAATTATGGGTCAAAGCAAATACCCTCCCCGTGGCAGCTACTGTTTTTTCCAGGTCGAGGGCTTCATCCATGGTAAAGGTTATCGGTTTATCACAGATGACATCAAACCCGCTCTCCATCGCCAGCTTGGCCGGACCATAATGCATATGATTAGGAGTTACGATCGAGACAAAATCCATCCGTTCTCCTTCCGGCAAATTTTTTTCGGTCAGGATCATCTCTTCATAATCGCCATAACATTTTTCCGGGGGCAGCATCAGATCGGCCCCCGAGGCTTTTGACTTTCCTGGTTCTGATGAAAACGCCCCGCAAGTCAATTCAATCAGACCATCCATGCTGGCGGCGATACGGTGTACCCCACCGATAAAAGCTCCCCGGCCACCGCCTACCATTCCCATTCTAAGTTTCCGATTCATGCAGTAAAATTTTTGTATAAAAATAGGATAATTCAGGGTGACCCATCCTAATTTATAAATGGAGAATTCGATGGACCAATTTGATTTGAAAATGGAGCCCTGGTTTCAATCCAAGGGTAATGGAATTGGGGTGGTTGTGATAGAATATTCTATAATGGTTGAAAACCATTAGGGTTGAGATTCGGCCTTTTACCTATGGTTAAAACCGTGGGCTATTTTACCATCTGGGGAGAATATTTCGGATAATATAAAGAGATTACAAGCCGAAAATTGAATAGTACGGTAAGATTTTGCCCAAATAGATCCACCCAAAACGGAATGTTTTCACTTTCACGGAATATGTTTGACCGCGATGATTGGTTCTATACACATCGTTTCCTCTAGATAAGAATGGTTTCATCCTGGCGGAATGGCTAATCAACCCACGGTTTCAACCCTGGGGTAATACCGCGCACCCAACAACAACCGTTTTAACGGTTTTGCATCAAATCGGTGTTTAGTTCAGTTCCTAACAAATAAATGCTGCGCCATTTCAACCCATTTGACAGCTTTTAACTAAAATACTTTGAAACATCCTTTCCTAACCGCTATTTTTATTTTTCAACAACACACCGCACTATGTCACATTCACTTTCCAGGATCTGGATTCATGCCATTTGGTCGACGAAGGACTGACGACCTTTAATTCATAAAAATGCAGAACCGTTGATTTATGATTTTATAAATATTCAATTTCAGGACTTCGGTTGCCCGGTAAATGCCATAAATGGCAAGCCTGAACACATCCATGTTCTTTTCCTTCTAAATCCTCAAAAATCACTGGCAGAAGTTATCAAACAGGTAAAAGGCAGTTCGTCCCATATCATCAACCAACAGGATTTGACTCAGGAAAAATTTTCCTGGCAGACGGGCTATGCCGCATTTTCCGTCAGTGGGTCTTTAGTTGATACCGTTTCTTTATATATTCAAATTCAGAAAGAGCACCATGCCAAAAAATCTTTCCAAACAGAGTTCGATGATTTATTAAAAGAACATGGTTTAGAAATGGATAGTTGATCCAGGCTTGGTAAAAATGGTTGAAACCCTACGATTAAAATCGTGGGTTTTATAAAATTTGCGGGCTAAGGGATAATTGCAAACTCGATTTACTATTTTCAACGTAGGTTGTTGCCAAATACCATGGGAACCCCAAACCATGATTCCTATCCCAATCCTCGGTTTAATCCAACCCACGGTTTCAACCGTGGTGATTGAATGAACCCATCGCGAACCGTTTTAACGGTTCTTTTAAACCATCCTCACTGATTTGTCAATTATCCAATTAACCAATATAGATTTCCGTCTTCTATACCTATTTTTAAGATATGAAAAAACTCCTTTGCCTCTTTCTCCTCTCTCCTCTTTTCATACAAGCCCAAAACAAACTTATGGGCTTCACCGAGTCGACCTCTAAAACTCAATTGGATTGGGAAAAACAATTTGATGCCAGTTTAAGCGCCAAAAACCAGGACACCTGGATGCAATTCATGAGCTCCAGGCCCCACCACCTGGGTTCCCCCCATGATAAAGCTAATGCTGACTACATGCTCAACTTGTTTAAATCCTGGGGTTATCAGGCTGAACTGGCAGAATATCAGGTCTTGTTTCCCACCCCAAAATTCAGGTTGGTAGAATTATTGGGGGCAAATCCGTATAAATTAAAACTGGAAGAATCAACTCTCCCGCAAGATCGCACCTCCGGACAAAAATCCGAACAGCTACCCACCTACAATGTATACTCTGCTGACGGGGATATCACGGCACCCCTGGTATTTGTCAACCGAGGAGTACCGGCAGATTATGAAGAGTTGGCGCGGATGGGTGTCGATGTCAAAGGAAAAATCGTCATCGCTAAATACGGCGGTTCATGGAGGGGTATAAAACCTAAGGTAGCATATGAAAATGGCGCCATTGGATGCTTGATCTATTCTGATCCGGAAGACGATGGTTATACCCAGGGAGATGTATATCCCGAAGGCCCCTATCGCCCAAAGGACGGGGTGCAAAGGGGGTCGGTCATGGATATGCCGGTATATCCCGGCGATCCTTTGACACCAGGAATAGGGGCCACTAAAGACGCCAAACGCCTGGCTCTGGCGGATGCAACCACCTTGATGAAAATTCCGGTCTTACCGATTTCCTATGAAGATGCATTACCATTATTACAATCCTTAAAAGGTCCTGTAGTCCCTGCCAGTTGGAGGGGATCTCTGCCCCTGACATATCATGTCGGACCCAGTAAGGACAAGGTACATATCAACCTCCAATTCAATTGGGATATCAAGACTCTATATAACGTGATCGCTAAACTGCCTGGCTCGGTTTACCCAAATGAATGGGTCATCCGTGGCAATCACCACGATGCCTGGGTCAATGGGGCTGCAGACCCTTTAAGCGGGATGGTTTCCGAATTAGATGAGGCCAGGGCAATAGGTGAATTGGTAAAAAAAGGGTTTAAACTCAAACGCACCCTGGTCTATTGCGCCTGGGATGGAGAAGAACAGGGCCTGCTGGGTTCTACGGAATGGACTGAAGATCACCGTGCAGAGTTAAAAGAAAAAGCGGTGGCCTATCTTAATACAGATGGAAACAGCCGGGGTTTCGTGGGCATTGGAGGATCACATACCCTTGAGGCTTTTTTTAATGAAATAGCGGAAAGTGTAATGGATCCACAAACCGGGGTAAGTATAAAAGAAAGAAAATATGCTAAATCCCTGGTAGATGCAGATGCCGCCACCAGGGTCAAATTAATTGGCAATAAACACATCAAACTGTCTGCCCTTGGCGCCGGTTCCGATTGGTCGGGGTTCCTTCAGTTTTTAGGTATTGCTTCCCTCAACCTGGGATTTGGGGGCGAAGGTGGCGGTGGAGAATATCACTCTATTTACGACTCCTATGATCATTTCACCAGGTTCAAAGATCCCGGATTTCAATACGGGGTTACTTTATCCAAAACAGCGGGGAGGATCATGATGCGCCTGGCCAATGCCGATGTGCTTCCATTCGAGTTTAACCAATTTTATAAAACCATCAATGATTATGTGGCTGAATTAAAGACCCTGATTGAAACCATTCGCACCCAAACTGAAACCACCAATAAACTAATCACTGAAAACATCTATAGTCTTGCCAATGATCCGACCAAGACCAATTTAATCCCCGTCCCCAAAGAGCCGGTACCTTTTTTGAATTTCAGCAGCCTGGAAAACGCCATGGTTTTATTAAAAAACAGTGCGGATCAATTTCAGAAATTATCCCTCTCCTCTCATTTGTTAGCCCCGGAGAAACAAAAAGAAATTAATAAATCCCTGTTCCAGATCGAACGAAGTCTTTTGCAGGCCAATGGTTTGCCGCGAAGATCCTGGTACAAACACCAGATCTATGCCCCAGGCTATTATACCGGTTATGGCGTAAAGACTATTCCCGGCGTAAGAGAGGGCATCGAACAATACAATTTTACCGAAGCCCAGGAAAATATTGAGATCGTAGCAAAGACTTTAAATACTTATATCGGTGAAATAAATAAAACGATAACTTTATTAAAAGCAAAATCGTAAAGAAAGAGGAAGGAGGAAGGAGGAAGGGGGAAGGAGGAATGAAAATAAAAAGATGAATAATAAAAATAAAATAAACCGGAGGAAGTTTATCGAAACAGCTTCTACCGCATCCATGGGGTCATTGGCCTTTCATATTGTACCCCGCAGGGCTTTAGGGGGGAAGGGATATATTGCCCCAAGTGATAAAGTCCATCTCGCTTATATCGGTTGTGGTACCCAGGGTTTGAGGGAAATGTGTGACCTCATCACCAATCCAAAACTTCAAATTACGTCAGTATGCGACCCGAATAAAATGAGCACCAATTATCTGGACTGGTCCCAACATGGAATCCGCAATGGTATCCGTAAAGTATTGGGCAAATCCGATTGGGGAGCTGACTTAAAAGGTATACCTGGTGGGAGGGATATAGGCAAAGAACTGGTTGATGAATATTATAACAAAACCAACAATACCTATAATCACAATTGTCCGGCTTATGCCGACTTCAGGGAATTGCTGGAAAAAGAAAAGGATTTTGATGCGGTCAAAATCATGACCCCCGATCATTTGCATGGATACATATCCGTGTCGGCAATGAAAAAAAAGAAACATGTAGTCATTCACAAACCCTTGGCTAACCGCATGTACGAAGCCAGGCAGGTTATAAAAACGGCTGGTGAAACCGGGGTAAGTACCCACCTCCTGGCCTGGTCTAAACGAAGCGGTTTAGAATTGATCAATAAATGGATCCAGGAAGGACAAATCGGAGCATTAAAAGAAATCCACAACTGGTCCAACCGCCCGGTGTGGCCGCAATGGGTGGCAAATCCTACTGATACGCCCCCTGTTCCGGAAGGATTCAATTGGGATTTGTGGTTGGGCTGTGTGCCAAATCGACCCTACCACCCTAATTATACGCATAATGTATTCCGCGGCTGGTATGATTTTGGCGGCGGCAGTATAGCTGATATGGGTCATTATAGTTTATGGCCTTTGTTTTTAAGTATCGGGATCGAAACCCCACCGATCTCAGCAGAAGGAAATGGAACCACCAACGCGATGGTGGAAAACCAGGTGTGTAAAGGGGTGGTAAACGATGTGGCATTCCCTTATTCCAGTACCGTAAAATTTAAATTCCAAAAGCAAGTGCGCTTGCCTGCTTTTGATTTGTATTGGTATGATGGAGGTATTCGTCCAGCTACTCCGGATGAACTTGGAGATACACCCATGGAGAGAGAAGGTTTGCTGATCGTGGGCGACCAGGGCAAGATCATAGCCGGTTTCCGTGGTGAAAAACCCCGTCTATTACCAGATGCTAAAATGACTGCCGCCCTCAACGGTCAACCGGCACCTACTGAAGTAAATTCCAGGGGAGATAATGTCTGGCTGGATGCTTTTAAAAATAAAACCCAATCACCTGGCAGTTTTTTGAATGCAGTCGCTGTAACGGAAACTATCCAACTGGGTGCTGTTGCCCTCCGTGCGAAAAAGAAACTCATCTATGATACCGCTACCATGAAAATCACGAACAATGAAGATGCAAATAAGTATTTTTACAGGGAGTACAGGAAGGGATGGGAGATGTGAGCTGCGGGGCATGAGCTACGAGTAGCGAGATTCGAGCCGCAAGCTTATCTTTACTATTACTGACCTGATTACTGACCTGATTACTGACCTGATTACTGACCTGATTACTGACCTGATTACTGACCTGATTACTGAAACCTGATTACTGAAACCTGATTGCTGCCGACTAGTGACTGCCGACTGTCAACTAACTAACTAACTAACTAACTAACTAACTAACTAACTGACTATATTATGGAAAGAAGAAAATTTCTCGAAACCACAGCACTTGGTGCCGGAGCTTTCGTTTTATCAGACAAGCTTAATTTAAAATCATTTAACCCCTCTCCTATGAAAGACGATATCTCTCTGGCTCAATGGGCCCTGGTCGAAGAAATCCGCGCCGGCAAATGGAAAAACCTGGATTTCCCCCGAGTTGCACGCGAAGATTTTGGCCTCAACGGCATTGAATTTGTCAATACTTTATTTGAAGTCCCGACAGAGGGGTATTTAAAAAAGCTGAAAAAAAATGCAGCAGATCAGGGTGTCGCTATGGTATTGATCATGGTAGATGATGAAGGGGATGGCGCAGCCGATACCAAAGAAGGCCGCAAACAATTTGATATCAATCACCGAAAATGGGTCGACATTGCCCATTACCTCGGTTGCCATGCAGTCCGCACCAATTGCCGCGGACCCAAGGATGCAGACAAAAAAGAAGCCCTCAAATGGGCGACTGAAGCATATAATATGTTGCTGAATTATTCCAAACCCTCCGGCATCAGCATCGTCATTGAAAATCACGGCGGAGTATCCAATGATCCCGATTGGATGGTAGACCTGATGAAATCAGTCAATAATCCATTATTTGGGACCTATCCCGATTGGCGCAGCCCGAGCAAGGACTTTGACAATGTGACTTACCTCAAAAAATGTCTGCCCTATGCCAAAGGGATGTCCTACCGCAATCAACCGACGGAGGAACTCACCGCGCAAATGATTAAAATGAGCAAAGAAGGTGGGTATAAAGGTTGGTATGGGATTGAAAGTACGGGTAGAGAGGCGATCAATCAGGGGATAGGATTATTGAAGAAATATTTGCTGTCTTAACTATGATTCTCTTGATTATAGGATTTCCTGATTTCTAATATCCCAGTATTAACCATGGTGTTTTGAAATTGATGAACATATCATAGAACTTCCTCATTATTCCTGAAAAGAAAAATGTTCTTTTCAATTAGTTAACTTTTTTGCATAAAGTTCTATGAATTCACTAATAAAACTTCAACGAAAAAGCTAACTTCATCTGGAGCATTGCCGACCTGCTTCGAGGCCATTATAAGCAGGCCGACTATGGCAAAGTGATACTACCACTGACTGTTCTAATGCGACTGGATTTTAGCCTGGAACCAACCAAGAAAAAAGTGCTGGAATCCTATCAACTGCACAAGAGCAAAAAACCCGAAGTCCTGGACCCGATCCCTCAATACAGTAGCTAAAGCCAAATTTTATAACCACAGGTAAGCTGACTTTTACGGGCTGACCAGTGCTATTAACGTACACAACTAGCTTGAATGGTCGCTTCCTCGTAAATGTATAGCCTCTATTACTTCTTCAATCGAGTCAATCCATTATTCATGCCAATCATGATTCAGACACCATCAAGAACATTGGACAAATTTCGAATCATAAGGACTCTCCCGACAGGGTACTATTTCTTATCTTGCCCCGATTCAATCTGATGATCCAATTCTAATATTTTAGCTCAATAAAACAAAAACCATATTTGCATTTGTAGAATATCCATTACTTATAGCCAGACATGAACTATCCCCTCTTATATTTCAATGAATTGGATATCAAAAGTGTCGAAAAAACATTTCCTAAACTACTAAACCAATTGCAGGATGGCGATTTTAAAAGCGCCGATGTCCGCAAAATGGGGGATACCGGGTATTACCGGGCAAGACTGGATTTGCGGGACAGGCTGCTTTTTAAATTGATCCGGTACAAAGGGCAGATTCATTTATTGCTTTTAGAAATTATTAAAAATCATAATTATGCCGGCAGCCGGTTCTTACGCGGCAGCTCAGTTCCGTCTGAAGATCAGTTCCTGGAGACCCAACAGCTAACCGGAGATTTTATCCGGGAACTGCCCGAATTGAGTTATTTGAATCCGAAGCAGAAAAAAATCCATTTCCTCAATAAATTTATTTCATTTGACCAACTCCAGGAAGACGTATTCAGCCTACATCCACCGTTGATCATTGTCGGATCTGCCGGGAGCGGCAAGACTGCCCTGGTATTGGAAAAGATGAAAACATTGCCGGGATCTATTGCTTATATTTCTTTGTCCAAATTCCTGGTGGAAAAAGCCAGCCAGCTCTATTATGCTGATGGATATGAAAACGAAGCACAGGATGCGGAGTTTCTTTCCTTACAGGATTACCTGGGGCAATGGAAAACATTCGGAGGCAGGGAAGTTCAATTCAGGCTTTTTGAGCCCTGGTTTCAGCGGCATGCCCAAGCCTTAAAAATTCACGAGCCCTACCGGGTATATGAAGAGTTTAAAGGAGTTATTACCGGATCACCGAGCCATACCGCCTGGTTGAGTCAGGATGAATATAGGTCGCTGGGAATAAAACAATCCATATTTCATCCGGATGACCGGGAAAGATTGTACCCTTTGTTTATTAAATATCTCGATTGGATGAAGGAAGCTAATCTCTACGACAGCAACCTGCTCTGCTTCGATTACCTTCAGTGGATCAAACCGAGTTATGATTATGTGGTGGTGGATGAAGTACAGGACATCACCAATATACAACTTAAGGCAATTTTACAATCGTTGCTGCATCCGCAACAATTTATACTCACCGGCGACAGCAACCAGATCGTGCATCCCAATTTTTTTTCGTGGAGCAAAGTAAAAACCTATTTTCACCAGAGCGGGGATATCCACCGTCAGATACAAATATTGCAAACCAATTACCGCAATAGTCTCCGAGTCGTGCAGCTCAGCAACGATTTGCTGAAAATAAAAAATACCCGCTTCGGCAGCATCGACCGGGAAAGTCATTACCTCGTGCATACCATCAGCGAGCATCGGGGTGAGGTCATCTTATACCAGGATGATGAGAGAAAAAAGACCGAACTCAACCGCCGAACGCAAAACAGTACCCAGTATGCCGTGATCGTGTCCGACAACAGCGACAAAGAATCCGTGAGAAAATATTTTAAAACCCCTTTGTTATTCAGTATACAGGAAGCGAAAGGATTGGAATATGAAAATGTAATTCTTTTCAATTTTATTTCCAGGCATGAATCGGAATTCAAAGAAATCATCGATGGAGTAAAGCCGGAAGATCTGCAGCAAACCGAGCTTAAATACAGCAGGCTGGCCGATAAATACGATAAGGATGCGGAGATCTACAAGTTCTATATCAACTCATTTTATGTCGCTATTACCCGTGCTGTCAAAAATATTTACCTGTTCGAAAAACAACTGATGCATCCCGCTATCCAATTAATGCAATTAAAAGAAACAAAACAAAATATAGAAGTTGCGGAAGTAAAAAGCAGCAAAGAAGAATGGCTGGCAGAAGCAAAACGATTGGAAGAACAGGGCAAAACGGAACAGGCAGAGCAAATCCGCGCCAAATACCTGGGATATGATTACATCAGCCAGGAAGAGTTGGAATTCATCCTCAAACTGGCCCTGGATCCGGCAAAAAAAGAACAGGAAGTGCATAAAGAGCGAAAGCAACTGTTCCAATATGCCATCAATCATCAACGGTATGACTGGATTGAAGAATTAGCCAGGTTGCAATTGCTCCGAGCTGTGCTCTTTATGAAAGAATTGCGCATGCACCGCAAAGAAATAGCGAAATTCATCCGGCTCGGAAATCAATCGTCAGCTTTGCATCTGCTGAATAAATATGGGGCGCTTTTTACGCTGGAGGAAGGCAGCACGGGTTTAATGCTTGCAGCCCTGCACGGCCAACCCACACTTGCCTTGGAACTGTTAAAAAGAAATGCATCTATTCTTCAGCGGGATAAAAAAGGGTTTATTGCAATTCATTACTTGTTGGAAGGCTACTATAAAACCGTTTTCCACAAACAACAACAATATGCTGGCATAAATCACCTGAAACAATTATGGTATTTGCTGCGCCCGCGAGGGTTTACTATTCTATTAACCGAACGTCAGCTTCATTTGAATAGCCACAGTATGGCCTTTTTTCTACTCATCCTCCTGCAAATTAAAGAAACCACTCATCCCCGCCATGTCATGCATACCAAGCCTGGCGAACCTGATACTAAATTCAAAAAAGCTGTATACAATATGGACGATGTTGAAGAGCTGGTTGAGTTTATCCCAGACGAAATTTTACCTCCTTATAGAAAAAACAGGAGTTATATCAATTCAATACTTGCCGGAAATGAAATTTCAAAACTGGAGCAGCCAAGATGTAAAATGTTGTTTTATAGAGTCCAGCGGGGGTGGTATGTATTAAATCCGGAATTAGTGGTGGATTGAGTTGGTGATCTCAATGGATGGTTCTTCCAGCCATGTTTACCTCCCCGCTTAGAAGAATAAAGTTGGTTTCATCTCCATATTTTTTCATACCATACTTCCACTTCATATCTTTCCAGATCATAAAAAACCTGTTCCGCTTCGACCAGTTTTTTCGTTTACCTTTATAATAATTGACACACCTGGTATCGAGAATAATATTCGAGGTGACTCCTCATAGAGGGCTATTTGCTTTAGTACAATCTAAACCTCTGTAATTTTGTAATCACAAAATAAAAGACCTAGCCGGGTTGTGAAAAAGCCCCAGATTTTATAGTAAAAACTGCAATATCGGGCTTCAGAGCAAATTCAACTGCGGGTTTATCTGGAAGTAAATTATCCTATGATCACAAAAACTGATCCAAATCCAGAGGTATTTTTTCATACCATACCTCCGCCTCATATCCATCCGGATCAAAAAAAAATACATAGGGTTCACCAGGCACAAACTCACCCTGCTCTTTAATTCTTCCACCTGCCTTGATTACTTCAGCAACCAATTTATCTGCATCGACCGGTTCCATAAGCCGAAAACCAAAGTGTATAATACCTGATTGATTCACCGGAATTTCATCTGCTTTTTCAAACACGATGATATCCTTAGATCCCGGTGTTTGAATCTGGACAAAATGATCCTCTTTATACATTACCCGAGCATCGAACAACTGATGATAAAAAGCAACAGACCGATCCAGGTCTTTTACTTTAAGAGCAATATTCGTTAAACCATAAGTCTGTATCACCACTCGATAATTCAACAATCCGATTATTCGGATCAACAATTCCTACAATTCAAAACTATTTATTTATCATTCAATATCAACGGCAATCCATTCTGGCCTCCACCAACTACGATCACTTTAGTATTGGGAGAGTTAGCCAATTGGATGGTCGCTTCTATTCCTTTGTCGGTCAGAATTTTATCGGTAAGGCTGGCATTGAGCACCAGGTTGGCTTTGGCTTTACCATTGGCTTCGATCAGTATACGCTCGGCTTCTTTGCGTTCCTTATCGAGGCGGAATTCGTATTCCAGGGAGGACTGTTCTTCCTTAAGTTTTCGCTCTATAGCGTCTTTCAAGGTTTGAGGTAATTCTACCTGGCGGATCAAAATAGCATCCAGTAATAAGTTCTTTTTGGCAATTTCTTCCAGTGAACGTTGGAAAATTTCAACCTGTATGGCTTCGCGTTTGCTGGAATACAGTTCTTCGGGCAAATACTTCCCGATAACTTCACGGGTGGCGGAGCGGATCTCCGGTTTGATGATTTTTTCAGCGTACAACGTACCGATGTCATCGTGTAAATAGCCAATCTTATCCTGCACCGGGCTGAAGCGGAAGGACAAATCTACTTTGATGCCCAAACCATTTCTGGAAAGTACTTCCATGGATTCAAAAGCTTCCTGGATCCGGACATCGTAGACATACATTTTATTCCAGGGGGCTACGATATGGAATCCCTGGCCGTAGATATTATCTTTTACCAACCCTTGGCCGAAGGGCCTGAAGATTATCCCTTTGTGGCCGGGTTGGATGGTAACGAAAACATTAGAAGTCAGGAGCAAAAGGACAATCATAATACCTGCCCCTACCATTATGTTTCTCATTAAAGCTTGTTTATTCATACTGTAGGATTTAGTATCTAAACACCAAAGATTAACCTATTCGTTCAGACTGTAATAGAAATTTTAAATATATTTGCACCCCGAGTTGGTACTCCTGGCTTAGGAGTTTCGAACCCTCTAAATTTCAGCTGACTATGAATTTAATCGAACTGTTGCAGGATAAAATGAGTCCTGACGTATTGGCTCAACTCGCTAATCAAATTGGCGCCCAGGATACCCGCCAGGTAGAAGCCGCCTCTACCGGTATATTTTCGACCTTGCTTGCCGCAATGAATAAAAATGCAAATTCACAAATGGGCCTCAATTCCCTGGTCTCCGCGCTTGACCGAGACCACGACGGAAGTATATTAGACAACTTGGCCGGTTTTTTCACAGGAAATGCACCGACTCCGAATACCGCAACGACTAATGGGAGTGGTATCCTGGCTCATATACTTGGTGGTTTACAGCCTAATGTTGTTGACATGATCGGTCGTATGAGCGGATTGGATAAGTCTAAAGTCGGCCAATTGGCCGCGATGCTGGCCCCCATGGTTTTAGGCATGCTGGGTAAAAAAAGACAGGAGTCCGGGATTAATGTAGCGGGCGTCGGTGATCTTTTGAAGAAAAGTGTGCAGACGCCCAATCAGCCTCAAATGGGTTTACTCGCAAAATTTCTCGATCGCAACGGGGACGGCAGTGTAATTGATGATATTGCCCGTATGGGAATGCAGGCATTCTTGAAAAAATAGTAACTTTCTTTTTGTAGTAATTTC
>Ga0163151_10005526_pt1 | contig 16076 bp, 27 predicted proteins | sample OliLakLV19MP5IB2_FD_145596 | JGI IMG/M metagenome (GOLD analysis project Ga0163151, IMG submission 145596) | Freshwater microbial mat bacterial communities from Lake Vanda, McMurdo Dry Valleys, Antarctica - Oligotrophic Lake LV.19.MP5.IB-2 | ecosystem: Environmental > Aquatic > Freshwater >...
ACACGAAGCAGCGCTCGACCGTCGACCGCTGCTTCGTGTCCTACAGCATCCAGAAGGTGGTGTCGGGGGGCATCAACTACGACTACACCCGCCGCCTCGTCCTCGGGTCGCCGCTGATGTTCGCGCAGGTCGGCGCCCAGGAGATCGTCCAGCCCAACCCCGCCCCCCTCTTCGCTCCGACACCAGCCCAAGGGGCCGCGTCCCTCGTCATCTACCCGCAGAGCGGCACCGACACGGGCGGCAACCAAGACACCACCATGTACGGGACCACGTACAACCGCACGGGCGCCGGCGCCCCCGGCGGCGGCATAGGCGTCTTCGGGGACGGCGGTATCGCAGACGGCGTCGACTGGCAGTCCCCGACGCTGCACCTGATCTTCTTCCTCAAGCCGCAGGCGGTGAACGCGCCGACCAAGCGCGGGCCCTACGTGCTCGGTGGTACCCACACCCTCCTACCCGCCGACTCTACCTACCATCTCGCCGCGCAGGTGCCGACGTTCGGGCGCAAGACGATCAAGATCGTCGTCAACCAGCTCGCCGATGCCACCGAAGTCGTCGACGTCCGGGTGTGCGCCATCCAGTCCATGATCACGTCGGGTGTGGGCGGGCTGACAGAGGGGCTGCTCCTGGAGCAAACCAGCGCTGCCACAGGGTTCCAATCGTATCTGGGCACGATCCAGAACGTGCAGGCCGACTACCTGAACCTGTACCTCCGAGGCTCCACCAGCACCGGGCTACCCTTCGCGGGGCGCTACCAGATCATCGCCTACGACGACTGAGGCAGGACCCCATGACTAACCTCGCGCAAGACACGACCGCAGCCACGCCGCCGACGATGCGGTTGGAGAGCTAGCGTGGGCCTCCTCACCACCCTCTTCAGGGGTAGCAATCCGTGGTTCGACGAGTACCTTCAGGGTCGCTGCGCGGATAACGCGAAATCCGTCGTAGATGCCCAGTTCACGCAGACGCCGGAGCAGCTAGAGGCGGCGTGGAAGGTGAAGCGCCTGTACTACGTGCAGGACTTCGCGTCGATCTACAACCAGCTCCGGCAGATGGGCCTAGGAGTCGTCGGCGCCGTGGACAAGCTCAAGCGGTCGGGCATCTCGGCGGATTTCGGCGGCCTCAACAAGGCCGTCGAGAAGTTCGCGGCTCAGTGGGCGGGAGGCGCGAAGTATCTCGAAGGCTACAACACGGCGGCGGCGCTCGGGAAGAAGGCGATCGACGCCCCCGACTTCAAGGCCTGGGCCATCCAGGCCTACAAGGACCTGCTCTCGGTCGCATGGTGGGTGCCGTACACGGACTGCCGCCGGGAGATCACCTGGGGGGACATCTTCGCGGTGCTCAAGGGTGCCGCGAGAGCCTTCGTCGACTTCATCGCCCAGGTCGTGGAGGCCGTCGTCGACGCGGTCGGCGCGATCTTGAAGATCCCCGGCACGGTCTTCCGCTACGTGAAGTGGGGACTGCTGATCGGCGGCACCGTGTTCGTCGGCGTGAAGATCCACAAGTACCGCAAGGCGCGCGCCCTGCCCGCTCCCGCCGAGGAGGCGCCGTGATCAGCGCAGCCATCACGCCTCCGACCGAGGAAGCGACGCCCGCGAACATCGCGCGCCACGAGCGCGAGGCGCTGCTCCGCAAGGTCGGCGGCGGCGCGATCGTCCTCGCGCTGGGCCTCGGCGCGTTCTTCGTCGCCAAGCGTCAGCGCCGCTGACAGCCCCGTGTGGTACAGAGCAGCCCGTGGATCTGACCCTCTACAGCGTCGTCATCATCATCTTCAAGATGGAGGGCTGCGGGGCCTGCGAGGGCTACATGCCTCGGCTGGTCGCGCACCTGTCGCGCCCGTTCTACCTGTACGAAGGGCGCAAGATCCCGCCGACGGGGATCCCCGTCCTGGTCTACGACGCCGCATCGGAAGATCCTAAAGTGCAGCAGCTCGCGAACAGGTACGCCATCCACGACATGCCCGCGACGCTGGTGCTACGGCGCGGCCAGGGAGCGTTCAAGGTCGAGGGCGCCCTCGACGACGCGCAGATCGACTACATGCTCCAGCTCGCGCGAGAGGCCCGCCAGTGACCTTGCAGGTCGCGCGCGCGGCGTCTGCCAGCCGCCTGGAGGAGATCCAGCACTTCCTCGACCGCCACGGGCTGCCCGACAGCAACTGGGCCGAGGAGATCTTGCGCGGGCCCGGGGGCGTCTACGCCCAGGCGTACCGCGTATCCCAGAACCGCGTCACCCCGATCACCGACGTGATCTGGGTACCGGAGCGATCTTCGTGAACCTCCGCGTCGGGGACCACGTCTCGTTCTACCGGCTCCACGCGCAGCAAAAGACCTACGGCACCATCGTCGCCCTCGTGAGTGGAGCGAGAGGTGCCGCGGTCCGGGTGCGTCCGGAAGGGGGAGACTACACGATGGATCTCCCCTCGAACTACGTCGAGCTGTACGCCCCTGCGGGCGCGCGCAAGTAGCTTAGAGCCCCTTCGTCGAGAGCGCCTTCTCCATGCACTTGCCGTAGCTGCCCTGGTTGGCGCGGCACTGCGCGGCAGCGCGGGCGAACTTCTTGCGCCAGGCGATCTGCTTCGGCGACGCGGGAGCGCGCTTGGAGACGCGGCAGACGCGCTTCATCGCGCACTTGGTGGACGGGTTGCGCTTGCTCTTGGACTTCTTGGCCATGACGATCTCCTGAGACTGAGGGTTTAACGGGCCGGACGCTGTGGCGCTACCGGCCGCGGCGCAGGACGCACTACAGGACGAGCGGGATTGCTCGGCCGGACAGGGCGCGTGCAGCACCCCGGGTTCTTAGGCGCGCTCATGCCGGATACCGTATCACAGGCCGCGAGCCTCACACCAGCCGGGCCGCGGGCAGGGCTACCAGCCCCTCCTCGCGCAGCGCCGCGCTACGGCCGAGGTAGACCACGACCGCCAGCGCGAGCGACCCTGCGAGGACGACGCCGACGATCCCCCCGCCGGAGAGCTTGAGCCCTGAGGGCCCCTTCGAGCACAGCGGCAGATCACCCCACTTGGGCCGGGCGCTCTTGTCTGCGTAGGCGGCAAGCCCCTGCGCGAGCATGGCGGCGGCGTCAGGGTGGTTCTTGCCGTAGTCGCGGATGAGCAGCGTCCGCCAGTGGTCGACGCCGGGCAGCGGGCCGATCCAGAAGTTCCCCGCGGCGGCCTGTTTGCGGATGAGGCCCTGCGGGTTGGGCAGGTACTCGGCGCCCCACTGGGTGTGGGCGCCGTCGTTGAAGCCCTTCGTCTCCCCGCGCAGGATGCCGTCAGCGAGCATCAGCGTGCGGACGTTCGGGTCCTTGCTCGTCGCCGCCCAGCGATCGTACGGCGCTGACGCCACGCTGCCGCCGTGGATCGGCCCGTAGTAGCCGTAGTTCGGGTGCGCGGACGACTGCCGGTACAGGAGCAGGCTCAGGATGCCGTTCTTCAGCTTCCACTTCGCGGCTTGGTTGATCGCCGCCTCGCCGACCGCGGCCTGGTCCTCGACCGAGCCCGAGCCGACTTCGCTGGTGATGTACCGGGCCATCGTGTAGGCCTCCAGCGACAGCGGCCGGTTGCCGGTCCAGTACCCTGCCACGCGGAGCTTGGCCTCGGCTGCGGCACGCATCGACTCCGGGGAGCACTGCACGTTGCCGCCCGACGTCGAGCAGCCCGAGCTGACGGCGATCCTCGGCAGCGCGTTGTACGTGGCGTGCCACCACGGGTAGCAGTCGGTCCTGGTCATCTGGCCATCGTAGCCCGCGCGCGGGTCCGCGTGGTAGGGTCAGGTCATGCTCTTCTGCCCCGGCATGGTCCCCCTGCACAGCACCGGCCTGGCCTCCGGGCTCGGCGCCGACGAGACTGCGTTCTCCTGCACGCCGACGGCGTGCGAGGGGTCAAACAACACCGTCGTGGCGGCCTTCAAGGAGACGCAGAAGCAGCTAGCCCGCTACGTGGGCTGGGCCCCTGGCATGGTCGCGGAGGTGCAGACTGGCGTGCTGACAGCCAAGACGCTCGCGAACGCGAAAGCGGCACTGGCGTGGGCCGACTGGTGGAACCTCTCGTCGCTCGCGGACAGCCTGACGTCCATCCAGGTGCTGGCCCGCAAGACCCGGCACGTCAGCAGCGCGCTGCGCGACGCGGCCGACGCCAAGAACATGGCGGCAGGATCTGCGCCCTCCGCGGCGCCTGCGTCCGCGTCCGCGAAGCCCTACACCTGCGGCCTGGTGACGTGCTCCAGCGCGGACCCTGCGATCACCTACAAGTTCAAGGACACGCAGGCGCTCTACAACAAGTTCGCCATCGCCGCGAAGTTCTCGCCCGTCGCCGTCGACGGCAAGCTCGGCTCCGGCACTGCCGCCGCCGCCAACAAGGTGAACACCTGGCTGACGGCCAACGGGGGCTGGGTCGCGCAGACGGTGAGCAAGGAGCAGCTCGCCGACTCGTCCGCTTCGGGCGCGCTCCAGCAGATCTTGCGGGCCGCCATCGCCCAGACCAACCCGCCGCAGGCCCGCCCGCCCTCGGGCATCGTGCCGTCGCCGGCGGCGGGCGCCGTCGCGCCGTTCCAGCCGCCCAAGACCCCCGTGGCCGTGCCCTCATGGGTCAAGTACGCCGCCGCCGGGCTCGGCGGGTTCGCCATCCTGGCCATCGCGTACAAGCTGTCCTCGCGCCCCACCCGCGCGCCAGCCGCGGTGGCGCTGCCGTGATCACGGTGCAGGGCACGGGGCTGGGCTTGCTCCCCTTCTCGTGCGTGGACTACGTCAAGGGGCCGTGCGACGGCCTCGACGCCGGGCCGCGTGAGCGCGTCCGCTCGGTCCAGCGGCTCTACAACGTGTTCGCCAGGCAGCTCGGCTTCACGCCCGTCCGCACCGACGGCGTCGTCGACGCATCGGTCATCTCCGCGGCCAACAAGATCGGCGCCTACCTCGCTAGCCGTAAGATCTGGGGGGCGGCGCAGCCCGTGACTGCGTACGATCTCATGGCCGCCGCCGGCTACAGGAACCTCGACGTGCTGCTAGCAGCGGCCATCGCGAAGGCCAAGCCCTCGGGCTGGGAATCCTTCGACGTCAGCATCAGCGCGGACGGCGTGGCGCCGCTTCCTCCCGGGGCTGATCCCGGCGGCGCCGAGCGCCCGCGCTCCCTCTGGGAGCAGGTCCAGACCTACGGGCCCCTGGTCGTCGGCGGCGCGGCGGCGATCTCGCTCGGGTACCTGCTCCTCAAGCGCCGCCCCCCGGCGACGTGATACCACTCGGTCCATGCTGACTGAGGGACAACACTTCGGCTGTGCGGACCAGCAGGGCGTCTACACCTGCTTCGGGCGCACGCCGGAGGTCGCTGAGATCTACCGCCGCCTCCAGGCCAAGCTCGCCGCCATCGGCGCCCCCGTGCCGGTGGACGGGCTGATCGCGCCGTCGACGGTGCTCGCGCTGCACCAGGCACTGCTCCACTTGCAGAAGTCCGTGCCGCTGTCGCCTTCGCTCGGCCGCATGTTCGCCGCCCCTCGCGTGGTCGACATGATCAAGACCGCGGCGGCGACCGCGCCGGAGGCGCTCGCGTACATCGACCACGCGCTCGCGGTTCGCCCCGGCGCGCTCGCGGGCGTGCCGCCCGTCGCGCTCGCGCCGGGCTTCAAGTTCCCGACGAAGTTCGTGCTCTGGACGCTCGGCGCGGGCGCCGCCGTCGGCGCCGTCGCGTTCGCGACGCACCAGGCCGGCCGCCGCGCCGAGGGCGTCATGGACGGCCGGCACTTCCTGCCTCCGGACCAGGACGAGAGCGACGACGGCGACGGCGACGGCGACGAGTAGGCCCGAAGTAGGGTAGGATCTTGCCGGTGATCCCCATCCAGGTCTGGCCGCTCGCCAGGAGCAAGGGTCGCGCGCCGCAGATCACTTCGGGCCACGCCGCCCGGAACCCGGATCGCCCTGCCCATCGTGGGGTGGATCTGTTCTACCGCTACGATCGCGCGCTCGACGGCGACGTGCCCGTAGGCGACGGCGCCGGGTCGGCGGATCCGCGGACGGGCGAGGCGAAATGGTGGATCCCCGACAACACCCCGGCCATCGCCGTCGCGCCGGGCATCGTCGTCAGCGCGCGGGAGTCCAACACCGGCTACCTCGTCTGGCTCGACATCGGCGGCGGGTACATGGCGGGCTACTTCCACCTGCGCAACCTCTTCGTCAAGCGCGGCCAGCGCGTGGTCGTCGGCCAGCCGCTGGGCATCGTCGACCACAACCCGTCGCCGGCGGCTGACGCGCGCCACCTCCATTTCGAGCTGTACCGCGGCACCGTCAACGCCGACGGCTCGGCGGTGATCGGCTACCCCGGCGGGACGATCGATCCGCAGAGCTACCTCACGCCGTCGCTGCCCGCGATGGACGCGCCGGCCGGGGGCGGCCACGCCGACGTGTTCGGCCGCCCCTACGTCAAGATCGGCCTGGCCACCGTCGCGGGCGGGCTGCTGTTCCTCGGGTGGGCGAGGTTCATGCGGGGCCGCGACGTCGTCGATCCAAACCCAGCGCCCCGCTTGCCCTGAGCCCCGGGCCTGCGTTACGGTCGCGCATGAGCGCGGTGACCGATCTGTTCAAGTCCGAGCGAGGTTTCTTGGGGCTGGTGCTGCTCACCTGCGCCACCGTGCTGGCCAGCATCGGCCGCATGCCCGTCGATCAGTGGCAGGAGTTCAGCCTCGTGATCTTCGGCGTGTACGTCGCCGGCAAGACCGCCACGAGCGTCGCCACCATCGTCAAGGGCGCGCCTGTCAGCGCCCCTGACGCCGCCGGGCAGCCCGCGACCGTCAGCACCCCTGACGCCGACGAGGAGCCCGCGACCGTCAGCACCCCTGACGCCGACGAGGAGCCCGCGACCGTCAGCACCCCTGACGCCGACGAGGAGCCGGCCGAGCCGACCGAGGTCAGCGGGGAGATCTTCTCCGACGACGTCAAGACGCCCCGCAAGCAGCGCAAGCGCAAGGGCACGGAGGCGTGATCCCTCCAGCCCTCAAAGACCTGCTCGCCTCCGAGCGAGGGTTCGCGGGCGGCACGCTGATCGTCGCCGCCACGGCCATGGTCTTCGTGGGCAAGCTCAGCGCCGATGCGTGGCAGGAGTACACGCGCTGGATCTTCACGGCGTGGGTCGGCGCCAAGACCCTCCAGGGCACCATGGTGACGTACACTAACGCCAAAGCATCGGCCTGGGAGTCGATGCCTCACAAGGAGTAGCTATGCGCCTTCCCCTCCTGCTCACGTTCGCCTTCCTCGTCGCCTGCGCCGCCGGCCACCGCGAGAAGACCCTCAAAGCCAGCTTCGTCGGCGTCGGCGCTGCCAAGGACGGGTTCGTCACCTGGGACGAGCGGCGCCAGGCCCGCATCGTCGAGGACGCAACGTCCCTCGCCGAGGGCACGGAGGCGCTCGCCGCCTACCGCGCGCAGCGCGCGCGTGTGGTGGCGCTCTTCGAGGCGGCCTACAAGGCCATCGCCCAGGCCGCGACGCACGAGGACGCCTCTGTCGGGAGCGTCCTGACCGTGCTCAAGGAGCTGCGTGCTGCGGTGCAGGCTCTACGCAGCGATGCAGAAGCGCAGGAGGGGCCGGCGCCAGCGCCGGGGCCAGCTCCGGCGGAGCCAGCGGCTCCGGCCGAGGGCGCAGCGCTTCCCAGCCCTTGATCTCGACCGCGCCGTGCAGGCGCAGCCGGTAGCACTTGGTGCAGCCGTACAGCATGGCGTAGGTGCCGCGCCCCGTAGCGCGGGCCCTGGACCAGCGGTGCTTGACCACGCCGCAGCGCCCGCAGCGCAGCATGGCCAGGCGGATCGCCGGCGCCGGGGGCTCGATGGCGTCCTCGATGATCGCCTCCGCGAGCGCGTCCAGAGGTCGCTCCGAGGCGGCGGCGTACGCCGTGAGGCGCTGGTGCAGGCCGGCGGGTAGTTCCAGGTCCACTGTCTCCATCGGGGCCGAGAATATAGTAGGCTCCCGAGCATGGCGTGGAAATTTGGCAAGAAACTAGCGGACGCTTTCGGGCTGACGATGGAGGCGCTCGACGTGATCTCCAAGCTCACGGCCAGCGTGTCCGACGACAAGGCGGTCGACACCCTCAAGGCGGTGGCGAGCGTGGTCGAGACGCTGCGGGCCGGGTTCGAGGGCAAGATCAGCCTGGAGGCCTGCGAGCACGCGCTCGCAGATCTGCGCTCGCGCCTGGTCGACAACGACGACGTCGCCGACGCGATGCTCGCGGACAAGTTCCCCAGCAGTTGACGCTGCAGGGCGCCGCCCGCTAGGATGGCGCCAGGTTAACCCTACCCACCCCCCTTTCTCGGAGAATCAAGCCATGGCCGTCACTGCCGCACTCGTCGCTCAGTTCAACAACTACCTGCGCTACCTCGTCACGTCTGACGCCTCCGGCGGGACGCTCAACATCGCCGGCGCAGGCACCGCCACCCCGGATCTGCGGACCGACTCGCTGGCGGGCCCGCTCAAGCAGATCGCCTCCGCGCAGGTCACCGGCATCGGCACCATCGCGGCTGGCGCGCTGACCCAGGCCCAGGCCCGCGCGCTGCTCCTGAGCGATGCGACGGTGTCGGTCGGCAACGAGGACGTCCCCCGCGCGATCACGCGCCTCTCGCCGCGTACGGGCCTGTGCGTGTGGCTGCTCGACGCCAATCAGGTGACCGGCGACCCGGCGGTGGCGATCACGGGCTCGGCCGCGGTCGGCACCTGCTACGTGGACATCATCGTCCCCGGCGCCATCGGCGCCTAAGCCCCCAGGCCGAGGCGCTACGGCGCGGACGGCTTTCCCGACCAGCCGCTTGTCCGGCGGCTCACGTCAGGTTGTAGCGCCCGGGGCAACCCGGGCGTCTGCGTTTTCGGGCCGCGGAGCGGAGGCGTCGCTCACTTGCCCGCCGCCCGGGCCGCGATCTCCCGGTCGAGGTACCAGCGCGCCTTCTTGAGGTCAGCGACGGTCGAGCCCTTGTGGTCGGCACGCGCGACGTACTTGACGACGTTCCCGAGGCGGAAGCCCAGCCCCCACGCTTCGATGGCGTCGATCACCTCGATGCCGCCGAGGATGTAGTGCGGGGGCTTGTTGATGAGGTCGAGCTTGTCGGCGGGCGGCTTCGGCGCGGCGGGCACCGCCTGCCTAGGGGCGTTCTGCCGCGCACGGGCTTGCTCGTACTGGCGCTCGAACGCGGCGAGCCGCGCGCGGACGGTTTCGCGGAGGGTTGGCATCGGCAGGTAGTACCAGAGCCCCCTGACACGGTGGTAGGGTGGAGGCCATGGCCGCCATCCTGCCCCACCTCGCCGTCCTCGAAGACAACACAGAGATCGAGCGAGCGTTCGACGTCTGCACGGGCAACCTGAACGGCCTCGGCGAGGGCGAGATCTGCCCCTCGCCAGCCGCCGTGCTCGCGGACGCCCACGCGGGGCTTCTAGGCATGCTGTTCGTCCGCGAGGCCGTGGAGCAGAGCCTGGTCGGGCGCAGCTTCGTCGCGCAGGCAGGGAACGCCAAGGGCCAGCTCAAGAACCTCGTCTACCTCGTGCTGGACGGCGAAGTAGGTCCGGGCCCCGCGTGGAACCCTGCGGCGGCACCGACGTCTACGCAGTACGAACTACTCTCGTGGACGTCGAAGATGAACGCGCCATCGTGGTCGATCCCCGCAGGCGCCTCGCAGATCGGCGGCTCTTGCCCCGGCGCCGCCGCGGGGCAGTCGGTCGTGCCTGAAGTCGCGCGCACCGGAGGAGTGACTAGCCGGGGCGGCGGCGCGGTGGGGCTCGTCAACTTCGCCCTGAAGCGCCCGGCGGACCACCCCGTCGACTTGGCCAAGGCGATCTGCGCGAGGTGCTACGCCACGGGCGGGCAATACTCGACGGGGCATGTGCAGTTCGCGCAAGCCCTCCGCTACTACTGGGCGAAGCAGGCCGTCGAGCTGGGCACCTTCGTCGACACGATGGTGTACGCCGTCGACAACGCCGACTACCAGTTGGAAGCCTACGACATCAAGAAGAAGGGCAAGGTCGTCGCGCGCATCCCCGCCGAGCGAGGGCGCAGGCGGTTCTTCCGCATCCACGACTCGGGCGACTTCTTCTCCGAGGAGTACCTGATGCAGTGGTGCCAGGTCGCGGACCGTCTCAAGGACATCACGTTCTGGGCGCCGTCGAGGATCTGGGCCACGTCCTGGGGTATCGAAGCCGTCAACAGGCTCAACAGTGGCCGTGAGAACTTGATCATCCGCCCGAGCGCGTACGAGATCGACGACTCGCCGCCCGTAGATCTAGGGCCCGGGTGGGCCGCAGGCACCACCGTGCTCGCAGCCACGAACAACGAAGGCATGGGCCCCAAGCTGGAGCAGTACGTCGAGGCACTCGAACGCAAGGGCGCCGCGCCGCGCACGGGCAAGGATCCGCGCTACGACTGGGACTGTCGAGCCTACGCCGCGGATGACGACGGCCACACCTGCCGCAACGCCGTCGCCCCGCCGGCCAGCCTCGGCGGTCCAGGCGGCGCGGGGTGCCGCGCGTGCTGGACCGTTCCCTCCAAGATCGTCAACTACTCGCTGCACTGAGGCTCCCATGGCCAAGAAGACCAAGCCTGACTCCTCCCTCGTGCCTTGCATGAGGGTCATGATCGGCGCGCCCAAGGGCGCTTCAGGTACCCAGGACGACCGCAAGTGCCCTGTCGTCGGTACGGGGCCCTCCAAGGGCTACAAGTTCGACATGCGCCGCAGCTACCAGGCCACGTCCAAGACCGTCGACGCCGTCGAGGGCAGGCACTGCGGCGAGAAGAAGGACAAGCAAGGCAACGTGCTGCGCTACAAGAAGACGGGCGCGCCGATGTACAAGAAGTGCCCTCCGCCCTGCAACAACCCGGGGCGCAAAGGGTGCCCCGTGCAGCTCGCGTTCGACTGGGGCCAGCCGTTCCTGCGATTCTGCCGAGCCAAGGGTAAGCCCGGCTTCAGGCAGGATATCAACACCACCGCGGAAGCGACCAGCGTGGCTGCCGCAGCCTGCGCGCACTGGGCCAAGCGCAAGAACTTCGAGCGCTTCTTCGCCAAGGGCACGCCGCTCAAGGGCGCCCGCCCTCGCAGGAAGTAGCTACCCCGAAAAAGAGAACGGCCCCCGAGTCTCCTTGGGGGCCGAGCACGCTGGCGGCGGGCAGCTACTTCTTCTTCTTCTGGCAGGACGTGCTCGGGGTCTTGCGGCACTTGTAGCCGGGCCGCGGGCCCTTGGCGGTGAGCGCCTTGCGAGCCTTCGCGGCCCACTTGCGGTACTGCTTGTTGTAGGCCTTCTTCTTGGCCTTGCTGGTCTTGATCTTGACCAGGAGCCGCTTGCCGTCGGCGCCCATGTACGTGCAGGCCTGCACGTAGTGCTGCTTCGTGGAGTTGGCGGCGACGCAGGTGTACTTGCCGACGGCCTTGATCGCCGGCCGCTTGCGCGGCCCTGGGCCGATCTTCGCGGTCCGCTTGAAGGGCTGGTGGGAGTCGTCGATCGGCTTGGCCATGGTGCGATCTTACAGGGGCGGAGGCTCGGCGGGCAAGAGCTGGGCGACCTGGCGCTGGACGACGGCCAGCGCCGTCTCGATCCGGTTGATGCAGTGGAGCATCGACGCCAGCAGTTGGCCCTGCTGCTGGAACGCTGCGCGGATGAGCGCCAGCTCGGCGTCCGTCGACGACTCCCGCCGGGAGCGGCGCTCGGCCAGGTCGTCGGTCACGAGCGTCGACGCCGACGCAACCCCGCCACGGGGGCGGAGGCCGCCGGCGCCGGCGCCGGCGCCGGCGCGGGCGCGCGGGTGGCGGGCTGACGCTTGTGGTACCCGTACCAGACCAGCGCCAAGGCGCCGATGGCAGCGGAGGCGTAGATGAGCTTGTCGGTCTGGGCGGTGCCCGTGATGCGCGGCAGCCCGAACGGCGGGGGCTTGAGGCGGTTGAGCGCAGACGCGACGGCGCTCGCCGCCGTCTTCGCCGTCTCCTCGGCGGCGCGGGCAGCCACCGTCTCAGGTGCCGCCTCGCCCTTGACCAGCGCCAGGGCGTCCGCCCTCAGCGTAGCGGCCTCGGCCGCGGTCTGCGCCGCAGCCGCCGCGGGCGCCAGCGTGTCCGCGGCCGGCGCCGAGGTCGCGCCGTCCTTCTCGCGGGCCTTCCTGAGCACGAGCAGCTCGGTGGCGAGCGCGCTGGCGCTCGCGGCGATCGCCGCGAGCGTCGGGGGCTTGGCCCCGTAGCTCAGGAGCTTGCCGAGCGTCGCCGCGTAGTCGGGATACCCCGCCGCTGTCGCCGCCGCGATGATGAGCGCGTCCTTGGTGTTCCGGCCGAGCCGGCCGTCGACCGTCAGGGCCTTGGGCGGGACGGCGATGAGCGCGTTGACGGCGTTGAGTCGCTCCTGGAGCAACTTGAACTTGGCCTTCATGTCCGCGGTCGAGCCGTCGCAGACAGTCGCCGAGCAGGTGTACCCGATGGCGCCGAGGCCGACGCTGGTGGCAGTGAGCATGCTGGCACGGTACCACCCGCCGAGGCGCGGGCGCTAGCGGCAGCTACCGACCTAGCTTTCCATCTTCGATGCGACGACGCCCGCGACGACGGCGGCGCCGACGGCGGCGCCGATGCCAGCCCAGAGCTTCCAGCCCATCTTCGGCGCCGCGACGGGGTCCGCAGGAGCCGGAGGGCTCACGGTGACGTGTGTGCCTGCGCCCGCGCTCGCGGGCGTCTCGACGACGCCGCTGCCCGTGGACGGCATCGGCGGCGTGCCCGTGGTCGCGTAGATCTGCCGCACCTGCGCCGCCACCGCGTCCGCAACGGCCCTCGCCTGTGCCGCCGCCGCGTCCGCGGCGGCCTGCGCGGCGGCCTGCTGGGCCGCTGCTGCCGCTGCCGCTGCCGCCGCTGCCGCTGCCGCTGCCGCCTGCCCGCCGTAGCCAGGCGCAGGCGGGATCCTCCCCACAGGCGGCGGCGTCGCATACACTATCCGGCCCCAGGGCGCTCGGCCCCGGGCAGGCGCCTGCGCGGCGGCCTTCATGGCTGCCGCCTGCGCGAGGCGCTGAGCCATCGCCGCCTGCGCGGCGGCCTTCATGGCTGCCGCCTGCGCGAGGCGCTGAGCCATCTCCGCTCGGCCCCGGACAGGCGCTCGGACGGGAAGCGGCGGCGGGCTCACGGGGGTGATCGCGGCCCCCGGGTAGAAGCCGCCGCCAGCGCCGCTCCCAGGCACCCAGTCCCCGTCAGCGCCGCCGCCGCCGTTGCCCCCGGCATCGCCGGAGTAGTTGGTGCGAACCGGGCCGCGGTTGACGGATGGAGGCAGGGCGCTCATACCGAAGATGATCATGCGCCGATGCTAGCACGGGGGCGGGGAGGCGAGGTACAGCTTGGCCTCGGTCGGCGACCACACGGCCATCTCCCAGCCCATCTTGCGGGGCAGTCCCTGCTTCCACGTACCGATGATGTAGTCCAGCTCCAGGTCGCTCTCGCAGGCCGCGACGTCCTGCTTGATGAACGTGGCCTTGGGGACGTCGGCGAGGGTCGCAGGGCCGATCGACCAGCCCCCTCCGTCGGAGCCGACGACGACCCACTGCTCGGGGAACCACGAGATGTGCTGCTTGCGGTCGATGAGGCGCGCCAAGATCACCAGCTTCTTCTTCGGGCCGCGCCAGGCCTCCAGCAGCGGCAGCTTCCTGTAGAGCGGGTCGGGCGCCAGCGGCTTGGCGAACACGGGCGCCGGCTTCTTCGGCGCGCGCGGCTTCTTCGGGGCAGGCTTCTTCGGGGCAGGCTTCTTCGGGGCAGGCTTCTTCACGGTGTCTCCTGGTGTCGTTGCAATTCTCGGAGCGTCGTCTCCAGCTCGTCGTCAGTCAGCGGCGTCGCCAAGCATCGATGGGCGGCATCGAGCGTCGCTGCATCGGTCGACCGTACTTCGGTTGCGTCGGTGCCGCCCCCGTAGGCGTCGAACTCTCGCCAGACATCGAGAGTCGGGCAGGCGATGGGGTCGGCGTACACGCGCAGCTCCAGCCGCGCCGCCTGCTCCCTGACTTTCCAAGCTGTGGAGCGCTTGTAGCCCGCCGCGGCGCAAGCCGCGCACTGCGAGAGTCCCGCTGCGAGGCCCCCGCAGCGGATGCACAGCCCTGCGGCGCGTCGCTTAGTCCGCAGAACGCTGGTGCTGACGCGCTGGCTCGCGCGGTACTTCGCGGCGCAAGCCTCGCACGCCGGGCGGCCCGCCGAGGGGCCCCCGCACCTGTCGCAGAGCCCTGCGGCGCGCCGCACACCTCGCTCGGCTTGGCTGCGGTCGCGGCGCTTGGCTGCGCAAGCCGCGCAACTCGCGCGGCCTGCCGAGGGGGCCCTGCAGTAGATGCACAGCCCTGCGGCGCGCAGGGCCGCGCGGCGCGCGGCGTGGTAGGCAGGGCTAGCCACAGAACTTCCTCACGTAGCTGGTGAGCCAGGCCGGCGTGCTGTTCCGGATCTGCTCTCCGAGCACCTTCTTGTCCGAGTACGTGTAGAGGTTGCCGCCCCAGTTGCCGGGCAGGCGGTGGCCCGTGATGGCGGCGATCTGGAACGGCGTGAAGCCCGCCGCCAGGCGCCCCGTGATGAACGTGTGCCGGAACAGGTGCGGATGCACCGGCGCGAGCCCTGCGACCTTGCTGCGGGCGCGCGTCATCTCGTAGAACGCCGCCGGCGTGAGCGGCTCGCCGAGCCGCGCGCCGCCCTCGACCTTGACCAGCTTGCGGAAGATGTGCCCGCGGCGCGGCTCCTGCTTGCGCTTGAGCCACGCCTCCCAGGGCCCGAGCGCCTGCCGCGCGGTGTCCGAGAGCGGCACCGCGAACGGCGCGTCGATGCCCTTGAGCGCCATCAGCATCGACAGGTAGGGCTGCGCCTGGATGCTCTCCCAGGTCGAGCCGATCACCGAGGCCCGCCGCGCGCCCGTCTCGATGGTCAGGACCATCATGGCGAAGTCGCGCAAGTCACGAGGGCGCTTGAAGTGGCAGGTGCTGAGCAGCGCGATCAGGTCCTCGTCGGTCAGGGCCTCGCGCCCAGCGCGGTCGCGCCCGTGCGCGAGCTGGATCTCGGCGAACTCCAGCGTGCCGTCGTTGGCCCGCGAGGCAAACCACTTCGAGGCGTACTGCACCGAAGCCATCACCCGGTTCGCGCTCTGCGGCAGCATCTCCTCCTCGCCGAGCAGGTGCGCGTAGAACTTGCTCGTGTTGGCCCGGGTCCAGGCCTTCGGGTCGGTGCCGACGAAGGCCAGGTACTTGTCGAGGTCGGCCAGGTACTGCTTCTTCGTCGAGCCCCGAAGCTCAGGGCTTGCCGAGATCAGATCGTGCAAGGCCGTGCGGTCGACGGGGCGTCGTGGTGTGCGGGTGCGGCGGGTCATGACGTCAACTCCGCACGCCACGAGGCGAAGAACCCGGCCGTGATGCGGTCGGCTGCTGCCTGCGCCGCCTTCACACCCTCCGCGAACGCCGTCGCCGCTTCCGCCGCCGCCCGCGCCGCCGCCGCCGCCGCCGCACACGACGCCGACCGCGCCGCCGCCGCCTCCGCCCACGTCGCCGGCCGCCGCGCCTCACATGCCGCCATGCCCGCATCCGCCCACGCCTCAGAGTCGATCTGTTCCCCCGCCAGCTCTGCGTCCAGCAGCGCGGCGACCTCGGCGCACACGCCGAGCACGGTCAGGTTGGCGGTGTGCGCCATCGTCTCGGCGATCGCCACGCGACGCCAGTGTAGGTTGAGCCTCGGCCATAGCTCCGCCGGCGCGCCGGCGCTATCGCGCAGCAGGTCGGCGAAGGTCTGGATCATCTCGGGCCACACGCCCTCGGTCCCGGCGTCGTCGATCCACGGCACGCACTCGGCGAGCCACGGGGGCAGCACCTCGGCGGGGCATGCCGACGATGTCCTCTCGACGCCGCACACGGGCGCGAGCGCGGCGAGCAGGCATGCGCGCTCGCGTCCGTCCTCGGTGCGCGTCCACTCTCCACGGATCACGTCGCCCGCCGCGATGGCAGCGTCGAGGCGACGGACGGCTGCGGCTAGGTCTGTGGTGGTCATGGCTGATCTCCTTCGGTCGTTTGTGCATCCAGCTCCGCACGCCACGCGGCGAAGAACTCAGCCGTGATGCGGTCGGATGCTGCCGACCACGCAGCCAGTTCCGCCCC
>Ga0163151_10005530_pt1 | contig 16068 bp, 11 predicted proteins | sample OliLakLV19MP5IB2_FD_145596 | JGI IMG/M metagenome (GOLD analysis project Ga0163151, IMG submission 145596) | Freshwater microbial mat bacterial communities from Lake Vanda, McMurdo Dry Valleys, Antarctica - Oligotrophic Lake LV.19.MP5.IB-2 | ecosystem: Environmental > Aquatic > Freshwater >...
GAGATACAGGACTTTGGCGGGCAGGGAGAGCTTGTTGTTCCAGCCGTAGCGCCAGTAGAGCGTGGGGACTTCGAGTTTTGGGTCGGACGGATTATTAATTATTGTGATCTCTGTGTTTTGGTTACGTTTTGGGATCTCGAATTTTATGAGGTTGTATTTTGTGGAGAGTTTGTCTAAGACTCTGTTGATCTGTCTTCGGTAGTCTTCCTTCGACATTTTGTCGATGTTGAGCGATGAGGCGAGGTTTTCATAATCGACGGTGATTTTGCCTTCGTGGTTTCCGCTAAAGGTTTTAAGTAAATAAAGATAAGTGTCGAAGGCGCGCTCGTCGGAGTGGGTGGCCATTTCGCCTAGGAGCTTTTTGGTTAAAAAGGCTTTGGGGATTGCGACCGATGGCGTCAGGGTTTGGGGGATGTTTTCCTGGAGCTTAATTGCATTAAAATTATTTAGGAGGTCGAGGGCGTACTCCTTAGAACGTATAAGGACGTTTGCTTCGTTGTTTCGAGTAAGCCCGGCTTTAGACCAGTTGGTTGAACCTAAGATGACGGTTTCATTGTCGATGATGAGGGTCTTGGCGTGGGTGTAGGTTTCGGCTTCGTCGAAGAAGACGGGGACGTTGCCTTTCTTTAGGAGCTCGAAAGCTTGTTGGTTCTTGGTGGAATAGAGGGTGTCGTCGTTGGTTTCGGATTCAAAGTCGATGTTTTGGTCCAAGATTACTCTGACGTTTACGCCCCGATCTTTGGCCTCTATGAGAGCGTTTACGAGCTTATTGGGCTCGGCGTCGGGTTGGGTAGGGCTTATGGAGATTAGGTACATGACGAGGAGGATAGAGGATTTGGCATTTTTGATGGCTTCGTGGGTGGTCTCGAAGTAGTTTTGGGAGGGGATGTTTTCGGCTTCCACTTGGTAGGCGTGGGAAGTAGCACTCACTAGCAATAAGCTCGCGGTGATGAATGATCGAATTCTCATCTGTGTATTTCTATTTAAAAGGTGAATTTTAAACCCGCCTCAATTTTAGATTCTTCCACCAGTCGTTGCAACCGAAGAAAAGCCTGTCCGTCGAAATTTAAAAAATCCTTTGTTAAAATGAGCGCAAGCCCTATGGGTTTGCCTTCTTCATTCTTAAGTTCGATCTGAATTCTATGCACTTTGTCGATGGCGTACTCGCCACCAAAGATTATAGCTTTCTTTTTTCCGTCTTTGTATTCGATCTCGAATGACAGCTCAAGCGTCCGGGAAATCTTCCATTTCCCGAAGAGGCTGATGGTCTGGAGGTGGCTTTTGCCTGCCGCCCCGACGCCCATCTGATAGCGTATCTCGCCTTCTTTGGCGAGGATGCTTTGGGTTTGGAAGGCTCCTCTAAACCTAAAGGCTGACTCGGAATCTTTGCTTAGGAAATAAGTGAGCCTCTGCTTTTGGGAGATATCCCAGTAGCCACTGAAGACTATTTCTCTAGCTTCCCTCTTCTTCGTTTTAAATATTGTTTCTTCGTAGGTGTAGATAATTTCATGAGCTTTGCCGACCTTCCATGTGCCTTTAAAGGTCAGAGCGTTCCGCTTGCCGGATTCTCGCTCGACTTCGAAGACGAGTTGGTTTTTGGGGTTGGCTTTCCAGGTGCCGGTGAGTTTATGGATACTGGTAACGATCTTTTGGTCTTTCTGGCGTTCGGTGACGGAGAAGACGAGGGCGCTTGCTTCGGCGGCGATGAGAGTGCCTGAGAGCTTTATTTCCTCACCCAAGTCTTTGAATTTGTACTGGAGATCGTGGTTTGGGGTGAGCTCCCATTTGCCTTTGACGGCTTTGCCGTCTTCCAGGAGGTCGCTTAGTTTAGTGAGTTTCATTTAAAGGACGCCTACCCTTTCGTCATACTCGGCGTATAGCTTTTCAATAGTTGCCTGCGGTAGTTTTTGATTGTCAAGAAATGGGGTCCAGACTGACCCCCTTACTTCCGACGCTTCTAGCTTCACCGTGCAATTTAATTGAATCTTGCACATCCAAAGATACCGAATAAACAAGCCTATTCGACGAATCTAAGCATACAATTTCGTTATTTTTAACATCGAGTGTTAAATCAAAATTTGTCTTACAAAATTTCTCAAGCACCTTGATTTTAATCTCTAACATTTTATGCTCAAAATTGTTAGCGCCCCCATTAATCTCGCCTTGCATTTGTACACCTAATTCAGATTTTACCTTCTTAAGCCGACCTATATCAGCTTGTAGAACATCAATCTGCTGATATGAAATATCTGTTGCCGGTCCCGATTCCTCGATATCCTTCATCGCTGTTTCATAAGCTTTGATTTGCTCATAAATGGTTTCACGCTTCCGATCTAAAACATAATAACGGTTACCAAGCAGTGCTGTTAATTCTTTCTTATATTCTTCGACGATATGCCTCAAACCGATTAAATCACGCATCGAAAATCCCTCGGATTATTTTTTATTTTGATCAATTTGGTCACAGACCATATCCCAAATTCGCTCAAGTAATTGCTCTTTAGAAATTTGCGGCTCGCCTTTAGACAAAGTACCACCAAAGTCGGTTAATTTAAGTATGGCTTCACCGCGTTGGTCATTCCATTCAAATTCTCCCCAGCCATTTACACCACTATTGCGAAGCTCTCCGTACGCAAAAGAGAAGCTCATTCCACGATCCCCAAACATGCCTCCGATCTTACAATCAATTGAAAAGACGGTATCGTTGTCTTTAAGAAGGCGTATGCATGCGGCTGATTCACGCTTAAACGCGGATAGCAAGTAACCCGCTTCACCAATTTTCTGTTTTCGCTTACTAAGTTCTTGGACCAGAAACTCGACCCAATCTTGTGCTATGCCGTAGGGATCAAATTGCACTTTTTTACGTGGCTTCCTGTAACTAGTGATTTTTTGAATTTCATCATTATTTTTTTCTGCGCTCTTTCCTCGTAGCTTGTTAATGATAATCTGCGCAAACTCTTGTGGCCGTTTGTTCTTAAGATCGATGTAACCGATAGTAGGTGCGATTCCCAAAATATCAACCTCATCGAAACGGGCTGGCCAAATATAATCCTTTTGAATAACTGAGCGTGATAATACAGATCGTTTTTCAAAATTTGGCCAAGCTTTATCTGTGTATGCCTTTGAAATGAATACTACACAGTGCCTGGCCTTGTTTCGAAATACATCGTCAAAATGTTCTGCGAGATTTGCGCCCCAGAGCTTTTCTTCATTAAATTCGTCAAAAAATACCCGTATTTTAGCTCTTTCAAGTTCAACAGCGACCCCGCGAACATAATCACGATCTTCCCCCGCAAAGCTTAAAGCAACGTCATATTCGTATTGTTCGACGTCTGTCATATTTCCACCACCTCTGGATAGGTGCCAGTCTTTGAATGTTGAATCGGTAGTTCAAGATTCAAAGACACTTTTTCTACTTGCTCCGCGTTTTTTAATAGTGCTTCTAATTCATCCATCATTATTCGTACAAACCCAGTTCTTCATCTCGCTCTAGTTCCTCTCGCTTCAACTCCTCTCCATAATTACTAATCTGCTCAAAAAATTCTTTGGCTATCGCTCGATTTTGGTATTTCTGTGCAGTTTCTTGGCCTTTTTGTATAAGACTTAAACTTTTTTCGGACGCTACCCCAATGCTGCGGGAAGTGCCTCCCGCTACAGCAATTCCGAAGAGGCTAGACTTCACTCTATCAAAGCAGTCCTGAGACACCTTAAGAGCCACCTCGAGAAGATCTGCTATTAATTCAGAGTTCTGGAATAGAAAATAATCTGGGGCATCTCTCAGGAGGAGCGCCAATCCTTTTAAGCGTTTACCGTCTTTTTTTATAGCTCTTCTTAAAGATGAGAGAGCCTCGCCTGAATAACCATCTGAAACGTCTTGGAATAATTTAGGGAGCCAAAAAACATCGATTTTATTTATATCAATTAAACCGATTATTTTGTCCAGATATTTCCCGTAATTAGGAGACTTGGATAAGCCGCTAAGAGCTTTGTCGAAATCTAGATACGGCACCGGCTGGTACTTATCATCTTTCTTTAAGCGAAGTTTTATTCCACGCTTATATCTATGAAGTATAAACCCGAAGGTTTCGTCGGGATATTTATTTGCTGTATAAATCAAAAACTGCTCAACGTGGTAGTACTGTCCGTCAAAAATATTAAGTGGTATAAATGATCGAAAAAGCTTGCTCACATCCGCTCTGGAAAGATCCTCATACTTAACGCCATAATGACCAAACGAACCAAGTATTTTGTCTGAAATGTTCTGCTTATGAGTTAATGGAATTGAAAATAATAGATTTTTTGCAAGAGCTACATTCTTCTCCGCCAGCCTTCCAAAGGCATGACACAACGAATTAATAATTACAATATCCTGATGCGATAGGAGCTTTTTTATAATTTTAGCGTCTTTTTCAGCGTGTTCCTCAATGAGACCTCCATAAGCATATGCTTGTGCAATATTCCGACTAATGCTTAAGTTTTTTAAGCTTGCGAGTCGCTGAACACATTGCTTTACCTGTGCTCTCAATGACTCATCTTTGAAAAGGGGCCAGATTATTGATGAACAGTAAAGACCTATTACACTGCTAGGCTTTCGCTCAATTCTTTTAAGTAATTTAAACCCTAATTTTGGATCTTGAGAAGCTAGCTCTGAGAGAAAATAGTTAGGATTAAACCCGAATTTATAAGCACTAAAATCACCTAAAATTGATTCGATTCTCGTGACAGGATTTTTTTCGCGCTTTAAGAACTCTTGTGCTGAGGCAACAATAGTATCTAGTGTATCTTTCTGTCTTTGTTCATATTCTTTAACTAAATTTTCTTGGTGATATCCCGCTATTGTCCAATAAAGTTTATACTCATAATCTTCTTTTATTAAAAGAAAGATGTCTTGGGTCTTAGATTTGAGATCTGCGCTCCGACCGTGAGCTTCATACCACCTAAGTTGATCTTTGACTCGGAAATTAAATACCGGAGATTTCAAATCCACAACTTTTAACTTAATTATATCTAAAATCTTTGTTTGTTCTTTTAGATAACCTTTTTCCGCTTCTTCTGAAATTACTCGCCCCATAGATCCTGAAGGGTATGCAAGAGCACTCACCAGCTTGGACAGAGCTTCTGAAGTCGTGCTGGGATTATTAGGCTTCATAAGCGAAGCGATTGTATCAATAACTTTATTTCGGAGAGGTTCGGCAGCTTTATAATTTAAACCATAGGATGAAATTGTAAAAACGGCGGCATCGGAAGTCGTGTGCTCGACTTCTTTTTTTAAGAACTCACTGATTATCTCCAGCGGATTATGCTTATACCGAAAAGCATCCTTTTCCTTAAGCCATTTCTTAGAAATGTCGAATATTCTTTCATTAAATTTTATTGCCTTGTATATACGATACGAGGCTAAATCCTTAAGTTTCCTAAATGGGTGATCAAGATTGGGGTTTGGATCTCTAGCATCTTTTTTGGAGAGACACCACAAAAGATTGCAGGCTTCCTCACAATATGCAGGATGAAGCGCAATGGGCCCTAGCAAATCAGGCAGTTTTCCTAGAACGTGCTCATGAGTCCATTTAAAAGTAAACTTTCCGATACGGTGCGTTGTGCTTGCCTTTTCACGAACTGCAACTCGTATGAGATCAAATACATGGGTTGGCTGAACAATAGCTACTTTTTTTATTTTTTCTAATATTTGCGTCCGGCCATAATTGTTTGAATTCTTGAATTGCCTTTTGAGGTCTTTCCATATAGCCTCAAGCAAATTCAAAGACTTGCCTGCCGCCCTCTCTTTCCATTCAAGTTGCGCAAAATTAACTAATAAATTAGAAAAATATTCTTGGCCGTATTCCTTAAATGCATGCTCAACAAAATCAGTTTTATGACCATAGCGAGAAACCGATGTCTCATACAGAATATGATCGCTTAATAAATCGGGTACAAGCTTAACAAACCTGCCTCTCCTGATCAGAAATCCTGCTTTTTCAAGATCTCCAATCATTCGATCCAGTTCCCACGAATTGATACTTAAGATGGAGCATGTCTTTTCAATGAAATATTTATCGCTCGGTCTGAAGGGTGATAGCGCGGCAAGGTAACGAAATAATTTATCATTTAGAGGAGATGCGATTTGCTTTTTAAGATCCTCTAAAAATCGATTTAATACAATTCTAATAAATTCTTCGGAATTCCTAATTTTCAATGGATCAATCTGACGCTCTTTAACCAGCTTACTTCCTATAACAGCTGCGAGCGTACAGTTTTTTGATAGCTGACGTATTTGAGGAACTAAAGAAATATCATTTTTGCCTAAAATCGATTTAATAAGATTATCCGTCTCGCTCGACGCCAGGTTTTTTAACTCAGGTATAAATTTTACTTGCTCCGAATCAACTCCTAATTCACTCAATAATCCATCAAGCAAATCTCGACCACTTGGCCTTAAAGATAAAACTAGCTTGATTCTCTGGGATAGATCCGTGTTTTTGAATATAGCTAATAAATACCGGAGTGATTCATAGCGATGGGCATCATCTAATACGAGAACACTTTTGCCTGATGGTATCGAATTGATTACATCCCTGAAATCTCTACTTTCACTTATAAATAGTATTCTTTTCCACTCAGCCGCCTTTGCAAGACTAGAAAATTCATAAAGAATCTTGCTTTTTCCTATTCCCCCTCGCCCAGACAATACTGCGATTTTTTTGTCAGTAGTAAGAAAGTCTTCTAACGTTTTTAAATCCGGTGCTCGACCTACTAATGGCTGATCGTGCGAAAACAGCTTCCCATGCCCGATGAAAGATCTAAAATATTCTTGGGCGTCGACCAGAGGGCCATATTTTTTTGAATTTTCTCTATCAAAATACTCTATAGATTTTTTTACTTCCTCCTGAAGAGCTTGATTATCATTAAAAGAAACGCGCCATTTTTCGTGCTTAGCCTTTTCAAAAAAACTCTCATGTTTTTTTCTCTCATCGCCCTCATCTTGAGCAGACCAGCTTTCTAAGGTCTTAGCTTTAACAAAAACGAATACGGGGATTCCGTAGTCTTTAGCATATTCATACTCAGTCTCTGTATTGGATAGCCCAGATTCTGAATCAACAGATCCATAGTATGGCCCCATCAAGAGAATGACGAATTCAGAGCTTCTTAAATGCTGTAGGCAGGTTTCTTTAGGTGTGGCAGAGGTTGCTGGAAATTTCTCCATCGCTGAGACATATACGTCATAATTTTTTTCAAAAGAAAGAAGCAACTTTCTTTCCTCGTCGAGCCCTTTTTTAGGCGAGCTAAGAAAGAATTTTCTCTTATCTTGAGGCTCAGACATCAATAGTATTCCCGAATATACGCATACGCTCGGTCGAAAAGCTCTTGATCTGCATGCAGGTTATATTTGAGGAGCGTTTTGCGCAGGGCTTTCTTGACTTCACGCTCACCGGCGGCGGTTGACTGCCAGCCGGGGAAGCGGACAACCTTAACAATATCATCGATGTCGTTCACAATTCGTTCAACGATGGCGGGCGTCTGATCAGTACGCGTTTCCAAGAAGAGCTCGGTAAGAGCAGATTTTCCTCCGCGACGTTCTTCTTCCTTTTCTTCGTCTTTTTCGGCATGGACAACGTCTCTGGCTAGCGCGATCAAGTGCTTGAGGAAATCCACGCTATTGATGAGGCCTCTTTCCGCCTTATCTCGCAGATCCTCAAGCCTTTTCCCGAGTTCCTCAAATTTTAGGTTGCCTTTATGTTTGCGCAGACGATTTACAATCTCGATTTCGATGAACTTGGTCTTTTTCGCGTCTTTGGTCTTCATTAAGTCCTCGACCACATCCGCGTCCAAGATGATCTTTTCCAAATCGTCGCTTATTTTTTCAACATGAATGTGCTCGTGGATGAGTTGCATCGTTTGTGCACCCAGCCTATGCCACAAAAGTCGTCCGGTATCTCCAGAGGTTGGCTTCACCGATTCGTACACCTTGGTGAGCCAGCGGTAATCTTTCTCATAAACGTTGAGGATTGGGTCGGGAGACAAGGCCTCCCACAATTGCGATAAGTAACTATAATCTTTCGCAAAAGCGTCGCGCTTGGAATTTGAATTCACGCACTCTTGGGCGAGCAACAAGCCCTCGTATCCCTCAACACCCCTATCTACCTTGGGAAAATGCCCTAAGCACAAGGCAATAGCCTGTTTTAATTTCTCCTTAAGGGTGCCAATATTCGTGATCACATGGCGAACTGTCGCCTCGTCAAACTCCAACGCCTGCGCCACATCATCAAACACGCCATAGTAGTCGACAATCAAGCCATGAGTTTTGTCTTTGTATACGCGATTCGTGCGGCAAATAGCCTGCAAAAGGTTGTGATCTTTCATAGCCTTGTCTAAATACATCGCCTGCAAAATAGGCGCGTCAAATCCGGTCAAAAGCTTAGAAGTTACGATCACGAATTTAAGAGGGTCTTTGGGATCTCGGAAACGGTCTAAGATTTTCTCCTGCTGATCCCGATCCATCCGATATTTTTTCTTAAAAGCTTCGTCATCTGTATGGCTGATGGATATCACCACAACGCTATCATCCGGAGAGATGAGCTTGTCGAGCTCTTGTTTATACTGATCGCAAGCGAAGCGATCCGGACACACAATTTGAGCCTTAAATCCTTGCGGTTCGATTTTTTCATTAAAGTGCCGAACAATATCCTCTACAATCTTTCGTACTCGCTTAGGAGACTTGAGGAAGGCTGACATCTGAGCGGCTTTTTGAATAAGTAGAGTGCGCTGTTCTGGTGACAAAGTTTCCGTCATCGCGGCAAACTCTGCGTCGATGATCTCCCGATCTACGTGAACGTCCAGCAGTCTCGGCTCAAAGTGAAGCGGAAGCGTCGCTTTGTCGCGCAAGGATTCTTCAAATGAATATCTCGACAAATAGCCCGTCAAATCCTCCTCAGCACTAAAGGTACGAAATGTGTTTCTGTCACGCTTGTTGATCGGCGTGCCCGTAAGACCAAAGAAGAAAGCGTTGGGCAAAGCATTGCGCATCTTCCTTGCCAAGTCGCCCTCTTGAGTTCTATGCGCCTCATCAACCAAAGCGATAATATTTTCTCTGTCGTTGAGAACGCCGTCTGACTCGGCAAACTTGTGCATCATGGTGATGATGATCTTGCGAGTGTCTTGTTTTAGGAGCCGTTGCAGTTCCTCGCGGCTATCCGTCGCTACAATGTTGGGCACATCACTGGCGTTGAAGGTAGCGGTGATCTGGGTATCTAAATCAATACGGTCGACGATAATCAGAACCGTGGGACTCTTGAGTTCTGGAGCCTGCCGCAATTTCTGAGCGGCGAATACCATTAAGAGTGATTTTCCAGATCCCTGAAAATGCCAGATAAGTCCTTTTTTGACTTTTGATTCTTTGACGCGATTGACGATTAGATTAGCCCCTTCGTACTGCTGGTATCGGGCAATAATCTTGATGCGTTGATTCTTTCTGTCTGTCGCAAAGATGGTGAAGTTTTCCAAGATATCGAGAATCACGGACGGCTTGAGCATTGATTCGACTGCAATCTCAACTTCCTTTAGACCCAATAGTTCGCCTAAGGCTTTGTCATTCTTCGTTTCGTCCCGCCACGGGCCCCAGATCTCAAGAGGCATACGAATCGATCCATAGCGGAATGTCTTTCCTTCGGTCGCAAAAGAGAAGATGTTGGGTACAAATAGCTCGGGAACGCTGTTCTCATAATCATCATGAATCTGTATTGCGCCATCCAGCCAAGATATGGCGGGGCGAACGGGTGTTTTGAATTCACCAACAGCAACTGGGATGCCATTGACAAGCAAGACCATGTCCGGAATTTTGGTCACGCTTTTAACAAGCTTATATTGGTTGGTTGCGATAAAACTGTTGCTAGAAAGATCCTCAAAATCAATCAGTCGAACTGAAACATGCTGGTTGTTCTCCCCAAAGGGCATGGTCTTTTCGCCTTGGAGCCATTTGGTAAATTCTTCGTTAGCCTTCACAAGACCGACATCATGAACGGATAGGAGAATAGCGCGTAGTTTGTAGATCACCTCATCTGCGCGTTCAGGTAAAGCACGGATTTCGGGATTAATCCGTGTGAGTGCGTCTTTGAGCATGGGCTCGACGATCACTTCACGCTCGTCTCGACCAAGATCCTCAGGGGTTACGTATTTCCATTGAACGGCTTGACCGTATGCTGGTTGAGCGCTCTCACGAACGCCGCCAAACTTGTGGCCGGTGAGCTTCGCAATAACATACTGCTCAACTGAGTTTTGTTCGTTAAAAGTCATATTATGAATCCATCATTTTGTTGATGAAAGAATTTGTAATAGTTTTGCTTTTAAAAATTTGCTTTTCAATTTCGCATTTAAGTTTTTCAATTTCATTCATAAGTTTTATTATTCTTTTCTGCTCCGACATAGAACAGATGGATACTTCGACTTTTAACAAATTCTTGGCGTTGATATTACTCTGGCTAACACCCGGGGTTCGGTGCTTTCGTATATTGAAAATTCCCAGAGAGGAATTCATATAATAATTTAAATAATCTGGCTCTATTATTTCTTTCTTAACGCGCAATCTTAATAAATATGACGCATATAAATACTCTCCTTTTTCTTTAAAAATTGATGTCTTACCAACCAAATCAAAACTATTAGTCCGATTAAATAAAATATCGTTCTCTTTCAAAAGGTACTTGTCCGCAACGCCTTTGCTCAAATCAACATATTTCAAATCCTGGATATCAATTTTTCCAGCACTCAAATTGTTCATTCTTAGTACGGGGTACTTTGCTTTCTGGTGTAACTTTTCCGATAATCCGTACTTAATGCTCTCAATTAGATTACCTATGGTAGCTTTTCGACTTTTGTCACTTTTCATACCTTCACTGAATATGGCAGAGGAATATAATTCCAAAGATTCGCGTAGCACCCTGTGAGCCTCAATGGTTCCATCTATGCCCCACAGCAAATCTGCGATGCGCTTTTGATCGCCCTTTTTTGTTGGTAACCTAAGAGTAAATTTAGCCAAGTCTTTAAATTTTGTTCTCGGCGAAAGGGATCCAGCTGACGTTTTTATTGCATAATCAAAAAAACGGTCGCTTTGGACAATAAATGGTAACAATTCTGGGATTACGGCACCATCAATCGCTTCACAAACAAGAATATCCCCCGAACATACGCCCTCAAATTCGGCCAGAGCCGCTTTCTTTTGATATGCTCGTCTCTTGCCAAACAAAACCTGTCCCTTACGAAATACCCGCGTAAAAGTCGTTCCATCAGCAACATCGCCCCATGACGTTATATGAATATTACCCGGCTCAATATGCTCAAGGCCAACATATCGGTTAAACCCTTCAGACAAAGGATTCTTTGTCGCAACCGTTAGACACTGCGCAATGTCACCAAGAGTAACTTTGTCCCACTGGGAAGTACTAATCATCATTTCATCGCTACCGATAAATCACCCAGTATCTCTGTCATGCCTTTTCTTATTTCGTTAGACTTCTTTTGCCAATCACTAATCAAGGTCGGCAAAGACGTTTCTTTTCCATCCCCATTTACTTTTCGGCTTTCCTGAGCATGCACATATAAAGAAATAGTCAAATTTCCAGCGTTTGCGAGCACATCCTTAATTGGAGCGACCCTTGAGAAGCTTTTGATATCTTTATAGTTCACAAATGCTTGATGGATTTTGGCGATTTGATCATCCGTAACATAGCTAAAAGCGCTCTCTCGTTTCACCTCATTTACAGCGTTAATAAATAGTACCTTTCCACGGCGTTCTTTTTTCTTTCCCTTGTTGCAAACTAGAATACAAGCCTCCATCGGCGAGTTGTAAAACAAATTCGGTGCCAAGCCAATTACCGCCTCAACCACATCCGTCTCGATCATTTTCTTTCGCATATCGGCTTCAGCATCGCGGAATAAAACTCCGTGCGGCCAGAGAATAGCGCAACGACCATTTTTTTCATCAAGACTTTTGATGATGTGCTGTTGAAAAACGTAGTCGGCGGTACCTTGCGGGGGTGTGCCATAAATGTTTCTGCCGTAAGGGTCTTTCTCAAACTCAGCTCGATTCCACTGCTTGATAGAATAGGGTGGATTGGCAAGAATGATATTGAACTTCTTGAGCTGATCCTTCTCCAAAAAAGCGGGATTTTTGAGGGTATCGCCTCGGACAACCTTAAAGTCCTCAATGCCATGCAAAAACATATTCATCCGGGCGATAGCCGAGGTCATAAGGTTGAGTTCTTGCCCGTATAGTTTGAGCGAACGATATTCTTTGTCGCCTGCTTTAAGCTTGTTCACACTAGACAAAAGCATGCCGCCAGATCCGCAGGTGGGGTCATAAATAGATTCGCCTGGCTTCGGATCCACGATCAATGTCATGAGCTGAACAACTGTTCTATTGGTGTAAAACTCTGCCGCCGTATGGCCACTGTCGTCCGCGAATTTCTTTATGAGAAACTCATACCCTTGACCTAATTCGTCGTTGGGCACGTTCTTGATCGATAATGTCTCCGATGAAAAATGCTCCATCAGATTGATGAGGGTTTCATCGCTCAAGCGATCTTTATTTGTCCACTGAGCATCGCCAAATATGCCAAAGAGCGTGTCGGGATTAGTTCTCTCAATCTGGCGCATGGCCTTTTCAATGGCCATTCCGACATTTTTAGTGTTCTCACGCACATGATTCCAATGCGCGCCCTTAGGGATCTGAAATCTGTGATTTTCAGCAAACTCTGCGAACTTTAAATCACCACCAGATTCTTTGAGCGCAATTTGATATTCCTCATCGTACACATCGCAAATGCGCTTGAAGAACAATAAGGGAAATATGTACTGCTTATAATCACCAGCGTCGATCAGACCACGCAAAAGTGTTGCTGCGCCCCACAAATATTTTTCCAAAGCTTGCTGGGTCATCATTTCAGAAGTCCAAATTCTTTTAACTGTTCCTTCGTTCTACCTTCAGCTTTTATCACTTCATTAAAGGCGATTTTAAGATTCTTGAGTGCTTCTTTCACAGTCGGTAAGTTATCTTCTATTTTTTTTTCGATATAGAGAGGAATATTTAGATTGAAGTCGTTCGCTTCAATTTCATCGAGTGTCGCTATTTTTGTATAATCCTGCGCATTTTGATATCCGCAATACCAGCCGTAGATCTGCTCAATGTGCTCTTTCTCGAGAAAGTTTTGTGCCCGACCTATCCGCACTTGGTTCGTGGCGTCGATAAAGAGGATTTTATTCTTCTTATCCTTCTTTTTCAACGCTCTAAATACTAAGATGCAGGCGGCTAACGGAGTGCCATAAAATACGCCGGGGCCAAGTCCAATAACTGCGTCAACAACATCCATGTTTAGTAACTGTTTACGAATCTCACCCTCTTTGCCCTTATGAAACAACACCCCGTGGGGTAGAACAACCGCCACCCGGCCACTGGGATATTCCATAGACTTAACCATGTGCTGGACCCACGCAAGATCGCCATTGCTGTCAGGCGGAACCCCAGCGATATTGCGGCCATATGGATCTTTCTCCCACTGCAACGCGCCCCATTTCTCCAGTGAGAACGGAGGATTCGCGATTACACAATCAAACGTGGCAAGACGATCACCATCGAAAAAAGCGGGATTTCTTAAAGTATCATCCCGGACTATTGTGAAATCTTCTATGCCATGCAAAAACATGTTCATGCGAGCAATGGTGGATGTCGTCAGATTTTTTTCCTGTCCAAATATCTTGAGCGTCCGATAGTCCTGCTTCTTTTCTTTCAAATGATTAATGCATTCCAGAAGCATGCCGCCGGTGCCGCACGCTGGATCATAAATGGACTCGCCGGGCTTAGCATTAATAATACGGCCCATTAAATTAATCACCGAGCGTGGCGTGTAAAACTCTCCAGCCTTCTTGTTGGTCAAATCGGCAAAGTGCTTGATCAGGTATTCATACGCCTGGCCCAAAATGTCCATTTCAACATTAGCATTGGAGAGATTGAGCTGAGAAAAGTGCTCGATGAGATTGATTAACAGCTCGTCCGAAAGACGCTCTTTATTAGTCCATTGGGCGTCCCCAAAAATGCCGTAGAGAAATTTTTGATTTGCCTTTTCAATTTCTCTAAAAGCATATTGCAACGCCTGGCCAACATTTTTAGTAATCGCTCGCACATCATTCCAATGACAATCTTCGGGAATGATAAACCGGTGAAATTCCGGAAGACTGGCGTATTTAGCATCACCGCCGGATTCCTCCAAAGCCTGTTTGAATTCCTCGTCATAAACATCTGAAATTCTCTTGAAGAAAAGCAGGGGAAAGATATAGACCTTGAAGTCGGCCGCATCCACGGGACCCTTTAGGATCCACGCGGCCTTCGAGAGATACTGCTCAAGTTGCGATAATGTGACTTTTCCGTTATTCATATCAGCCCTTCATCTGCAAAGCTATAAAACTCACCGTCACCAATGATGACGTGGTCAACAACCTTGATCTCCAGCAACTTGGCGGCATCGACCAGCTCTCTGGTAAATTTCTTGTCTTGCGCGCTCGGTGCTGTATTTGCACTCGGATGATTGTGCGCACAAATAATCGATACTGCAAACTTCTGTAATGCTCCGTGAACGATCTCTCGAATGATCGGCATGGCATGATCCACCGTGCCCACCGCCGCGTCAGCGATTTCGATGATTCTGTTGTTGCTATCGAGATACACGACTTTGAATATTTCGGTCTTTAAATCCCTCATCTGTGGCATGAGGATGTCTACGATGTCTTTCGCGGAACCAATCTTCTGCTTACCCGAGCTCGCTTCATCCTCACGGAAGCGCCTGCCTATCTCCAGAGCCGCCTTGACTTGAGCAATCTTGGCCGGGCCGAGCCCTTTAAATTCTTTCCAGCTTCGATCATCTGAATGACTCATGTTTCGGAAAGTGCCAAATTTATCGAGAATCGACCTCGCCAAATCAACCGCGCTCTGACCTTTAATGCCTGTGCGCAAAAGAATCGCCAGAAGCTCGGAATTGCTCAAAGAGCGCTCGCCGTTCTTGAGTAATTTTTCTCGCGGTCGATCATCCTTCGGCCAGGCTTTTATACCAGATGCTTTGTTATTCATTATCTTCGTTTGTCTTTCTTGCGCTGTCACTCATCGGAATACCTAATTCCATAACAAATTACTCAACTTCTTAAACTTCTAAAATTAGTTTATTTTACCCCAAACCCTCCTCCCTGACGAGCAATTCAAATAGCATCCATCAAGTTCATTTGTTTATCGTTTTTCAAGGGTTCCGCAACTTGCTTGAAGGGTTTTAGGTTTTACTTTTCCCACTTTCGGCTTTTTAACGGTCGACTACGAAAATCATCGGAAATTATTTATAAAAAATGAGTCGGAAGGACGTGACTAATTTTTGACCGCTGAGGCTTAAATATTTTCCGACCCCTCATCCTTCGGTTGCTTTCCTATGTCTCCCTAAAGCCGAAACCCTCCGGGAGGGTGAAAAAAGTAAAACCTAAAACCCAACAACCAAGGAGTTACGTATGAAAAACGATAAACAAATAAACCAGAACGATATGCCTATCATTTACTCTTATTCGAGAGCCGAGGCTATAGAAGACGGAGTACTGGCGGATATCTCTAGCCTTGCCAGAGAGGCGGGCTTTAAGTTCCCTGTGGCGGTCACATCTCGATTATTTGAACTACTAAACGATACGACACAACTAGGCCAGAGCTTTGAAGGCAGAGCTTGGGATCTTCTAATGATCCTACGATTTGCTATCAGGAAATCATCTGGGACAGATACGATCTACTTTGCCCCACTCTTTAATACCAAAGACCATAGAGAACCCAAGCCTTACAAGCTTTGGTCTAAATGTGGCCCTGGGGATGAGGGTGATCCTGTGATTAGCATTATGTTTCAAGACGAGGACTAGCTTCACCAATAGCTCCCGAGTCTTTTGACTCGGGGGTTATTTTTATGTTCAGACGAAAATTAATTATGTATTAAGGTCTTAGGTATATCTGCCACTTGTTAACTAGTCAGTAGCCGCGAGGGAATTAAACCGTTCTTTTTCGCC
>Ga0163151_10005538_pt1 | contig 16051 bp, 14 predicted proteins | sample OliLakLV19MP5IB2_FD_145596 | JGI IMG/M metagenome (GOLD analysis project Ga0163151, IMG submission 145596) | Freshwater microbial mat bacterial communities from Lake Vanda, McMurdo Dry Valleys, Antarctica - Oligotrophic Lake LV.19.MP5.IB-2 | ecosystem: Environmental > Aquatic > Freshwater >...
TATCCGCGTTTTGCATTCAATTTAGCCACAGAAGCTCAGAGGAACACTGAAAAAATATAATATAATTTCTGTGGTTTATCTGCGCCTCCGTGGCATTTTTCAATCTTCTGGTGCCACTGTGGCATTAAAAATACTATCCGCGTTTTGCATTCAATTTAGCCACAGAAGCTCAGAGGAACACTGAAAAAATATAATATAATTTCTGTGGTTTATCTGCGCCTCCGTGGCATTTTTCAATCTTCTGGTGCCACTGTGGCATTAGAAATACCTCTCTGGCTTATCCCTTCACTTGAGTCTCCAAGAGTTCGTTCAATCGTTCATAACCTTCTTTGAGGCCCCCTTCCATTAAGGCTTGGACTAATCTGGTCTATCCGCGGTAAGCCGCTTCCAATTGGCCGATTTCGATTTTTTTCATTTTTAGCATGGCCTGCAAGACCCGTTGGGATTTGACCGGATCAGGATCTCCCATGAGTCTGCTCAAGTTGGTAGGGATTATTTGCCAGGAGACCCCAAATTTGTCTATTAGCCATCCGCATTGTTGTATTTCTCCAGCGGCGGAAAGTTTATCCCAAAACTCATCCACTTCCTGCTGGCTTGTGCAGTTTACAAAAAAAGAAATTGCCGGTGTGAAGCTATAATGTGGCCCCCCATCCAGGGCCATAAACTGTTGTCCTTCCAATTGAAAGGTTGCAGACATGATTTTGCCATTATTGCCAAAACGGTGCAGGCCGATGATTCTGGAATTTTTAAATATAGCGGTATAAAAATTTACAGCTTCTTCCACCTGCCCATTGAACCATAAAAATGGGGTGATCTTTTGTCCTGTTTGAATTTTGTTTTCCATTTATAAGTATATTTTTTAGTTATTGTTTATTAATGAAACCCGCCAATATGGCTCCTATACTTTTTAGAAATGTATTTTTCATTTATTTTTCTGTGATTTATTTATTTTTTCAGACCCTGCTTTAGGTTTGTTCATAGGTGATTTGTTTTTCATCTGCTTTAATAAATCATCCAGTTTGTCAAATCGTTCGGTCCAGCGTTTTCTAAATGGCTCGATCCAATCCGATACTTCATTCAAGGATTGAAGCCTGGCCTCACAAAACCTTTCCCTGCCCTGCTGATGGATGACGATGAGCCCGCATTCCGTCAGAATTTTAATGTGTTGGGAAATAGCCGGGCGGCTCACCTTAAATTTTTCGGCGATGGGCATTTAAGTTTAATGACTCAAAAGCGACCAGGTTAATTATTTCGCGGCGAGTCGGATCGGCAATGGCTTGAAATACATCTCGTCTCCTGATGGTTGGAATATTATGTAAGTATTCGCTTAAAAATATATGCGTAAGCGAACGCTTACGCATATATTTTTAATGATTTATTTTCCAGGGACCACCCCCTATAAAAAACAAAGTAATTGTTTAAGATTTTCTTACTTGAATCGTAAAGGCTTTTTCCGGATTTGTTTCCAGCAGTTGACTGATATCCTTTTTTCTAAAACCTCTGGTGTTTAAAAGAGGAATCAATTCCTTGAATATTCTGGAATAACCAATAAACGAACCCCCGTCCGGTTCTCCGGGTTTGTACCAACCGGCATCATGAGAAATTAATACCCTGTTCAAAACTCCTGCTACTTTAAGAGTCTGGAGGTTATCCGCATATTTTTTAACATCCCCCCAGCCTACACCATCCAGGCTGATCCAGGTTCCTGATCTGGCCGCCTTAATTTGCATTGAATGGTCTGGCTCGTTTTGTGCGTGGGTCCAGACAAAGGCTGAAGGGTGAACCTTCATGGCGCTTAAAATTTCTATTTGTTCAAAAGCAGGTATGGCCATTCCCGTGTGAGAACATATAGTAAGCCCTGTCTGCAAATGGGTCAGGCCAGCCGCTCTAATGAGCTTCCGGTGCAATTCGGATAAACGACCCGGGTCAACCCCGATTTTGATAAAGCCTGGCTTGATTCCTGTCCTCTCCATACCATTTTCAAATTCGTCTATCCATCGCTGTGCCAGTTGTTCAGCCGTTTCTGTGAAAGCCCAGGCGGGCAAATATTTATTGCCCACTGCCCCGTAATATCCGGTGTTCGTAAGAATCTGCAGACCGCTTTGGTCAGCCAATGATTTTAATAAAGCCGGGTCACGTCCCAAATGAGCCGGAGTACATTCCATGAATGTATCGACTCCCAACTGTTTTAGCTCTTTCAGGTAAGGCAATACCTTCAGGATTACATCCTCTTTTTTCCAACGGTCCGGACTAATCCGGTCTGCCCCTATAAAATCGACCAATACATGTTCGTGGATTAATGTTTTACACATTGCTTTTGAAGGGATCCGACCGGTTACGGTCTGGATGGAACCAGCTGATTTTACTTTTATCATTGGTAAAGCCAGAGCCCCTGTTTGTATAAACCTCCTTCTGGACCATTTGGAATTCATAAGATCGACAACTTCAGCCTTAAAATTAGGGAGAATTAAGGTATGGGGATACCGTGCTTTCAATTATTCTTATTTATCTCAGGTATCTGGCAGACTAAATGGCCTTCCTCCGGTTGATTTAATTGTAGTGTGCTTTTTGTATTTTGCATTTTTTAAACTACCTATGAAATCTATATTTTCTCTTTGTTGCTGTTTATTGTTTGTTGGCCTCCTGAAAGCCCAACAAGATATCCTGGTCACTGATCTCACGAGGATCCAATCGATCTCCAATGTCTCCTTCTCCCCTGATGGCTCACGGATCCTCTTTACCGTACAAACCATAAATCCGGATCCTAAGGATAAACTTGAATACAATTATTCAACCCAACTTTGGCTCAGTGATGTCCAGGGCAAATCCACCAAAGCGATCACTTTTCACCGGGACGGAGCCAATAATCCGGTTTGGAGCCCAGACAACGCTCAAATCGCTTTTACCCGATCAGTGGATTCCAAGCCACAGATTTTTATCCTGCCCCTAAACGGAGGAGAAGCCTGGCAATTGACTTCCGAAAAAAACGGTGCAACGAATCCGGTTTGGAATCCAGATGGAAGCTCGATAATCTTTAGTTCTTCTTATTCTTTCACCGACCTGCAGACCGATACCATTCTAAATTTCGATAAGGTCATGCCGTCCTGGCCGATGGAAAAAGCAGGCTATGCGGACAATTCACTATTAAAACCAGGGGTGTCTAAAGCAGATCCCAACGGTACAATGGAGGAGGTAAGGGCCTACCTGGCTCAAAATGAAAAGGACCGGAAAGCAAAGGTGATCACCAAACTCCAGTTTCAACTGGAAGCTTCGGTATCCAATGAAATGAATTTTAACCATCTCTTTGTCATTGAGGTCAGACCAGATGCAAAATCCAGAGCCCTGACTAAAGGATATTACTCCTTCAGCAACTCTCAATTCATTGGCACCGGTCAATTATTGGTGCAGTCTGATATGGATCCGCAGGAACATCCGGACCGCAGCCAGGAAAACGAAGTCTATAGCCTTGAACTGACCTCTAAAAACCTGAAAAAAATCCTGGGAAAAAAAGGTATGTCCTATGGTCAGGCCAAGGCCTCTCCGTCGGAAAAATGGCTGGTTTTCACCCAGGGCCAAACCAACAGGGTGACGATCCCAACGCTAAACATTATGCCTTTGCAAGGCTCAGAAAAAGACATCCGGACGATTACTCATGATCGCTCCATCAGTTCGATGGTTTTTTCACCGGATGAAGCCTCTTTGTTTATCACTTCTCCTTCTAATGGCGGGGTCGTACTGCATAAAATAAACCTGTCCACCCTGAGTGTGGAACCGCTGAGTTCCGTGGATGAAGGGATCGGAAGTTTTGATGTTAGTCAGACTGGTGTGACTTTTGTAAAAACGGCGGTATCCAGTCCCTTTGAATTGTTCACCGCTGATCAATCCATGAAAAATCAGAAACAAATCACTGCCCTAAATTCAAGTTGGTTGACAGGTAAAGCTCTGAGCAAGCCGGAAAAGTTTTTTTTCAAAAATGAGCAGGGTATGACAATTGAATACTGGGTGATGAAACCAACCCGTTTTGAAGCGGGTAAAAAATACCCTACCATCCTGAATATACATGGAGGGCCTACAGCTATGTGGGGACCAGGGGAAGCATCCATGTGGCATGAATTTCAGTATTATTGTGCCAAGGGATACGGTGTAGTGTATTGCAATCCCAGAGGATCAGGAGGTTATGGACAGGCATTTATGCGGGCCAATATCAACGACTGGGGAAAGGGTCCCACCTCGGATGTGTTGAAATCACTGGAGGGAGCCGTCAGTCAGGGATGGATTGATACTTCAAAACTCGCGGTGACCGGTGGATCCTATGCGGGTTACCTGGTAGCCTGGATCATTGCTCATGATCATCGGTTTAAAGCGGCCTGTTCTCAAAGAGGGGTTTATGATCTCACTACGTTTTTCGGGGAAGGTAATGCCTGGAGGCTCGTTCCCAATTATTTCGGAGGATATCCCTGGGAACCTGAAGCCAAAAAAAATCTGGAGCGGGAATCTCCAATTAATTATGTAAAAAACATTCAAACCCCCTTTCTCATTTTTCACGGTGAGCAAGATCTGCGAACCGGGGTCATTCAAAGTGAACAACTTTACAAAAGCCTTAAAGTCCTGGGTAAAACCGTTGAATATGTGCGCCATCCCGGGGCGACTCATGAGCTTACCCGCAGCGGCAACAACCGGCAACGAATAGATCAAATGCTGCGGACCTGGGAATTTTTTGATCGATTCATCCAAAAAAAGGTTTAACTATGAAAGCAGTGATGATTACCGGAGTTTCGACCGGAATAGGTTTGGCTACGGCAAAATATTTAAAAGAATTAGGTTATCATATTTTTGGATCGGTTCGTAAATCAGAAGATGCTGCCCGGCTTGAAAAAGAAATGGGCACAGGATTTACTTCCCTGATTTTTGACGTGAGGGACAGGGCCGCTATTGATCAAGCTGCGGAAAAAGTACAGGCTATGATGGGAAAACAATATCTCAGGGCTCTGGTTAATAATTCCGGTATCGCTGTTTCCGGGCCGCTCCAGCATATATCGATTGACAAATTCAGGGAGCAGCAAGAGGTCAACGTCATTGGTTTATTGCAGGTTACCCAGGCATTTTTGCCTTTGCTGGGGGCTGTCAAAGATCCTACGGACAAACCGGGTAAAATAATCAATATCAGTTCAGTCGGAGGGCGACTGAGCCGTCCATTTTATGGTCCGTATAATGCGTCCAAACATGCGGTAGAAGGAATGACGGGCTCGCTTCGCCGGGAACTCCTGGATTTTGGCATTGACGCCATCGTAATAGAACCAGGGGCTATCGAAAGTGAAATGTATGAAAAGGCCAAACACGATGAGGATACCTTTGAAGGCACTATTTATCATGATTTATACCGTCATAAAAACAAGTTTATCCAGTTTTCACAAAAGATTTCTATTCCGGCTGAAAAGGTGGCCCGTCTGATCCACAATTCCATTGAAATGAATAAACCAAAAACACGACAGGTCATAGTGGCTAAAAAATGGTATATCGAACTTTTACTGAGGCTGCCGGACCGGGTAGTCGATCGCCTGATTACCAACCAGATGAAGGGGATTGTACGCAACCATCCCAAATCGTGACCCCCATGCAGGCTTTCATGCGCTGCATCGAAAGTTCTTGTATTTTTGAAGGATTAAAGGTTAAAACATGAAGTACATTATAAGTTTAGGATTGGTCCTGATCAGCCTGATAAACGTTCGCACAGAGGGTATGGTATTTCATCATGGAACCTGGGCTGAAGCACTGGCCCTGGCAAAAGAAACCGGCCAGCTTATATTTGTGGATGCCTACACCACCTGGTGTGGTCCGTGTAAACTGATGTCTGCCAAAACCTTTCCGCAAAAATCGGTAGGTGATTTTTACAATGCCAATTTTATCAATGTCAAACTCGATATGGAAAGAGGGGAAGGTTTGCAGTTTGCCGATACCTATAATGTTTCCTCTTATCCCAGTTTGTTTTATATCGATGGTGAGGCCAAGCTGGTCATGAAAGCGGTGGGATACATGGAAGCTGAAAAATTTATTGAAGCCGGTAAATCAGCGCTCAAAAAAAACGATAAAACGGCCCTGTATGCCAAAGCCTACGATTCTGGCAAAAGGGATTTTGTGACCGTTTACCAATATATCCGCGCTTTAAATCAAGCCGGTAAACCGAGCCTGAAAATTGCCAATGAATATATCAATGCCCAAAAAGACCTCAACACAGCTGAAAATCTCAGGTTGATCTATGAAGCTGCCATTGAATCCGACTCCCGCGTTTTTGATCTGATGGTAAAGTTTAAAGAACCACTTAAAGAATTGTTTGGTGCTGACAAGGTAAAAAACAGAATGTTACAAGCCGGTCATAAAACCGTAAAAAAAGCGGTGGAATATCAATCTATTGATTTGTTGTCTGCTGCCCAGGCCAAGATCAATACCGTTTTGCCAGAAGAAAAAGATGTTTTTGAATTCACTTCAAACCTCAATTATTACACCTCAACCGGGGATGCTGAAAATTTATACAAGGCTATGAAGAAAATGCCGGCTTCTGCGGAGAAGGATCCCGATTTGATAAAATCACTTGCGACAGCTGTTGAAAAATCGTTTAACGCAGATCCTAAACTGATTGGGTTGTGCGAACAACTCCTCCCCAAAGTGATAAACTCTTCTTCATCCATAGAGGACCAGTTTGTACTGGCCAGGATCTATGCTTTAAATCAAAAAAATGATAAAGCCTATCGGTTAATTGACCAATTGATCAGCCAGGCCAAGTCTAAAAACATGGATGTGCTGGCCATGGAGCAATTTAAGTCCAGGTTAAACTCCCTGAATTAAGGCAAAGACCGTTGCTCTAATAGTACACGGCTCTGTATATCAGATTAATATAAAAGGTTGAACAACTTAAAATATAAGGGCACGAATCTTAGTTTAAGTTCAGGGCTCTGTCTATTTTTAATCTTAGATGCTGGAATTTTTTTTAAGCCGTGTTTTCAGGAACCGTTATCGACAGGTGGAAGCTTCCATGAAGGAGCCTGTTCGATATCAGCGTGACCTGCTTACTGAGGTCTTGTTTAAAGGTAGTTTTACTGAATTTGGGAGGAAGCATCAGTTTGAATCAATTCACGATTATGAAGGATATGCCCAGCAAGTGCCGGTGCGGACTTACGACGAATTTCAACCCTGGATTGAGCGTATGCGCAAAAATGAAGAAGACGTTCTCTGGCCAGGCTTAGTTGACCTCTATTCTAAGTCCTCCGGAACGACTAGTGGAAAAAGCAAATACATTCCGGTAACGCGAGAATATCTCGAGCTGAATCATCTTAAAGGGGCCAGTGATACGCTTTCCATATTGTATAATCAATTTCCCCAGCTTGGTTTGTTTGAGGGTAAAAACATGATCCTGGGAGGTTCTTTGGAGAGGGTACCGGATTACCCGGGGATTACCAGTGGCGACATTTCAGCATTATTATTGAACAGTATGCCCTGGTATGCGCGGCAGGTTTTTGTCCCGTCGATAGAATTGGCTACTTCGCCGGATTGGGAATATAAATTACAGGAAACCTCAAAACAAATCATTTCTGAACCCCTGGTCATGTTTGCCGGAGTACCTACCTGGTTGATTATTTTATTCAGAAACATCCTGCAAATGACGGAGAAAGATAATCTCCTTCAAGTTTGGCCCAACCTCAAACTGTATATTCATGGCGGGGTCAACTTTAAGCCTATCCAGCCGGTATTTAAACAACTGATCCCCAACGACCAGTTTCTATACCAGGAAGTGTATAATGCATCCGAGGGTTACTTTGCCACCCAATACGACCAAAAGGAAGAGGGATTGCTTTTATTGATGAACAACGCGGTTTTTTTTGAATTTAAGGAAATAAATACCAATCATGTGGTACCGGTGGAAGGGATACGATTATATGTCCAGTATCATTTGATTATAACAAACAATTGCGGGTTGTGGAGATACGATACCGGTGATGTGATTGAGTTTGTAGCGGCGGATCCATACCGGATAAAAATTGCCGGCAGGACTACCCAGTTTATCAATGCTTTTGGAGAGGAAGTCGTGGTGGAAAATGCGGAAAAAGCACTTCACGTGGCCTGTGAGGAACACCAGAGCATCGTGACTGAGTTCACTGCAGGTCCCCGCTATATGGATGGGGGTAATAAAGGTGGTCACGAATGGATCATTGAATTTGATAAAAGACCCGCTGATCTGGTTGGCTTTTCCCGCTCCCTGGACCGGGCTTTGCAGGAAGTCAATTCAGACTACGAGGCAAAACGCACCAAAGATATCGCCCTGGAACAGTTGACCATTGTCGAAATCCCAAAAGGCACATTTTACAATTGGATGAAAGCGCAGGGTAAATTAGGGGGGCAACACAAGGTACCCCGATTAAAAAATGACCGCAGTGTAATCGATGCGATCCTTGATTTTCATCAGCATGCAAACCCCTGAAGGCCCTGTTGATCTTTTTTGGGCAGGAGTGGATCCCGCTTCCCCATATCTCGATGAAGAGACCCTGGTGCATTTAATTGAATCCAGGGTAGAACAACTCTTGTCGGAACAACCAGATTTATTGTGGAGTTTTTTATACCGGCTGGATGTGGAAGAAACAAAAATCCAATATGTTCTGGCCAATTCCGGCGTAGTGGCCCTGGACCTCGCCCGATTGATACTCCGACGCCAACAGGACCGGCTCGCCACCCAAAAAAAATATAAGTCAGATTCGTTCCTAAACACCTATGACTGGGGTGATTTATAATAGGTAGTTCTAAACCTGTTTTTCCATAAATATTGCATTTTCTTCAATTTTTGATTCAATTTCATAGCAGTATTCTACTCTTTTTCGCTCATTTATCAATTTTTAGTTAAAATTAAAGCTAAATTTGACCGGAGTGAAAATTACAATTTCGATGACTTTTTGAATTTGCAGTACCTCATTCTCTATATAGATTTGATCCATAATCAAAAAAAGAATTAACCTATGTCAATGAGTAGAAAGTTAGCACTAATACCCTTTTCGATCCTTGTGATCATTGTAATTTTGAGCCTGATCCATCCCAGTATACCCGATGCGGTATATGCAGGTCCGGAATTAAACTCCGGGGATATGGCGTGGATGATCACGGCTACCGCCCTGGTTTTGTTTATGACCCCCGGGTTGGCGTTTTTTTATGGTGGAATGGTCCGCAAGAAAAACGTGATTTCCACCATGGCCCAGAGTTTTATTTCCATGGCGGTTATTACTATTATGTGGGTTATAGTCGGTTTCAGCCTTGCTTTTGGTGAAAGCATTGGCGGTATTATTGGAAACCCGGCCACCTTTTTTATGATGGATGATGCCCTGGCCCATGCACCCTGGTCATTGGCGCCCAGTATTCCTTTGATTCTGTTTGCCTTTTTCCAGTTAAAATTTGCCATTATTACCCCTGCGCTGATCACAGGAGCTTTTGCTGAGCGTGTAAAATTTACTTCTTATATCCTGTTTATCGTATTGTGGTCTTTATTAATTTATTCACCACTCGCCCACATGACCTGGCACCCGGACGGTTATTTCTTTAAACTCGGTGTTTTGGATTTCGCCGGAGGTACCGTAGTCCATATGAGTGCAGGTTGGGCCGCATTTGCTTCTGCTTTATTTTTCAAAAGCCGGTCGAATGGTGGTTTAGAACCAGCCCGTATCACCTATGTACTGCTCGGCACTGCTTTACTGTGGTTTGGTTGGCTTGGATTTAATGCCGGTTCAGCCCTTGCTGCCAATTCCCTCGCGGTAAGTGCCCTGGCCACGACGACGAGTGCTTCTGCGGCAGCTGCTTTTACCTGGATTATTTTTGATGCAGTCCGGGGACGCAAACCTTCCGCCATGGGAGCTTGTATAGGTGCAGTCGTCGGTTTGGTTGCCATTACCCCTGCTGCCGGTTACATCAGCATACCCCATTCACTTACTGTAGGAGTGGTCGCCGCTTTGGTCTCCAACATGGTGATTGAATGGAGGACTTCCCGCACCAACATCGATGACACCCTGGATGTGTTTCCCTGTCATGGTGTAGGTGGTATGGTGGGTATGATCCTTACGGGTGTATTTGCCCATCAATCCATCAATGCAGCCAATACCACAGGCAATGGTTTGTTTTTTGGGGAAACTAAATTATTCTTTCTCCATTTAATGGCTTTGGTAGTAGTATCTGCTTTTGCTTTCATCGGCACCTTTATTTTATTGAGGGTTGTAAATAGGATTACTCCTCTTCGAGTCACCGCTGAAGAAGAAGAAGCTGGTCTTGACTTGTCCCAGCATGGTGAAAAACTTTAGATAAAATTTAAATCTGACAAATATTTGAATAGGAGGGCCTTGCCGGAGTGCGGGGCCCTTTTTTATTTTAATCAGGAATAAAACACCGATTTACGTTGTTTTATTTTTGTTATTTCAGTCCATTTCTTTTTTACCTTGGAAACCGATCTGGTAAAGAATGCCAGATAAATAATTAATCGGACAATTATTTTAATTGAAATAAAATAGAACAATTAATTAAAATTAATTTAATTTATAAACCTCTCTGATTTTTTTATCCGCTTGTTCACCCTGGAAACGTATTTGTGACTTTATCCTTGTTAAATGGAATGAGGCATCAAAGCGTACAATTAATTCTACCATCCGAAGGCATCTGGGCCCTGTCGTTATGGAGTCCGGCGAAAACTCTTTAATAATACATTATCGGTATGGGTAGTACAATTTACCTTAGTATGCAATGAGTAAAAATAAATCCAATTGTTTTTTACGGGTTACCATTTTTAACCGGGGGTTTAATATTTCATGAAAAATGGTTGTCTATTTTCCCAATTTGACGGTCAATTAACTCAGGGATTTATTTTTTTACAGGAATAAGCTGGGATTTATTTTTTAATTCCATCGTTTTATCAATTAATTCATTATTTTTTTAAATAATATTAACAATATAGTTTAGATATACATTACAAGATGTAGTGAATTTTATGCAAGGATACTTTATTCCACCGGTTAGATTTGTGAACAAAGCAATTTACCGGAATAATGAAAATTATTATCATTGGAAATGGAATGGTTGGTTTTAAATGTTGTGAAAAACTAATTCAAAAATCCAATGGCTTGTTTGAAATTACCGCATTTGGTGAAGAAATACGACCGGCATACGATCGGGTCCATCTCACTGAATATTTTTCCGGTAAATCGCTTGAACAATTACAGTTGGCGCCCGAGTCCTGGTATGCTGAAAACGGGATCTCGCTGCATTTGGGTGACCCGGTATGCCAGATCAACCGGCATGAGAAAACCGTCGATACTTTTAAGGGGCTGACCCTCCCCTACGATGTGCTGATCCTGGCCACCGGTTCTGCTCCTTTTGTTCCGGCTATCCCCGGTGTAGAAAAAAATGGAGTCTGCCTCTATAGGAATATTGAAGACCTTGACCTTATAGCCCATTGGGCTAAAAAATCTAAGAAGGGCGCGGTTATTGGAGGTGGCCTATTGGGGCTAGAGGCGGCAAAAGCCCTGATGGACCTGGACATACCGGACGTATCCATCATTGAATTTTCACCCAAACTCATGCCCCGCCAGATTGATCAGGCCGGCAGTATAGTGCTGGAAACTAAATTGAAAAATCTGGGTTTATCCATCTTACTGAATAAAAACACCCTCGAAATTCTGGGCGATAATCGGGTTCAGAAACTTCAATTCAGCGATGGCACTTCATTGGAAATAGATTTATTGGTCATCTCTGCAGGTATACGACCCAGAGACGAACTGGCAAAACTCTGTGGCCTGGATACCGGTGTACGGGGAGGAATAAAGGTGGATGATCAGATGCGCACAACAGATCCTTTTATTTATGCAGTCGGAGAATGTGCCCTTCATGAAGGTTTGATCTACGGACTCGTAGCACCAGGGTATGAAATGGCTGAAGTAGCATGCAGCAATATCTTACTTCAAGAAAAAAAATTCAACGGGTACGATATGAGTACCAAGCTAAAACTTATTGGCGTCGATGTAGCCAGCTTTGGCGACCCGTTTGGTCAGTTGACACCTGCCGATACCATAATCATACAGGATAGTAAAAAGGGTATTTACAAAAGAATCAACATCTCCCGGGACGGTAAATACCTTCTGGGCGGAATCCTTATTGGAGAAGCACAGCAATACAATTTGCTGATGCAAACGGTAAAAAACAAAATCCAACTTCCGGATGATCCCCAGGAAATCTTACTGGGCAGCAATAATCGGCATCCCGGCACAGCAGCCGGTGTAAACAGTCTGCCGGATGAAGCTATCATCTGCAGTTGCGAAAGCATCACCAAGAAAACAATATGCTCTCTGGTGCGGGATGAGGGTTGTGAAAGTACCGAAACGATTAAAAGAGCCACCCGTGCAGGTACAGGCTGTGGCGGTTGTATACCACTGGTGAAAGACCTTATGCTGGCGACGATGAAAGCTGAAGGCAAATACATCCGAACCGTAATCTGCGAACATTTTCATCACAGTCGGCAGGAACTCTTTGACCTGGTTAAAATGAATCGGATCAAATCGTATGAAAATGTATTAAATCATCTTGGACAGGGAGATGGTTGTGAAGTGTGTAAACCTGTGGTCGTTTCCATTCTGGCTTCTTTATGGAATGAAATGCCATTGAAAAAAGGAAATGCCACAGCCCAGGACAGCAACGACCGCTTTTTAGCAAATATCCAAAAAGGAGGGTCCTATTCCGTAGTACCCAGAATACCTGGAGGCGAAATCACTCCGCAAAAACTCATTGTCATCGGGGAAATCGCTGCCAAATATGGACTGTACACTAAGATTACAGGCGGTCAGAGGATCGATATGTTCGGAGCCCATCTGAATGACCTCCCTTCGATCTGGGAAGAACTTATCGATGCCGGTTTTGAAAGTGGCCATGCTTATGGAAAGGCTTTACGTACTGTAAAAAGTTGTGTGGGTAGCACCTGGTGCCGGTTTGGCCTGCACGACAGCGTAAGTTTTGCCATTCAGATAGAAGAAAGGTATCGTGGATTGCGGGCGCCACATAAACTCAAATCTGCAGTGAGTGGTTGTATCCGTGAATGCGCGGAAGCTCAAAGCAAAGATTTTGGACTGATCGCCACAGAAAAAGGATGGAATATTTATGTATGTGGTAATGGGGGAAGTAAACCTCAGCATGCTGTGCTTCTGGCCAGTGATGTGGATGAAACAACCTGTATAAAATATATAGACCGTTTTTTGATGTTTTATATCCAGACGGCCGATCCCCTTACCCGAACAGCCCCCTGGCTCAATAAAATGGAAGGCGGCATAGATTATTTAAGGAATGTGGTGGTCAACGACAGCCTGGGTATGGGCAGTCAATGGGAAACGGAGATGCAGTTTCATATGAACTCATACCGCTGCGAATGGAAAGAAGCCATAGAAACTCCGGAGATCAGGAAACGGTTTAATCATTTTGTAAATGCCCCTTCTGAAAAGGACCCCACCCTTGAATTTGAACCTATGAGGAACCAGAAAAAAGCCAAAGAATGGAAATAAAAGAATTTATGGAAACCACATTAACGAATTCCGGGAGTGAAGTATGGATTTTGGCCTGTAATGCAGAAGAGGTACCTGAAAATGGCGGTGTTTGTGTCAAATTTGGAGACCAGCAAATCGCCTTGTTCTACTTTACACGTAGGAATGAATGGTATGCCACCCAAAACCAATGCCCCCATCGTCAGCAAATGGCGCTCAGTAGAGGAATGATCGGCAGCCATGTTGGTGAACCCAAAATAGCATGCCCCTTTCACAAAAACACTTTTTCACTGGTCACCGGCAAAAACATCAGTGGCGGTGTCGGCGACCTGACCGTATACCCGGTAAGACTCAAAGAAAACAAAGTGTATATCCGGGTTAAATAATGAAGTCAGCCTAAAAATGAAAATAAGATTAAACACTATCCGATTATCATCACTCTATTCATTTAGTGGGTGGATTCTCCCTGCTTTCCTGACCATTATTTTCTTCCTTTTGGTTAGGACAAAAGGGCAATCACAGTTTTCCGTTTCGGGACAACTGCGCACCCGAACCGAAATCAGGGATGGGTATGGCAACCCTGTTAAACAAAGTTCCATGACAGCGGCTTTTACTTCCCAACGAACCAGGATGTCATTTAACTACCAGGTGGACCCAATGCTATTTAAAGTCAGTATTCAGGATATCCGGGTATGGGGGCAGGATGCCTCAACCATTTCCAATGCCGATGGCTCCCGTTTGATGTTGCATGAAGGCTGGGCGGAAATAAGGTTGAGTCCTCAACGGGATAGTTTAAAAAAAATAGCCACTGCTGTAAATGCCAGTTTAAAAATTGGCAGACAAGAACTGAACTACGATGACGCACGATTGATTGGCAACCTGGATTGGCTGCAACAAGGTAGACACCATGATATGGCTTTGTTGAGATTCAGGAAGTCTCAATGGCAGTTAGAAATTGGAAAGGCTTATAATCAAAATTCGGATGCTACCGGGATTTCCGGTACTTCCTACCTCCCGGGGAATTTGCCGGTTTACATCAAAAATTCCGTCGGGGTCATCGTTCCCAATCCAGCGGGAATGGTCCCCCTCACTGCTATGGGTAATATTTATAACAACAGTGCGCGAACCGGATCTCCGGCTTATTCAAATAGTTCGGGCATCAATAGTCCGAGTCAGGATTACAAATCGTTTACCCACCTCTATCTGGTATACAAATCTTCGACTTCGAGTTATTCCTTCCTGTTTTTTAATGACCGGTTTGGAAAATATAAGCTGGATTCCGTCCCACTCGACGGGGGTTTTGTATATGGCAGGCGATTTGTAAAAAGTACACCGGCTTATCCATTTGATTATTCCGGACTTACCAACCGATTTACTTATGGTATGATGGCATCCAGGGACCTGGCAGACATCAATGGAATTGGAAAATTTAATCTTCAGCTGGCAGCATACTATCAGTCGGGTAGAGACCGGGATCGCCTGCCTTTAAACGCCTATCATTATTCACTGATGGCGTCTCTTCAGACCAAATCCTTTGGCTACAACCTGGGTTATGAAGTATTGTCTGGAAATAAAACTTCTACCCCTCCCAAACAGAGCCATCGCTTTGATCCCTTATATGGTACGCCGCACAGGCATTGGGGGTATTTGGACTATTTCTATACCGGAACGGGCGCACCGGCCGGGGGATTGAAGGATATGTATTTCAAGACCAGGTGGGTAGCAAGGAAAAAACGATTAAGCTCTGGACTGGATGTCCATGCTTTTTACCTACAGCAAGAATCCCAAAATACAGAAGGGGGAGCCATAAAAAATTATCTGGGTACTGAACTGGATTGGATCAATAGTTATGTGCTCAACAAATACACAACACTGGAGGTTGGCCTGGCTGCATTGTTCAATTCAGCTTCCATGCGATTTGTCAAAAACCTGGATGATGAATCTTATAAACCCACCTCAAAGTGGGCTTATGTACAAATCAATATTAAGCCGGATTTTATCTTAAAAAATTGAACCAGACCTAAATAAAACGATCTATGACAATGAACAATAAACCACTGACTCACCTCAACATCTTCTCTTTCCAGGGAATACAAATGCGCACCTTCCACCTGACCTGGTTAACTTTTTTTGTCTGTTTTTTTGGATGGTTTGGTTTGGCCCCCCTGATGCCCACGATTAAAGCGGACCTGGGTTTGGATAAATCCCAGATCGGCAATATTGTGATTGCATCGATTTCGGGTACCATCATTGCTCGGCTGTTGATTGGTAAATTGTGTGATACTTGGGGACCCAGAAAGACGTATACTGCGCTTCTGCTGATAGGATCCATTCCAGTCATGACCGTAGGTTTGGCTCAGAGTTATACCAGTTTTTTATTGTTTCGGCTGGCCATCAGTATTATTGGCGCTTCGTTTGTCATCACTCAGTTCCATACCTCGATGATGTTTGATTCCAATATTAAAGGCACAGCAAATGCCATCGCCGGGGGTTGGGGTAACCTTGGG
>Ga0163151_10005539_pt1 | contig 16048 bp, 14 predicted proteins | sample OliLakLV19MP5IB2_FD_145596 | JGI IMG/M metagenome (GOLD analysis project Ga0163151, IMG submission 145596) | Freshwater microbial mat bacterial communities from Lake Vanda, McMurdo Dry Valleys, Antarctica - Oligotrophic Lake LV.19.MP5.IB-2 | ecosystem: Environmental > Aquatic > Freshwater >...
CAATTAAAGTATCACTACAGGTTATATTACGAATGGTTTTCCACACTTTATTATATGGGAAATATTCGAAAATCTCTAACCTCATTCCATTTTCTATATTAGAATAGTAGACCTTATTGCTATTATATTTACTTGCAGTGGAGATAAAAGAATCTATTTTGCCCGATTTGTTATCATAATAATATTTTTGAGAATACCATATATTACTATCGCTGGTATTCCAAGATTCATAAGAAATTTTATTTCCTAATGAATCAAAAATATTTCTTTCTAGATGGGCTCCAATCCATTTATTTTCAGAATAGCTATTAACACAATTTAATGTTCCTGAATCATTTAATGAATAATACTCTTGTATTGTATTTGATTTATATCGGTCTCTCCTTTTTGAAGGTATACATTCTAAATAGTCATTCTTAGTAATTCTACCTTTAATACCGAAACTCAATATATAATAGTCCAAGAGAAAGGGACTAATTCCCCCGCATCCCGATAATTATCGGGATTAAGCGGGGCTTTCGGGATGTAGTTCGGCATTACCATTCTTAACCTAAAATAGTCCAAAGACTATTTTAGGTTAAGAATTGGTATAATATCATATTCCTTAATACTCTTAAATGACTTCTCTTGATAAATACTTTCCCTTTTTATTTTATACTTTTTTGCATCATCATTATATCTTTCGGGAGTCATTTCCCTTGTCTGCCCCCAACCCCAAAAAGGAATCGCCAATAATAGTATTAAAATAAATCTGGCCATTGGGTCAAAAGTAAAATAGAAGTTTTAGATTGCAAAACATTTAACCACGGAGTTACACAGTGTGTGGCACAGAATTACACTGAGATTAAGTAAAAAACTTATTGCAACTCTGTGCGTTATTACTCTGTGCAACTCTGTGGTTAAAAAAACTACTTATTCGCCAACTGTCCGCAAGCCGCATCAATATCCTTTCCACGGCTGCGGCGGGTCATTACGGTGCATTTGTTTTTATATAATATATCTTTAAATATTTTTAAACGATCTTCAGCGGAGTTTACAAATTCATTATCACCAATGGAATTATATTCTATTAGATTTATTTTGCTCGGAACTCGTTGTGAAAAACTGCTGAGTTCTTCCGCATCTTCGGGGTTGTCATTAAAGTTATTAAAAACTATATATTCCAACATTACTTTTTCTTCTGTCTTATTGCAAAAGTATAATAATGCTTCTTCCAATACTTGCAAATTATTGCTATCATTAATCGGCATCATGTGGCTGCGTTTCTCGTCGTTGGGGGCATGCAGCGATACGGCTAAATTAAATTTCACATCATCATCAGCCAATTTTTTAATCATCTTTGCAATGCCCGCAGTGGAAACTGTTATTCTGTTATGCGATAATCCAAGTCCGTCATTTGATATACACATCACTGTACTTTTCAAAACATTATCATAGTTTAATAAAGGTTCGCCCATACCCATATATACAATATTTGTAAGATCCATATTATAATGCAGCAATGCTTGTTCTTTTATAATAAAAACCTGATCATATATTTCCCAATAATCCAAATTGCGGACACGTTCCATTTTTCCTGTAGCACAAAATTTACAAGTTAAACTACAACCAACTTGGCTGCTGATGCAGGCTGTCATCCTTGTTTCTGTAGGTATCAATACGCCTTCTACAATATTTCCATCATACAATTTGAGTGCATACTTAATAGTTCCATCACTACTTTTTTGTTGCGAATGTATACTCACCTTTGCAAGTATATAATATTCTTTTAGATGCTCGATAATATATTGAGGGAGTTCCTCTATTTCATCAAACGCTGATATATTTTTCTTCCATAGGTAATTGTATATCCTTCTTGCTCTCCTCAGCGAATCAGACCTTTCGCCCAATTCCTCCATAAGTTTTTCAAGTTGTTCTATATTATAAGAGCGAATGTTTTTCATTAGAAAAAATTACGAGTGACGAATTACGAATTACGGCAACCGTACTCATAATTTAGCATTCGTAATTCGTATTTATATTTTGAGTTTTGTCTTCATTTATTTTTGTATACTGCCTATAATTTTTAACAATTCATCTACTTCTTTTAGTAAATCATTTGCTTTTTCTTTTTCTAAATAATTTGTATCATATAATAATCTTATTCAATATTTACATTCTCTAGTTTCTTTATAAGCAATAGTGATTTTAGCAAAGAAGTCTTTTTCGCTTTGTCCTCCAATCCCTTCTTCAATGTTTGCATCTATTGAAGTTCCGCGTCGGAGTATTTGTTTCGATAGAACATATTCCTTCTTTTTTCAGTCAAATAACGATAAGTATTAATTATAAGAATCGCAAATGCATAACTTTTTATCTGTACTACCTTATCTTCTTTCATCGTAATTCGTAATTGGTAATTTGAAATTCTCTAAAAATAATTCGTAATTATTTAGCGGCCATCACAACCTCACGTTTCCGTTCCCCTATCTGCTGCCTCCACATTGCATAATATAATCCTTTTTCGGCAAGTAAATCTTCATGTTTTCCTGTTTCAACAACCTGTCCCCTTTCCAAAACATATATTTTATTGGCATGCATAATAGTACTTAGTCTGTGTGCAATCATAACCGTTATTTGCTGACGGTCGATACTGATTTGTTTTACAGTTTGACTAATTTCATCCTCGGTAAGCGAATCTAATGAAGAGGTTGCTTCGTCAAAAATTAATAATTGTGGGTCACGTAACAAAGCACGGGCGATGGAGATGCGTTGTTTTTCTCCTCCAGAAATTTTCATTCCGTTTTCACCAATATTGGTATCAATTCCTTTTTCAGCTCGAGCCAATAAATTTTGGCAGCTAGATTTATTTAATACATCCATTATTTGTTCGCCTGTGGCATCAGGTTTTACAAATTCCATATTTTCACGAATAGTTCCCGAAAACAATTGGGCATCTTGCGTAACAAAACCTATACGATGGCGAAATGCATCCATATCCACCTCATCGGCACCTATACCATTATAATATATTTTGCCATTTGCAGGTTTATATAATCCCACTAATAGTTTTACTAGGGTAGTTTTGCCAGCACCAGAAGGTCCAACAAAAGCAATGGTTTCACCCTGTTTGGCTTCGAAGGATATATTAGAAACCGCATCGTGCTGTGCTGTTTGGTGGCGGTATGACACATCCGTAAATCTAATCTCTTTTAAATGCCCTGTTTCTACCGGATTTTGAGGTTTGGCTTCAATAGGTGTATCAATAATTTTTTTGAAATTTGCCAGAGATATTTCTGCCTCACGTTGCATGATAATAATATTTCCAAACTCTTGCAAAGGACCAAACAAAAAGAAAGAATAAAACATAAAAGTAAGATAATCCCCAGGCAAAATCTCACGGCCAAAAATCAATACCAATAACATCAGCAGCATAATACTGCGGGTAAGTTGCACGGTAGTTCCCTGCAAAAAACTCAGGCTCCTTATATACTTTACTTTCTTTAATTCTAGACCCAAAATTTTAAAGGTGGTGCGATTCAATCGGGATATTTCCTGATCGGCCAATCCCAAACTTTTTACCAACTCAATATTACGCAACGACTCAGTGGTACTACCTGCCAATGCTGTAGTTTCACCCACAATTTTCTTTTGCATGATTTTAATTTTTCGGCCAAGGATAGAACTGATAATACCTACCACAGCTATCGCTACGACATAAATAGCGGCAATCTTCCAGCTTTTGCTAATAGCATAAATCATAATAAAAACAATACCCACCAAAGTTGAAAAAACAACACTAATAAAAGAAGTAATTAGTCTTTCAGAATCTGTTCTTACTTTTTGTAAAACTGACAAAGTTTCGCCGCTTCGTTGGTCTTCAAAGGTTTGAAACGGCAATTGCAAAGAGTGTTTCAAGCCTTTAGCATAAATATCCGCTCCCATTTTTTGAATGATAACATTCGTATAATAGTCTTGAATATTTTTAGCTACTCTTGATACCAAAGCAACTCCTACCGACAGACCTAAAAATAAAAAAGCAAGGTGCATATAATCTTCACGAGATAACTTATCATACTTCAGAACTATTTCATTGAGTATTTGTCCCGCTATCATTGGGTCAAGTAAAGAGAAGCATTGGTTGATGGCAGCCAATATCAAGGTAACGATTAATGTTTTCTGATAGGGCTTTAAATATTTGAGTAATAATTTCATATTTCGAGGTGCAAATATCTGTATATACAAGCACTCTTCTTTCCAAAAAATACAAACTGCCACATTTACGCATAAATTTGCCCCGTAAAAATGGAACGACCTATCAGAGTATTAGTAGCAAAAGTGGGATTAGATGGCCATGATCGGGGAGCCAAGGTGATTGCCACCTCGCTGCGTGATGCGGGCATGGAGGTGATATATACAGGTTTACGCCAAACCCCCGAAATGGTGGTAAAGGCCGCTTTGCAAGAAGATGTGGATGTAATAGGGGTGAGCATTTTATCGGGAGCACACAATACCGTATTCCCAAAAATTATCGGACTCATGAAGCAAGAAGGAATGGACGATGTGCTACTCACGGGCGGTGGAATTATTCCGAATGCTGATATGCAAAATTTGAAAGAAATGGGTGTGGGTCAATTATTCCCACCGGGCACGCCTACAACCGAGATAGCGGAATATATTAAAAATTGGGTCAAAACAAAAAGAGTATTATAATATGAAAGTTGTGATATTGGCAGGCGGACTTGGAACACGCCTCAGCGAAGAAACCGGAATGAGGCCCAAACCCATGGTAGAAATAGGCGGCAAACCTATCTTGTGGCATATCATGAAAATATATAGTCATTTTGGGTTCAACGATTTTGTGATATGTGCCGGCTACAAAAATTATTTCATCAAAGAATATTTTGCCAATTATGTATTGCATAATACAAGCATTACAGTCGACTTAAAAAACAATGCCATCGAATATCATAAAAGTGAAATTGACCCATGGAAAGTAACAATCGTTGATACGGGTAATGACACCTTGACGGGAGGCCGCATTAAACGTGTGGAGCCTTATCTCGATAATAGACCTTTCTTGCTCACCTATGGCGATGGCGTTGGCAATATTGATATTCCCGCCCTTATCGAATCACATAAAAATAGTGGCAAACATTGCACACTTACCACGGTTCAACCAGTTGGTCGATTTGGGGTGATTGATATAGAACCAAGCGGTGCGGTTTCTCAATTCCATGAAAAACCAACTGAGGGTGGAACTTGGATCAATGGTGGTTTCTTTGTTTGCCAACCCGAAATATTCAAATTACTCAACCACGATTATGATATTTGGGAAAAAGCACCTTTGGAAACCTTAGCAAATACAGGTCAATTGAATGCTTTCAAACACCAAGGATTTTGGAGACCAATGGATACACTAAAAGACAAAAACGATTTGAACGATTTATGGGAAAATAAACAAGCCGAATGGAAATTGTGGGAGTAATTCCAAATTAACTTTCCAAAAGTTATAACATACAAAAAAATGCACGAACTAAAAAACATATATCAAAACAAAAAAATACTTGTTACTGGTCATACCGGTTTCAAGGGTTCTTGGCTATGTGTGTGGTTGAAGATGATGGGTGCCCAAATAAAAGGATATGCCTTGGAACCAGAAAATCCATCATTATATAAATTGATAGAAAAAGATTTACAGATAGATTCCTATATAGGTGATATCCGTAACCGTGAACTTTTCAAACAAGAAATACTAAACTTTCAACCAGATCTTATTTTTCATTTGGCAGCTCAGCCTTTGGTACTTGCCTCATACGAGCAACCAATAGAAACTTTCGATACCAATGTAATGGGTACAGTCCACTTATTGGATGCCGTTCGTTTCCTAGAAAAACCCTGTGCAGTTGTATGTATTACTACCGACAAAGTATATGAAAATAACGAGTGGATATATCCCTATCGGGAAACAGATCATTTAGGCGGACACGATCCATACAGCTCCAGTAAAGCCGCTTGTGAGATTATTATACAATCATATAGAAGGTCTTTTTTTAATCTCGAACATTATAATAGACATCATAAAGCTATAGCAAGTGCACGTGCAGGAAATGTAATAGGCGGTGGTGACTTTGCAGTGAATCGCATAGTTCCAGATTTACTAAAGGCACTTGCGAATAACGAACCACTACAAGTGCGAAACCCCGAAGCCGTAAGGCCTTGGCAGCATGTATTAGAACCCTTGGGCGGCTATTTATTATTGGGACAAAAACTATATACTCACCCAACAGAATTTGCAGAAGCCTATAATTTTGGCCCTTGGTCACAGGACAACTTACCCGTTGAAGCACTAATAAAATTATTAATAGCAAGTTGGGGTAGCGGCGACTATCATACTCCCGAAAACCCAAACAAACTTCACGAAGCAGGATTGCTAAAACTAGATATTTCAAAATCCGTAAACAAACTCAACTGGCAACCCAAGCTCAATATCTCCACCACAGTAGATATGATAGTAGATTGGACAAAAAACTATACTCACCAAAACCCCTTCGAGCTGTGTAAAAAGCAGGTGGAAGGGTATGTAAATAATTGATATGATGGAAGAGATAAAACTCAAAAATATAAGGGATCAAATACACGAACTTACTGAAGCGTATTATAATATAAAATTCTCAAAAAAACCTTTTGAACCTGGTATCAACAATGTACCAGTCAGTGGAAAGGTTTTTGATGCGGAAGAACTAAAATATATCATAGATTCTTCACTTGATGGGTGGTTCACAACAGGAAGATTTAACAAAGAATTCGAGAAAGAATTAGCAAAGTATATTGGGTGCAGAAAAGTAATAACGGTTAACTCTGGTTCATCCGCTAACCTATTGGCATTCGCCGCACTAACATCTGAAGAACTGGGAGAAAGAGCAATAAAACCAGGAGATGAAATAATATCAGTTGCTGTTTCATTTCCTACTACTTTAAATCCTGCCATATCATTTGGCTGTATTCCTGTTTTTGTTGATATAGATATACCTACCTATAATATAAATGTTGAATTAATAGAAGAAGCTATAACTCCCAAAACAAAAGCGATAATAGTTGCACATACGTTAGGCAATCCATTTAATATAGAATCTATACAGCATATTGCAAAGAAACATAAGTTATGGATTATTGAAGATTGTTGCGATGCATTAGGTGCAACATTTAACGGCAAACATGTAGGCACTTTTGGTGATATAGCGACACTTAGTTTTTATCCTGCACATCATATTACTATGGGTGAAGGAGGAGCAGTATTTACCAATCACACCAAACTGGTTACTTTACTAGAATCTATTAGAGATTGGGGAAGAGACTGTTGGTGTGAAACAGGTTGTGACAATACTTGTGGTAAACGTTTCGAATGGCAATTAGGGGGATTACCTTGGGGTTACGATCATAAATATATATATTCTCGTATTGGATATAATTTAAAAATTACCGATATGCAAGCCGCTTTAGGACTGGCACAACTTCAAAAACTCCCAAAATTTGTAGAACAACGTAGAGACAACTATGCAAAACTATATAATGGTTTAAAAAAGTTTCAGGACAAAATTATTTTGCCTGAACCTACGCCCAATAGTAATCCTTCTTGGTTTGGTTTTTTAATTACCTTGAAAGAAAACGCAGGTATTGACAGAAATACGATTGTTAAAAAACTGTCAGAAGCTAAAATAGATACACGCTTATTATTCGCTGGTGATATTAGAAAACAACCTTATTTTGAGAGAGTAACTTATCGCGAGTCAGGCAGGTTATCAAATAGTGAAATAGTCTTATACAAAACATTTTGGATTGGTGTAACTCCAATGATTGGAGATAAAATGATAGCACATGTAATTAAAACATTTGATTCCATTTTTTCATGATATCAACTATTATACAAGAAGATATAGATAGCATTATTAAAGAGGATTTACCTTGGGAAAAATTTAAAGGTAAAACCATATTAATTACTGGAGCAAATGGCTTTTTACCCGCTTACTTATCTTATGTATTTATATATCTGAACAAACTAAAAAACTACGATATTAAATTAGTTTTATTATGTAGAAATAAAGAAAGAGCTGAGCTCAAATTTTCGCAATTTCTCGAAGATAGGAATATCCAATTATTAATTCACGATGTAAACCAACCTATTTCAATAGAGCAAGGTATTGATATTGTAATTCATGCGGCAAGTCAAGCCAGTCCTAGGTTTTATGGAGTAGACCCTGTTGGAACAATCAACGCAAATATTATCGGAACTAGTAATTTATTACAGCTTGCTCATCAGAAGAAATGTGAAGCTTTCTTATACTTTAGTTCAAGTGAAGTATATGGTGTTAGTAATATGGAGGGGGAACCTATCGCAGAAAATGATTATGGATATATGGATCCAACTAACGTGAGGGCATGCTATGGTGAAGGTAAAAGAGCTGGAGAAACTTTATGTGTTTCATGGATGCATCAATATGGAGTTCCTATAAAAATTGTTAGACCATTTCACACCTATGGTCCAGGTATGGACTTAAAAGATGGTCGGGTATATGCAGACTTTATTTCAGATTTAGTAAACAATAAAGATATAGAAATGAAAAGTGATGGCCTTGCAGTAAGGGCTTTCTGCTACTTGAAAGATGCAACGCTAGGTTTTATATATATACTCTTAAGAGGTGAAAATGGTCAAGCATATAACCTGGGGAATATAAATGGTCGTTCTTCCATTATTGAATTAGCTCAAAAATTAGTTAATCTTTTCCCGGAAAAAAAGATAAAACTAATTAAAAAAGAAGTTAGTAACCAAAACTATATTAAAAGTTTAGTAAATATAAATATTCCCAACTCTACAAAACTATGCGATTTGGGGTGGAACCCAACCACCATAATTGAAACGGGATTCAAAAGAACGGTATTAAGTTATACAATATGATAAAGGAAATACATAGCAAGTTTAAAAACACTGAAATTTCTAAACATGAATATATAGAACAAATGTATGTTGTTCATAATATATTATTCGAGTACCAACCTTTGCTTAAAAATAGTGAAATAGAAAGAATAGAAATAGATGCTAAAAATATTGTTTTCATATATAAACATACAGGCATAAAATTTATTTGCAGTATTGGAGATAAAAGATTAGCTCCACTTGATTCATTAAACTTTGGAGAATATGAAAGGGAAGAATTAGAAATGCAGTTTAGGATTATCAAACCTGAGTGGAATATTATAGATATAGGGGCAAACTATGGTTGGTATGCTTTGCAGATGGCTGCAAATTTTTCTGAAAACCATATCTATAGTTTTGAGCCTATTCCACATACATTTGAGCAATTAAACAAAAATATAGTATTAAACAATTGTAAGAATATAACAACAATTAATATTGGATTATCAGCAAACAGTGGCACATTTGATTTTTACTTCAACCCTCAACTATCTGTAAATGCAAGTCTTGCCAATGTTTCGGGAGATGAAAATATGCAAAAAATTGTGTGCACAGTTAGTACTTTAGATTCTGAAATAGACAAACTAAGTATTATACCTCACTTTATTAAAATTGATATCGAGGGTGCGGAGTTATTAGCTTTAAAAGGAGGAATTCAAACTATTGAAAAACACAAGCCCGCTTTTTTTTTAGAAATGCTTCGCAAATGGTCTGCTAAGTTTAACTATCATCCAAATGATATTATAAATTTGTTGACCACTAAAGGATATAGTTGTTATACTATACATGGTTCTTTTTTGCAAAGAACAAAAAAAGTAACCGAAGAGACTGTAGAAACAAACTTTATATTTTTACATTCCGAAAATCATTCTGATATAATTCAAAAATTAACGTAATGGATTTGAAAAAATTTGCATCCGATGTTAGAAAAACTGCACTAAATCTAGTGTTTCAAAAGAAGGCTTCTCATATTGGCGGGGCTTTTTCAATGGTTGAATTACTAACAGTATTATATAATAAAATTCTTAATAGTAATCCTGCAAATCCGAACGAAGAAAACAGAGACCGGTTTTTACTATCAAAAGGCCATGCTTGTTCTACACTTTATTCAACTCTTGCCTTAAAAGGATTTTTTACAATTGAAGAGTTATATCAATATACTGAAAACGGCAGTTATTTTACTTCACATATCAATCACAAAATTATAGGTATAGAACTTTCTACAGGAAGCTTGGGTCACGCTCTCCCTGTGGGATGCGGACTCGCCTTAGCTGCAAAAAGAAAATCGGAAACATGGCAAACTTATGTGATGGTAAGTGATGGTGAACTGAATGAAGGTTCTAATTGGGAAGCTATATTATTTGCTCCACAATATAATTTAGACAACCTCACACTAATTGTTGATTATAATAAAATTCAAAGCTTGGGCACGGTAGCCGAAGTAATGGAATTACATCCTCTTGCAGACAAGTTTAAAGCATTTAGGTGGGAAGTTTTTGAAATTGATGGTCATAATTTTGAACAAATAGAAGGAGCTTTTATTTCTGCAAAAAATATAAAAGATAGACCTTCTGTTATTATAGCCAATACCATTAAAGGAAAAGGTGTAGATTTTATGGAAGACGAATTGTTGTGGCACTATAAATCACCCGACAAACAGCAATTGGAAGATGGACTCAAACAAATAGAATCGGAAAAATAAGTATATATGAGAACAGCATTTATTAACCAATTAATAGTAGAAGCTCGCCAAAACAAAGAACTATTTTTGGTGGTGGGCGATTTGGGATTTTCTGTAGTAGAACCTTTTGTAGCTGAGTTTCCCGACCGTTTTTTAAACGCCGGTGTTGCCGAACAAAACATGACGGGCATAGCAGCAGGTTTGGCTATGGAGGGTTATAATGTATTTACCTATTCTATCGGGAATTTCCCCACAATGCGGGCTTACGAGCAAATACGTTACGATGTGTGTTATCATAACCTGAGTGTAAAAATTGTATCGGTAGGTGGCGGTTACGCTTATGGCCCATTGGGCACTTCACACCATGCTACTGAAGATTTTGGCATTATGAGGGTATTGCCCAATATGCTCGTAACAGCCCCCGCCGACCCGCATGAAGCAAAGGCAATTACTACCTTATTTTGTAATCATCGAGGTCCTGGTTTTATACGTTTGGGCAAAGCTGGCGAACCCAATTTGCACACACAAGCAGTTGAACTAAGTATTGGAGAAGCCTTATATATAAAAGAGGGTTCAGGAAATTTATATATTGCTACAGGTTCTATCTTAAAAGATGCAATAGCACACGTTATCCAAAATGACCCTACAGCAGGGATAGCTAGTTTCCCTTTTGTAAAGCCTATCGACAGTGTATTTATAGCCGATGCCGCCCAAAAATATACAAATTGGATAAGCCTCGAAGAGCATCAGAGCAATTGTGGATTTGGTTCTGCAGTTTTGGAATGTTTAAATGATTTATATAATAAGCAATCTATACCAAATATGCCCAAACTTAAGCGTATTGCAATCCCCGATAAGTTTATTGGCTATGCAGGAACACAAGAATTTTTGAGAAAAGAGGCAGGGCTTATTCTATAGTTTAATTTTATATGCTTGACTAGACTTATTATCGTTCACCTGAACAAGTAATAATTGGTTGCTGTATTCAAGTTACAAATGCAACTTTTGTTTTGCAAATTTAGATAAATAAAATTCATTTGGTGATAAATATTTTAATTTTTTTCTTGGTCTGTTGTTAAGCTTATTTTGAACATACTCAATGTCTTTATCGGTAACGCTTTCGAATGACGTTCCCTTTGGAAAATACTGACGAATTAATCCGTTTGTATTTTCGTTAGCTCCTCTTTCCCACGAGTGGTATGGTTTAGCAAAATACACATCTACACCTAACCCTTGTCCTATAGTTTGATGGTAAGCAAACTCTTTTCCATTATCCGCAGTAATGGTGTGTATCAAGTCTTTCAAAGGCAAAAGGGCTTCTATTGTTTTTTGTACCACAGGCTCGGCTTCTTTACCTTGTAGTTTGCGTATCCATACTAAACCTGTAACACGGTCGTTGATTGTTAGCATAGCTCCCTGATGATTTTTTCCAATGATGGTGTCTATTTCCAAATCGCCAAACCGTGTCTTTTCATCAACAATAGCCGGTCTAAGTTCTATGTCCACTCTGTTTTTTATGATGCCTCTAGTGTCTTTGGCATTGCCTCGTTTACGATATTTTCTTCCCTTTCGTCTAAGGTGTGTATGGAGCAGACCCGCTTGTTTTTTGTCTTGCCAAACATGCTGATAAATGCGTTCGTGACTGACACAAACTTTACCTTCAAGTTTTGCTCTGCCTGCAATTTGTTCAGGACTATAATCCTCGTTGAGTAATGCGTCAACAAAGCTTTTTACCTCATCTGTAAATCTCACGTGTTTTGGCTTTTCTATTAGTCGTTTCTCATATTTTCGTTGAGCTAAATTTGATTCGTACTTACCGCTTCGCTTATCGCAATTGCGGCTTAGTTCACGACATACTACAGACTTATCTTTGCTTATCATTTTAGCAATATCTGTTTGAGAAAATCCTTGTGTTCTCATTACACTAATTGTGTATCTTTGTTCTACGGTTAAATGTTTCATCTTACAACTTTGTTTTGGACGACCGAGGGCAAGTTAGGCTTTTATCCATCAGTAGAAAGTGGACGGGCAATCCGTCTATTTTCTCTGAAAAATAATTTATCTACTTTTCGTTTCGCCTTAAAAGTTGCATTTGTAACTTGAATACAGCAATGATTCTTTATTGAAAAAAAATAAAGCAACCTTTTTCATTTTATTTCTCTTTACTTTGAACACCTAAAACAATTTGCATATGCTGGGCGTAGAAAATATTATACATGAATGTGTGAAAGGCAATCGCTTTGCAATGCAACTATTGTATGAACAATACAGCAATAAGCTATTGGGCATTAGTCGAAGGTATGCGGGTAATTACGATGAGGCTAAAGATTGGATGCATGAGGGGTGGATAAGGATATTTGAGAATATAAAAAATTTCAGGGCTGAGGGTACATTGGAGGGGTGGTTATGTGTAGTAATGAGAAATACCGCCCTTGAAATGGTGAAAAAACAAAATAGATTTACTTATACCCGTTTCGAAGAATTTGAGATTGAATATGAAGACATAAATGAAGGGGAATTTGAGGAAATGATGGACAAATTCAGTGAAGAAGATTTACTTAAAACCTTAGATTTGCTTTCGCCTCAATATCGTATGGTGTTTAACATGTATGTCGTGGAGGGTTTAAGCCATAAAGAAACTGCAGTAAGGCTCGGCATATCAGAAAGCACAAGTAAATCGAACCTTAATAGAGCACGAAAACAATTGATTGATATACTACGAAAGCATTGTCAAAACCATATAGATCCAACTAAATATCGAAACGAGAGTATATCAAAAAAATCGAATACTAATACAAGGATCATAAAATAAAATATTATGAAACCTAACATTGATAAATTATTCAAACAAAAGCTGGCCAACATAGATACGCCAACCAATGCGAATGGTTGGAACGAAATGGAGTTGTTGGTCAAACGCAAAAACCTGAAGCGTCCTTTATGGCTTTTCTTTTTGGTGAGTTTATCCCTGCTCTCGGTTGTCGGTATTTATATATATGATGAAAAATATCAGGAAGGAAGGGGTTCTCAGAAAAAAGGTCCTACTTCCATAACCATTGATAATAACATCAAGTATTCTTCTGAGGAAACCCTCATAAAAGCTGCTCATTCTTCCAAAGTCTCAATATCCAGGCAAACTCAATTAAATGCTAATAGGTACAAATTTAATGATCTCGGAAATGTTACAGGTGCTGCACCGCTAATTTCAGAAGACAAGCCACGTATTCCCTACCTTATTGTTAATGAAACCTATACAGAAAAGGAGCTTGAGATGCCTGAAATTAAGACTTTAGAAAAGAATATTATTATTATACCAAGGGCGGCTCCTAATAGTATGATAAGGCGAAGGGCAAAACGACCTCTTCCATTATCAAGATGGTCAATGAATATTGCATTATCGTATGGCTATATATCTTCAGTCATTAACTTAACCAATGACCCTGCAAATGAAAGTCTACATAAAGACTATACAACATTAAAAAATGACGCGGAATCTTTAAAGGGCTTCGTAAATTTAAACATAGGAACTCAATATAGATTAAATAATTTCTTATCCTTTTCGGGAGGGCTTACTTATAAACATATAAGTCAGGTAGTTGCATACGATTTTGCTAAAACTGAAATCGCCGTACTTGATTCATCGAATGGCAGTGAAAAAATAGTGGGATATATTACGCTACCGCCGAACCAAGCTAAACAGTTAATACTAAATGGTACCAATCAATATCATATATTGGAATTGCCACTAGCACTAGCGTTTAATTTAAAACTTACCAATAAGTTTCAATTAGTAACTAGCTTTGGCGGAGGTTTTTCTTATATTGTGGGTACAAGTGGTCAAACCTTAAATCCTTTAACGTTAGAAATAAACAAGCTAAACAGAAGCAATGCCATGATAGGATGTTTGAGTAATTTTTGGAAAATTTCAGCTGGTATCAAGCATCTCATGTTGCCACAGACTTACTTCTGTGCAGAACTTAATTACGGTGAGTATTATACTAAAAATTCGCTTCAACAAAATTATTCATTCAATAACATTGGTATTACTGCTGGGTTAAATTTTCAATTAAAATAAAAGTAACTACTCAGGTACAAAAAACTGGACAATTAAAAGCAGTTCGGGGATTACTTTTAATCTGTGCATTGAAATAATATCAGGAGGAAGTTGTTGATTTGCATATCGAAGAAACAGTTACCATAACTAAAGCCGAGTATGATTCTCTTAAACGAGAGATTGTTGAACTCAAAATATTAGTTGCACAATTGATGCAGGAGATTCAACTATTGAGAAATGGCAGGAATAGTGGTAAAAGCCATACCCCGCCTTCTCATCAATTTACGAGTAGCAATTCCAGGAGTTTACGAGAGAAGAGTGACAAAAAGACGGGAGGTCAGGATGGCCATGAGGGCAACACATTATTAATGAAAGCGGTTGCTGATAAGGTGATAAATCATGTTCCCAATTATTGCAACTGTGGTGCTGATTTAACAGACATTGTTGCTGAACTTAGTGCGATAAAACAAGAAATAGGATTGCCTGAAATAAGGGCTGAATATATAGAACATAGAACCTTCAGTAAGTCTTGCAATTGTTGTGGTAAAAAGATGACCGCAGCTATGCCCGTTCATCTTAAAGCACCCATTCAATATGGAGCAGGTATAGGGGCTATGGTTGGATACCTTCATACGTATCAATATATACCTTATCATCGAATGTGCAAGTTATTTAAAGACTTATTTCAGATGAAAATAAGTGAGGGAAGCATCAAAAACATATTGGAGAAACTTCACAACAGAGCCATACCAGCTTATAATGAAATAGGTCATCGGATAGAAAACAGTGATGTGGTTGGTGGTGATGAAACGGGTATCAAAATTAACAATCAAAAAGGATGGATCCATACCTGGCAAAACTCAATGTATACTTTTACAGTTGCATCATACAATAGGGGTTATCAAACGGTTCAACAATATTTTTCAAACGGATTTTTATCTGCGGTATACGTGAGCGATTGTTGGGCAGCACAGCTTAAAGTAAAGGCAAAAGTTCATCAATTATGTCTGGCACATTTGCTCAGAGAGTTGAACAATTTTGAAGATGCTTTAGGTTGCCAGTGGAGTACTGAACTAAAGTTAGTATTGAAAAAAGCAATTGCTATGAAAAAAGAACTGACTGCTGATGAATATAGAAAACCTCCAACCAAAGTAATAGAAATTCAAGAAGAACTATTTAAGATTTTAGATGTTGAATACGATGCTAAACATAAAAAAATTAAGGCATTTATAAAACGTTTGGTCAAAAACAAGAATAGCATCTTCCCATTTTTATACTATCAAAATGTACCCTCAGATAATAATGGCTCTGAAAGAGCTATTCGAAATATAAAAGTCAAAAACAAGGTCTCTGGTTGCTTTAG
>Ga0163151_10005548_pt1 | contig 16025 bp, 15 predicted proteins | sample OliLakLV19MP5IB2_FD_145596 | JGI IMG/M metagenome (GOLD analysis project Ga0163151, IMG submission 145596) | Freshwater microbial mat bacterial communities from Lake Vanda, McMurdo Dry Valleys, Antarctica - Oligotrophic Lake LV.19.MP5.IB-2 | ecosystem: Environmental > Aquatic > Freshwater >...
AAGTATATGAAGGAATGCTCGTGCGCCGACTCAATCGCCTTCTTTCCATCCCGGTAGGCGATGAACTCGTTGGTCGCGTGGTAAACCCGCTCGGTGAACCTGTTGACGGAAAAGGTCCAGTTGCTGGAGTGAAATATCGACCTATCGAACGCGAAGCGTACGGCGTTATCGACCGCGCTCCCGTGAATGTGCCACTCCATACGGGTATCAAAGCCATTGATGCGATGATTCCCATTGGTCGCGGACAGCGCGAACTCATCATTGGTGACCGTGGCGTCGGTAAGACGACGATTGCAATTGACGCTATTTTGAACCAGAAATCAGAACCGGTTGCGACACGTCCTATTTGTATTTATGTCGCTATTGGTCAGAAGGAAAGTAAAACGGCAAAAATTGTTGCTGAACTCGCAGAAAAAGGTGCGATGGAATACACCATTGTAGTGACGGCACCTGCTTCAAGTCCAGCAGCCTTCCAGTTCCTTGCACCGTTTGCGGGCGCTGCTATCGGTGAGCATTTTATGGAACAGGGTAAGGATGCGCTTGTGGTATACGACGACCTTTCCAAGCAAGCAGTCGCGTATCGCCAGCTCTCGCTCCTTCTTCGTCGCCCACCAGGTCGTGAAGCGTATCCAGGAGATATCTTCTACTTGCACTCACGTCTCTTGGAGCGTGCGGCAAAACTCTCAAAGGAAAAAGGTGGCGGTTCGTTGACGGCACTTCCTATTATTGAGACCCAGGAAGGTGACGTGTCTGCGTACATCCCGACCAACGTCATTTCAATTACGGACGGACAGATTTTCCTCTTGGCCGATCTCTTCAACAAAGGTATGCGTCCTGCAATTGACGTTGGTATCTCCGTGTCACGTGTGGGTTCGAGTGCACAAACAAAAGCGATGAAGAAAGTGTCTGGAAAAATTAAACTCGAGCTCGCGCAGTTCCGTGAACTTGAAGCCTTCATGCAGTTTGCATCTGACCTTGATGAAAACACAAAGAAGCAAATTGACGGCGGTCGCCGTATGACTGAAATGTTGAAACAGGGTCGTGGCGAACCGCTTCCGTTTGAAGTACAGGCCGCGGTTATCTTTGCCGCAGTGAACGGCTTCATGGATTCATTTGCACCAGAAGACGTATCGGCAACGGAGAAGAAATTGCGTGACTACCTCACCCGCGAAGCCGGAGATGTGCTCGCTGCAATTAAGGAGAAGAAAGAAATCGGCGAAGATACGGAAAAGACACTTCGTGAAGTACTTGAACAATTCGTCACTCGTACGAACACGCAGGACTAACGAAGTATGGCTTTAAAAGATATCAAAGCGAAGATAGCGGCAACGAAGCGCATGAACACGGTAACCCGTGCCATGGAGGCGGTGTCGGCCGTTAAAATGCGCAAGACGCAAGGCGCTGCGTTCGCAGGACGTCCGTATGCTCGTGCTGCGCTTTCTATTCTCGCTCGCGTATCGGGTACGCAAGACCTCACACGCCACCCGCTCACGACAAAGCGCCCCGTCAAACGTATTGCGCTAGTGGTACTTACAAGCGACAAAGGGCTTGCAGGTGGTCTGAATTCAGGTGTATTGAAAGCTGCGTCTACTGTTGTGGCAGGGTATGCGAAAGATGCAGTATCTGTGTACGCCTACGGCCGTAAGGGTGCAGAGTTCTTTACGCACCGCGACTTCACGCTCGCTCGTTCGTTTGAAAATAAACGCGATGATGTTCCGCTCTCTATTATGGAAGAATTGTCTGCAGAACTATCGCGCGGATTTCTTGCGGAAGAGTATGACGAAGTGATTGCAGTATATAGCAACTTCAAATCGACCTTCGAGCAAGCACCAACCGCACGCACACTACTTCCATTGTCAGTAGCAGGGTTGTCAGAACTCGTCACTGATATTCGTCCTGCAAAAGGAAAGTGGGCGGATGACGTTGTGGTTGCGTCACCAGCTTCCTACAGTGTGGAGCCAGATGGTGAAGATTTGCTCGGTGCATTGGTGCCAAAACTCGTTGCCGTCTCGCTGTATCACATGTTACTCGAAGCCAAGGCATCGGAGCATTCAGCACGCATGGTAGCAATGAAGAACGCCTCAGATAAATCAAAGGAGGTGGTGCGTGATTTGACGCGCAAATTTAACAAAGTGCGCCAAGCAGCGATTACTCGCGAAGTGTCCGAAATTGTCGGCGGACGCGAGGCGCTCGCAACTTAATAGAAAGTTAGATACCATCGCTGTATGAACCAAGGAACTATTGTTGAAATCATCGGGCCAGTTGTTGATGTGCACTTCGAAAAAGACCGTCCTGCTATTGAGCAGGCTATCGTCATTGAAGCAAATGACCAGCATGGTCGCCTCACTCTTGAAGTTGCCTCACATCTTGGTCTTGACCGTGTGCGCACTATTTCCATGAACGAAACGGCAGGTCTCGCGCGTGGTGAGAAGGCTACAGCGACGGGTGCTGCGATTTCTGTTCCCGTGGGTCCTAACGCGCTTGGACGCTTGTTCAATGTGCTTGGTGAACCCGTCGATGGTAAGGGTCCGGTACCTGCTGGAACACCTCGTCTTCCTATTCATCGCCAGCCACCAACATTTGCTGAGCAGACCACGAAAGCAGAAATTTTTGAAACCGGTATCAAGGCAATTGACCTCATGATTCCGTTTATCAAAGGCGGTAAGGTCGGACTCTTCGGTGGAGCCGGCGTGGGTAAGACGGTTACCATCCAAGAACTCATTCGTAACGTTGCGCAGGAGCACGGCGGTTACTCTGTTTTTGCCGGCGTGGGAGAGCGCGTGCGTGAAGGAAACGACCTCTACCATGAAATGGAAGAGTCAAAGGTGCTTGATAAGACCGCGCTCGTATTCGGTCAGATGAACGAAGTGCCGGGCGCACGTGCTCGTGTTGCACTCACGGGTCTTACGCAGGCTGAATACTTCCGTGATGAAGGAGGAAAGGACGTGCTCTTCTTCATGGACAACGTATTCCGTTTCGTGCAGGCAGGTTCTGAAGTGTCTTCACTCCTTGGACGCGTTCCATCAGCGGTGGGCTATCAGCCAACACTCGCTGAAGAAATGGGTAAGCTTCAGGAGCGCATCACTTCCACTAAGAAAGGCTCCATTACCTCTATTCAGGCGGTGTACGTGCCAGCTGACGACCTCACGGACCCTGCACCAGCAACAACCTTCGCTCACTTGGACGGTAAGGTAGTGCTTTCACGTCAGCTCGCGTCTCTCGGTATTTACCCAGCTATTGACCCGCTTGAGTCATCGTCTGCGGCGCTCACGCCAGACATTGTGGGTGATGAACATTACGCTGTTGCAAACAAAGTGAAGCAGGTACTTCAGCGCTATAAGGATTTGCAAGACATCATCGCTATCCTCGGTATCGATGAGCTTTCAGATGAAGACAAGACCGTGGTATACCGTGCGCGCAAAATGCAGAAGTTCCTCTCCCAGCCATTCTTCGTGGGCGAAGTGTTCACCGGTACGCCAGGTCAGTATGTCTCTCGTGAAGAAACGGTGCGTGGCTTCAAGGAAATTGTAGAAGGTAAACATGACGATAAGCCTGAGAGCGCGTTCTACATGAAGGGCACCATTGATCAAATTGGCTAGCATGGCAAAACCGTTCCATCTTACGGTTGCGCGCGTTGGAGAAAATCTCTTTGATGGAGATGCTCTTTCGGTAACGCTCCCTGGAAAGGATGGGGAATTTACGGTACTTGCAGGTCACGAAGCTTTTGTTTCTCCACTACGAGAAGGCAACGCACACATTCAAGCGGTAACCGGAGAGTCTCACGACGTGCCTATCCCAGAGGGCGCTATTGCAGAAGTTTCAAGCAACCAAGCAACTGTCCTTCTCTAGACCTTTCCTCTTTTGAGGTTTCGTGTTAAAACCACACTGGGTTACCAATCGCAAACAACGGGTGCAGAATGGGTGTCTTTTCATTCTTGCGCCCTCAGAAGCGCAAGGTACAACCGGTCAAAGAACCGGAAACGCTTGCTCGTCCTTACAAGACAGCAAGCCTAGTTCTCATCGACTACAAGAACGTTAGAACATCGCGTGCCGGAGAGTACATCGGTATACGTTGGAATACGCTCCGCGCACTGCTCGAAGGACTGGTGCAAGGAAGTTCAAAAACCATCAGATATGCCTACCGACGTGTCGATCCAGGTGACACAGAAAACCAAGAACGAGCTCGACTCATCTGGAAAGAGCACGGATACGAGTTCGAAACGTACGTGAAAGATATCGACTCCTGGATTGCTAGTGATTTATGGCGCTTAGCGCTTGACGTTACTGACGACGCGGAGGTGCGAAAGTTTCGCATCGTTCTCGTTTCGGGAGACCGAGATTTTGCACGAGGTATCGAACATGTCTTGAAGCGATTTAGGACTACGCACGAAGTTGAATTTATAGTGTGTTCGTGGGGGGACAAGCTCAGTCCTGACCTCCTCCGACATGCGGACAAATTCATCGACTTGCGAACGGTTCCTAACTTGCGACGCGCTCCTTCGCGCTCGGAAAGCTTATCTGCCGCCGACTGAAAAGTTGGCGGCAGACTTTTTATGTTAGAATTTCCGCTATGGGTATACAAAATTTCATATTGAAACAGGTCGCGAAGCAAAAGTTAAAAGATGTTCCAGAGGGTCAGCGCGATGCGCTCCTTGCAATGGTGGAGAAAAATCCGGAAATTTTTAAAAAGATTGGTGAAGAAATTGCGCGCCGTAAAAAGGGTGGTGAACCAGAAATGAAAGCGACGATGGAAGTGATGAAGAAATATCGTGCCGAACTTTCTGGCATCATGCCTCAGTAAGCACGATGAAAAAGATTCTTGTCCTTTTGGGTCATCCAGATTCCGAAACGCTCTGTGGTGCGCTCTCGAGTGCGTATGAGCAAGGTGCACAGGGCGCTGGTCATGAGGTTCGCCGAAAGAATGTCGGTGAACTTTCTTTTGATCCAATGCTTCACAAGGGATATAAGGTAATCCAAGAACTAGAACCGGACCTGAAAGAATTACAGGAAGATATTCGTTGGGCAGAGCATATCGTCATGGTGTATCCCTTGTGGTGGTCATCGATGCCAGCCTTGTTCAAGGGGCTCTTTGACCGTATGTGGCTTCCTGCATTTGCGTTTCGTTTTATAAAAGCTCCTGATGGGAAATCAACAATGGGTTGGAATAAGCTTCTGAAGGGTAAAACGGTACGCGTCGTTGTTACGTTAAAGAATGTCCCGATTGTGGAGCGATTTATGTTCGGTGATTACACTGCAGAATTAGTGCATGCAATTTTACGTTTTGCTGGATGTAAGGTGCGACTTACTGAAATAGGAAACGCGGAAGGACTTTCTGACACACGGTACGCGCACCTTATAAAAAAGATGACTACCCTCGCACGTAAAGGAATATAAGATGCACAGCCCTCCTTCACTCGGACATCGGTTACAGCAAAAACGTAAAAAAGAAGGTATACCGCTGGTTGACTCATCCATTGCACGCTTTGTTAATACCTTTGCGTATCCGGTTGGCTTTTTGGGACTTGCTGGAGCAATGCCGCAAGTGTACGACGTGTGGGTACTAGGTCATGTAGAAGGCGTCTCACTCATTACCTGGAGTATATGGACGATAACGTCAATTTTTTGGATGTTGTATGCACGAGCTCACAAAGCGAGCGCGCTGACTTTTCTCAATAGTTGTTGGTTTTTCGTAAACGGATTTGTTGCTATTGGTATCTTCGTCAATTCGTAATTATTGACGGCCCCGGCACTGTCCTGTACGGTATCGTCTTCGGTGAGATTGAAGAGGAAATAGCATGACGTGGGAAGACTTGGATAAGGAGTGCTCTGGTCAACCGGCACAGCTTTTGAAAGAAGCGTTGCAGGTCGATGAAGAGTTGAATCGAATTGCGAGGGTTTTGAAAAAAATACCAAGCAACAAACCATCCTCGGCGTATTCATTGCAGTTGCTTCGACACGAAGATCAACACCGCTGCAGCGCTCGAGCATGCAGCATAACCGCACGAACTAAGGAACGCCGCCCGGGCTTCCAAGGTTCGGGCGGTTTTTCTTTTGTCCCTTCCTCGTGTACTCTCCTATGATGCTTAAGATAGGAATCGTCGGACTTCCGAACGTTGGTAAATCAACGCTGTTTAATGCGCTCACCAAAGCGAGTGTGCCGGCAGAGAATTACCCGTTCTGCACCATTGACCCATCCGTGGGCGTTGTTGGCGTACCTGATGAGCGCCTCGATGCACTCACAGCGTTTTCTGGCTCTGAGAAGGCCATCCCAGCGGCAATTGAATTTGTAGATATCGCCGGACTCGTTAAGGGTGCGAGCGAAGGTGAAGGGTTGGGAAATCAGTTCCTTTCTCATATTCGCGAGACGGACGCCATACTCCAAATGGTTCGTTTTTTCGATGACCCGGATGTCACACATGTGCATGGAGAAATTGAACCTGTCCGTGACATCGAAGTAATCAACTTGGAACTTATTCTGGCTGACCGCGATGCCGTTACTAAACGCATTGAAAAACTTACGCGTGACATTCGTGCCGGCATGAAAGAAGCTATTGCAGAAAACGCAGTACTTGGAAAAATCGAACAAGCACTTTCTGCTGGACTTCTTGCGGGTACGGTTTCCTTGACCGATGAAGAAGCGAAGTTAGTGAAGTCCTTAAACTTGCTAACTATGAAGCCAATTCTTTACTGCTTTAACGGCAAAGCAGGAGGTCACAACCTTTCAGAGATGAGTGATGGGCGCGCAGAAGCCGCGTACGAGCTTGTGAAGTCACTTGGCGGGCGCTATGTGCAAGTTGATGCGCGCACCGAGCACGAGCTGAATGATGTTGCGGAAGGCGATAAGAGCATGTTCCGTCAGGAACTCGGAGTGCAGGTTGATGGCCTCACGGATTTAATTCGCGGTGCGTACGCAACACTCGGTCTTATAACCTTCTTCACGACCGGTCCTAAAGAAACACGAGCATGGACCGTACCGCTTGGTGCCACAGCGCCTGAAGCAGGTGCTGCAATACATACCGACTTTAAGGATAAATTTATCCGGGCAGAAGTAGTTGGCTCAGCAACACTTATCGCTGATGGTTCGTACGCTGTAGCGCGTGATAAGGGAGATATTCGTACTGAAGGGAAGACTTATGTCGTTAAAGATGGCGACGTGATGGTGTTTTTGCACTCCTAACTGGTTGATGTAATTTTAAAATCGGGGCGACCATTTTTTATCATTTCAGCTATAAGGAAATCAAAGGCAAGAATCTCCCGAAGATACTCATGTTTCTCTGTGTCAAAATAGCGACCCTCTTTTGTCGCTGTTTCAGGATTTCTAAAATCAGTATCTTCCGTCATAAGGAAAATGGCCAAATACTTATGGTTGGGTATGGAATGGGGGTGTGTTTCTCGGAAACTACGAACGTTACCTCGCGCACCTTCTATTAACTCTTTCATGGTCCCGTACCCCGCGTTATATGAATTTAAGAGTAGTGGGGCCATAAAATAGCGATTAAACGCATCTTCATCGTCTGGAAAGTACAGCGCTTTTACCTCGTCTAGTTCTTTTTTACAACCCGGATCAGCTAAAAAACGATCATACATATAGGGGAAGTACCAATTCAGAAATTCTACCTGTTTGCCAAAATCGGATATAAAATCTTCGCGATACGTATCATATTTTTCTGGAGAGATTTCTTTTTTCTTTCCAAGCATGTGCCAATCTCTAAAAGTACTTGGAATGGCTTGTACGGCACTAAAAGCGTTTGTATGTGATACCGCATGCGTATCAAAACGCGATTCTGTTGCAACTAACCTTGTAATGAGTGAGCGCAGAGGAGATGCGGCAGCTTCTGGAATAGTGCTTTCCTCAGAAAGAAAATTCGTTTTTAAATATTCATATTTTGATACTCCGTCGAGCTTGGCGTCTGGAGAAAATCCATTGAGCCATACTTGCATAAGGTCTGCACGTCTCTCCGCAATTTTTTCTTTTATTTGCCTATCGAAATCTGGTGCGAGCTCTTCAATTGAACGAGTACGTTCCAGGCGCATCTCTTCTTCGTAGGCGGTAATTTTATCCTGCGCTTGACGTTCAACAAAACGATTCCATTGGTTGTTCGCATCATCTATAAGATTTTGCGCAACGGAACCGCCTCGTTCACCAGGCATGGCACCAATTACCATACTGGCCATAGCGGCATTGAAAGCGCCATGTCCTAGATGCTTGCCAACACTATATTTTTTCTTATTGCGCTCGTCGTGTCGTTTATTGAAAGCTTCGGCGTGTCCGCGCACCGTATCCTGGGCATCATGTATTTTCTCTTCTACTTTGTGCTTAGCTTTCTCAAACATTGCCATAAGTATACCAGTTTCGTTTGCGTGTTATAATCCCACTATATGGAAAATACCCCGACGACCGCAAAGACGACCCCGAAAGATTTCTTCCTTTGGCTTGGTGCACTTATCGCGCTGTATGGAGGTATTACGTCACTTATCGCGCTTTTGTTTGAATACGTAAATTACGCATTCCCTGACCCGCTTGCATACGCTGGAGATCCATACGGTGGCTCAGTACGTTTCTCGATGGCAACACTTATTGTGCTTGTACCAACCGCCGTTTTCCTCTTCCGTCTTATTCGTTCTTCAATGGAAACGGAACCAGCGAAAGCAGGTATTTGGGTTCGTCGCTGGGCATTGGTACTCACGCTCTTTATTGCAGGAGCGGCTGTAGCCATTGACCTCATCACCATACTCAACACCTTCCTTTCCGGAGAAATTGGTATACGTTTCGGACTTAAGGCAGTACTCGTACTTCTTATTGCTCTTGGCGTGTTTCTGCACTTCCTTGCGGATGCAAAAGGGTATTGGATTGCAAACGTACAGAAGGCAAATCTTATTGGTATCGGTGTTGGCATTCTTGCTCTCGTAGCTATTGTTGCTGGATTTTTTATTGTGGGAACACCAAACCATGCTCGCGACCTCCGTTTTGATTCACAGAAGGTAAGTGACTTGCAGTCCATTCAGTATCAAATTGTGTACTACTGGCAGACCAAACAAGTACTCCCTTCGACACTTGAAATGCTTTCCGACCCGCTCTCAAACTTCGCCGTTCCTCGCGACCCAGAAACTGGTCAACCGTATCTATATTCAGTCACTGGTCCTCTTACCTTTGAGCTTTGCGGTTCGTTCAATGCCGTAACACCAAATACGCAGGGTCAAGGTCAGTATCCAGGACGTGATATCTCTACTACCGCCTGGGGTCCACAACCTGATGAAAACTGGCAACACGAAGCAGGTCAGCAGTGCTATACCCGCACCATCGATCCAGAACGCTACCCGGCTTTCGAGAAACCAATTCGCTAATTAGGTATTCGTGGCCCGCGAACGATTCCAACACGAGCACATAGAGAAAAAATCCCGTGAAAAGTGGGAGCGTCTTGGTGTGTACAAGACTGAAGAAAACTCAAAGAAAGAAAAGAAGTTCGTGCTCGATATGTTCCCGTACCCGTCCGGTGAGGGACTCCATGTGGGCCATCCTAAGGGATATATTGCAACTGATATCTATTCAAGATTGAAGCGTATGCAAGGGTACGCCGTCATGCACCCTATGGGGTGGGATGCATTTGGATTGCCTGCAGAGAATTATGCGTTGAAGAATAAAGTGCATCCACGTGTTGCTGTTGAGAAGAATATTGCACGGTTTAAAGAACAGCTAGAACATATTGGATTTGATTATGACTGGGACCGAGAAATAAATACTACCGACCCGGCGTACTACAAATGGACACAGTGGATTTTTCTTCAGCTCTACAAAAAAGGTCTTGCGTATCAGTCCGAAGAGCCTATTAACTGGTGTCCGTCTTGCATGACGGGCCTCGCAAACGAAGACCTCGACGGTACCGTATGTGAACGCTGTGGTACCACGGTTGAGAAGCGCGCCCTTCCGCAATGGGTGCTGAAGATAACTGACTATGCAGACCGCATGCTCACTGATTTAGACACGCTTCAGTGGCCTTCCCATATAAAGGAAGCTCAACGTAACTGGATTGGACGCTCCGAAGGTGCACACATTACGTTTTCAGTTGTTGGTACTGATGAAACCATTCGCATTTTCACGACCCGTCCCGATACGCTCTATGGCGCAACCTACATGGTACTTGCACCAGAACATCCACTTATTGCTACGCTCGCTTCGCGTATAAAAAATATGGATGCGGTGCAAGCGTACGTGTCTCAAACAAAAGCAAAGACAGAAATAGAACGTGCCGATGTGACGAAAGAAAAGACCGGTGTGAAGCTTGAAGGAATACTTGCGATTAACCCCGCGACCAAAGAGGAAATACCGGTATTTATCGCAGATTACGTTATTGGTTCGTACGGCACGGGTGCCATTATGGCGGTTCCTGCACACGATGAACGCGACTTTGCATTCGCACAGAAATTCGGACTACCCATACGTCATGTAATTGAACCAAAACTTGTTGCTAACGAAAATGGTGACGCTGCATTACGACCTGAACTTGAACTTGTACGACGTGAAGCAGTCTGTGCAGTAGTACGCAACCCGAAAGACGATACCTATCTTTGCAATAGCTGGAAGACGGTAAAAATGAATGGTCTTTTTACGGGCGGCATCGACGAAGGGGAGGACGCGGTCGAAGCAGCACGACGCGAAGTGATGGAAGAGACCGGGTACAAGAATTTAAAGCACGTAGTGCATCCACCCCTCTCAATAAATACATTCTTTTATCACCGGATAAAAAATCAGAACCGACATGCTCATTTTCAGTTCGTATTCTTCGATTTAATCGATGATGAGCGAAATGAAGTTACGGAAGAAGAAGCGGCACTGCACGAAGTAGTTTGGAAAAAACGTGAAGAATTAAAAAGTTTCTTCACCGTCTTTGAGGGTGATTTCATCGCTGATCACTTGGATGGAGTAGAATTTTGTTACGAAGGAAACGGAATTCTTAAGGACTCGGGAGAATTTACGGGCATGGAAACCAACGATGCAAAAAGCAGTATTACTGAATTTGTTGGGGGAATTCCTGCCGTTACCTACAAACTCAAAGACTGGGTGTTTAGCCGTCAGCGGTATTGGGGTGAACCCATTCCAATTATTCACTGTCCAAAAGACGGTGCGGTTGCAGTTCCCGAAAACCAATTACCGGTACTTCTTCCAGAGGTTGAGTCCTATGAACCATCAGGAACAGGGGAGTCTCCGCTCGCTTCCATAACCGAGTGGGTGAACACTACCTGCCCTACGTGTCATGGACCTGCAAAACGCGAAACAAATACTATGCCCCAGTGGGCAGGCTCTTCTTGGTACTACCTGCGTTACATGGATCCACGTAACGACGAGGCACTTGTTTCAAAAGAACGCGAGAAATACTGGGCACCCGTTGATGTATACGTGGGCGGTGACCACGCAGTACGGCACCTTATTTACGCTCGTTTCTGGCATAAGTTTTTGTACGACATCGGTACTGTTTCAACAATTGAACCTTTTGCTCGACTTGAATTCCTTGGATTCATTCTTGCTGAAGACGGTACCAAAATGAGCAAGCGACAAGGTAACGTCATCAATCCTGACGATGTCGTCGCTGAACACGGCGCGGATGCCTTCCGTATTTATGAGATGTTTATGGGTCCGTTTGAAGGTACCACTGCTTGGAGTACGGGTTCTATAGCGGGCACCGCCCGTTTTGTTGAGCGCGTGTGGAAAGCGCAGGACATGGTGGGTGCAGAACCAAACACAGCCTTGAACGCGCTTCTTCACAAGACCATACAGAAAGTCGGTGAAGATATTGAGGCCTTTAAGTTCAACACAGCAGTCAGTCAGATGATGATTTTTATGAATGCACTTGAAAAGGCCGGTAGTATCGGAAAAGAACAGTGGAGTATGTATCTACGAACGCTTGCACCCTTTGCGCCACACCTTACTGAGGAACTCTGGGAAGAACTTGGAGAAAACGGTTCCATACACGCTACTTCATTTCCGGTTGCTGACACAGCATTTCTAGTTACGGACACCGCCACGGTTGTCGTGCAGGTAGACGGTAAACGACGAGGGGAATTGAATACTACGGCTAATGCCACTGAAGAAGAGGTTTCTGAAGGAGCGCGCGCGTTACCTGCCGTCGTTTCTGCGCTAGAAGGGAAGTCGGTTCTTCGAACAATTTATGTACCCGGACGACTTATTAACCTCGTTTCAAGGTAATTTCCCAGGGACTTGCGTATTATTGGGGGGTCTGCTATAATTACAACACAAACATGGAAACTAAAACTAAGAAAACGGGCTCAAAGAAGGTTGCGGGAGTCTCATTTGATAGCACCGCGCTCGTAAAGAAACTCTTGGGAGAAGTTTCCGATCGTGCACGCGAAGTACTTACCCTACGCTTCGGTCTCGATGGTTCCGGAGAACGCGAAACGCTTGAAGCTATCGGTGAGCGTTGGGGTATTACCCGCGAGCGTGTCCGTCAAATTGAAGCATCTGGCATTGAAGCAGTACGCACGAGCAAGGCCTTTAAAACAGGTGAAGCTTCTTTTGAAGAACTCCGTAAGCACGTAGAAACCCTGGGTAGCGTTGTTGTTGAGGAGCATCTCCTTGATACGCTCGCTTCTGACGAGAAAGCTCGCAATCGTTTCCGCTTCCTCCTTGTAGTTGGTTCTGCTTTTTTCCGCGAACGCGAAACTGAAAATTTCTACGCACGTTGGCATGTTGACCATAAGACTGCTGAGAAGGTTCACAAGGCACTCACCTCCCTCTACAGCACACTTTCAGACGATGAAGTGGTGACTGAAGGTGAACTGTTTAATCGGTTCCTCTCCGAGCTTAAGGAAGTGAACTCCGCCTATCAGAACGAGGAGATTTTGAAGCGTTGGCTCTCTCTTTCAAAAACGATTTCAGCAAACCCGCTTTCTGAATGGGGTCGCTCACGCGCGCCAGCAATTCGCACTAAAGGTATTCGCGATTACGCGTATCTCGTGATTAAGAAAAAGGGTGTACCAATGCATTTCCGTGATGTTGCGGTAGCTATCGGTGACATGTTTTCCAAGAAGGCACATGTTGCAACCACGCATAACGAACTGATGAAGGATGCACGTTTTGTTCTCGTTGGACGTGGCTTGTACGCACTTGCTGAGTGGGGCTACACGCCAGGAGTTGTTCGTGACGTTATTCGCGACGTCGTTAAGAAGAAGGCAATGACTCGTGATGAAATTTTGACTGAGGTAAAGAAGGTTCGCTACGTGAAGGACAATACCATTCTCGTTAATTTGAACGATACTCGTCATTTCAAGCGCCAAAAGAACGGCACGTACACACTCGCGTAATACAGAAGACGTAGTGTTAGGAACAGCCCGCGCACAACCGCGGGCTGTTCCTTTGCTATACTGGCCCTATGTCATCTGGTGGCGGACACGGTGGTGGTTTCTCTCTTCCGCTTTTACACGGAACCCATGAGTGGATTGAGAAGATTAACGAATCGGGCGGTTTTTTTATACCTGGCGTATGGCTTATCACGGCAGCAATTGCAGGAGCCGTCGGCTTTAATTACCTAGCACCCCTCCAGAGCGTCCATAATTGGAATCTCATATTTGATCTCGGTCCTCTTTGGCTTCCGGTTGTTACGGGGCGATTTGCCATGTTGCGTTTCATTCATATGAAGCGGTCATGGACGAACTATCAAAACACATTCGTTCTTCTTGAACTGCGCATGCCCCGAGAAGTGCTAAAGACACCGCTTGCCATGGAAACAGTGTTTTCGAGTTTTAGTATGGGACTTGGGGAAGGTTCCTGGATGAAAAAGTGGTGGTGGGGTCGCACGCGCCCGTGGTGGTCCTTTGAAATCGCTTCCATTGACGGCGCGGTTAGATTCTTTGTGTATACGCGCATCGGCATGCGTCGCGCAACGGAAACTTTCTTTTACGCACAGTACCCAGAAATTGAAATTATCGAAGCAAAGGATTATGCACGCATGCGTGACCCTGCTAACGCAACGGCATTTACGATGGATGCGTTTGAGTTTAAAGAAGGTGCACGCGCTCCATTTCCAATTAAAACGTACGTGGACTTCGGTCTCGACAAGGTTGGTTCTAAAATTGAAACGACAGTTGACCCGTTTGCTCAGATTATTGAATTGTTCGGTTCAATAGGAAAAGGGGAGCAGATTTGGTTCCAAATGATTGTTCGTGTTGCTAAAAATGAGCAGTACCGAGGCCGGAGAAATGGTGCAGGAAAATATTACAGTGTTCGTGATGAAGCAAAAGAAATTGTTGAAGAAATACGTCAAGAAATCATTAACCCTGTTTCCGGTATTCCAAACCCAACAGAAGTACAGAAAGAACGCATCGCGTCCGTAGAACGCAACACGGGAAAACTATTGTTTGATGTCGGTATGCGCGTCATATACTCCGCACCTATTAATGAAGGTAAAGGAATGGGTGGACCGTTGCTAACGATGTTTAAGCCGTTCAATAGTCCGAACTTCAATAGCATTGACCCGGCCCCAGTGTGGTCGGGAAAGTTTAATGACTATCCTTGGGAAGATATTGGTGGAAAACGTAAAAAGAAAGAAGATCATGAAGCGGTTGAGTTTTATCGCTACCGTTCCTTTTTCCACCCGCCGTATCGTGGTCATTGGATGACGATGAGCACTGAAGAACTTGCAACAGTCTTCCACTTCCCGTCGTCCATTATTAAGACACCATCGTTGGAACGTATTAATTCGTCGCGTTCAGCGCCACCGTCAAACTTGCCACAATGATGAACGTGCTCCCCTTACTTGGCGCGATACGCTCCGCCCTCGAGTTCCATGTCATGCGAACACCGCTTCGTACAGGCACATTAATGCTTATAGTGCTCGGCATACTTATACCCGTGTGCCTATTCTTCGTACCGCCACCTTTTTTTCCAAAAGACACGCTTGTTTCAATACCGGAAGACGCGCCGTTTTCCGTTGTTGCCCGTACACTTGAAGAAGAACGTGTCGTCTCATCAGCATTTTTACTTCGCGTCGTTGCTCGCTTGTCGCACGCAGACCGCTTCGTGCATGCAGGGCGATATCTTTTTGAGACACCAGAAAGCATGCTGGGCGTTCTTTCTCGTCTAGTAAACGGAGAACACGGTATTCCAAGTGTGCGGGTGACGTTTCCAGAAGGAACCAGTGTGCGAGAGATGGGAGTAATTCTTGCGGGCGCGCTTGTGGAATTTAATCAAGATCGTTGGATGAGCATCTCACGTACGCAAGAAGGGTACTTGTTCCCGGATACGTATGATTTTTATAAGGATACGAGCGAAGAAGACATTGCAAAGCGCATGCGAGAGAATTTTACTGCGCGCACGAAGTGGTTGCAGGAAGAAGCATTGCAGGCGGGAATAGATTTTTCTGACATCGTCACCATGGCTTCTCTTATTGAGAAAGAAGCAGACACTGAAGAAGACCGTCATCTGGTGTCAGGTATTCTTTGGAGTCGCATTGAGGAAGGTGTTGCGCTCCAAGTGGATGCAACCTTTGGCTATATCCGCGGTATCTCGCGCTATGTACCAAATGGCGATGACCCTGAACTTGAATCTCCGTACAACACCTATCTCAATCGCGAGTTACCACCAGGCCCCATCACCAATCCGGGTCTCGATGCCCTTGATGCCGCACTACATCCAACAGAAACTGACTATTTTTATTACCTCACCGGCAAGGACGGGAAGATGTATTACGCAAAATCCTTTGAAGAACACAAACGTAACCGCGAAACATACCTCGATTGAGGTCGTTGTCTGAGAGGTATACTGTCGTCATGTCGTACCTGGCACACAAAAAGCTACTACTCATCTTCTTGTGCTTTTATTTTGTTGCTGGCATGTATGTTGTCGACAAATACCCCTTTTTTAACTGGGCATTATTTACAAAAATTCCAAACGAACAGAGTGATTTCACAATAGAAATTACTGCCTTTGATGGTACTGCATACGATCCCGCGTTACCTTTTTCAGAAAGCAGATTTATTTTTGAAGCCATTGGACAATCGCCGACACAATACAC
>Ga0163151_10005553_pt1 | contig 16012 bp, 20 predicted proteins | sample OliLakLV19MP5IB2_FD_145596 | JGI IMG/M metagenome (GOLD analysis project Ga0163151, IMG submission 145596) | Freshwater microbial mat bacterial communities from Lake Vanda, McMurdo Dry Valleys, Antarctica - Oligotrophic Lake LV.19.MP5.IB-2 | ecosystem: Environmental > Aquatic > Freshwater >...
GCAATCAGCGCGGGCAGCAGGCTATCCTCAAGTGGTGGCGCGCTATCCGTCGGGGCGCACCTTTGGGTCCGACGATGTGCTCGCCAAGCTGGGCGCACCGACCCATCACATCGCGCTGGCGCTACCCTACTTTTTGATCGCTCCGCTGATCGTGGCGGAATCCGACATGGTGATGGTGCTGCCGCGCCGCGTCGCCGAACGCTTCGCCGTGCTGGCCGGCGTGACCGTGCTGCCGCTCGGCGCGCGCGCGCCCGGTTTTGCCTATCGCATGGTGTGGCATGAACGCATGCATCGCGACGCGGCGCATCAGTGGCTGCGGCAAGCGGTGCTGGCGACGGGACGCAGTTGAGTGGTGACAGCAACGCGAATGGATTCGTCCTGAAGAGTTCCCGGCGTCACCAGTTCCGGTTGCGATGCCAGCAGCAGTCGCAGCAGGATCCGCAGTCGAACTTGGCAAACCCGCACCCACTGGCGCACCGGCACATGAGGGATGACGTGTTCGACCAGGTGCGCAGCGGTCTGGGCCATGCAACGTGCGCCATACGGGGGGCAAAAACCTCGGCGCTTGCAGCTGAAGGCGACCAGCTTGTCGTGGCCCCGGTCGGCGCAGCGCAGGCGCAGGAAGCCGCGCGCCGGGATGCCGTAGTCGAGGAAGGCGTCGAACTCGTCCTTGGACGTTTTGCGGCAGGTTGGTGCCGGTGGCCTCCTCGGCATGGGCGAAGAAGGTCTGGGCGTGTTGCAGCACCGGGCGGTACAAAGTGGTCTGTTCGGGGCGATGCCGCTCGTTACGGACCTGGGCGCCTGCGGCCCCGCCCAACCTCGGCGTCGCAGAAGCGGCTTCGACCTCGGTATCGATGCCTTCATCCTTCAGGAACTCATCAAAGTCCTGGCCGATGAATGCGGAACGCGCTTCTTTCCGGGTTTTCATTTGCCCATCTCCTTGAGACATTCAGGTCATTCTGCTATCGAAGGCTTGATCTAAGGATGGAATTCCAATGCCGCATTTCAAGTATCTCGTCCGTTCCCGTCTATGTAAATCGTGAATTTCGTGCCGAATTTTCGGGACTGCCCCTGAAGGCTCCGCCTCTGGATACCAGTTGGCTGTGCCTGTTTGCACCTGAGCGGCGGAATTTTGCCGCTCGGGTGGCCACAGGCACGAGTCGCCCCCGACAAACGACGAACCAGATGGCACACAAGTTCGGCGTGGCGGTGGCTGTATGATCCGGGTTCTTGCCTTGCAACGCCGGAAGACACGCTGTGAACGCTATCGGCACATCGGAAACACTTGCCTTGCCCAAGGTTGATCAGAAACGCCTGGAACGCCTTGCGGCTCTAGCGGGGCGCTCGCCCAAGGCAATGCTCAAGTTCGTCCTGCGCGACGGTTTCGATGCGGTGGAACAAGAGATTCGCGAAATGCTTGCCGCCGAACAAGACATGGCCATTCACGGCACGGTTCCGCATGCTGACGTGATGCGCGGCGCCAGAAGAATCATCGAGGCAGCGCGTGGCCGAAAGTTCGACAAGGCGGCTTGAATGGGCGCGTCCGGCGAGGGCGGCTTACGAAGCGACCCTCGCACGCATCGCGGAACAAGACATCGAGACCGCCGCGTGAGTGGAAATGCGTGTTGCGAGAAGCCTCTCTTGGCTTCAATCGCAGCCGGGGATGGGGTCGCCGAGCGTGTTTGCCGGACGGCGCGTATATCCGATCCCAAATACCGGGCATAACGTGAACTATCGCGTCACGCGCGAAGCGATCATCATTATTCGGTGGTATCGGCAGCGGCAGAACGTGCCGCGGTAAACGGGCGCCGCTCGAGGCGGCAACGGCGACCAAGCCCGTACTGGCCGTTACGCAATTCCCAGCTTGACGCCACGGGGCGAAAGCTCCCGATCGGCTACTCGATCACCTTGGTCGCCTGCACCAACACCGATTGCGGGTCCCGCTTGCGTCCGCCGCGCGCGACGCGGCTGCGTTGGTGTCAGCGCCCGAGCCGGGTCAGCCACATGACGATAGACGGAAACGCCACGATCAATGCCGAGAACAACACCATCACCAGAAAGAACGGCAGCGCCGCCTTGGACACTGTTCCTGCTTTCGAGTCGGCCAGACCCTGAATTACGGACATGTTGAAGCCGACCGGCGGCGTGACTTCGGCCGCTTTGACGTGACTACTAGAAAAATGCCGAACCCCACCGGGTCGGCGGCCTGTCCCATCAGAATGTCGACCGGCGTGCTGCGGAACAGCGCCAGTCCGATCCACCTCGGTCAGCACCAGCGCGACCACCGCCATCCGGCTCGCGCAGGCGAGCGCCGCGCCCAGCAGCCTGTCGGACTTGGGGCGTCGAAAGCGAAAATCGGTTCCAGCGAGGTCAGTTTTTGCCGAATTCGCAGGCCCATAGCCCAGCTATGGGACCAGAAGGCGGTGAAAATCGGACCGCTGCGGCCGATTTACAGCCGACGATTCCCAAGTCCGAACGGCTGCTGGTGGATTGGTCAGACAGTGCTGTACAACGTCCCGCCTGCCTTGGTCATCGCAAGTGCGAGCTTGGCGTCAAAGGTTGCCAGGCTGGCACTTGAGCGCAGCGCCACCTCGAGGTAGGTAGCGTCGTACGCCGACAACCCGTGCTCGCGCGCAAGCGCCATGATTGCAGAACGCTTTATCGGCGTACCGTCACCCTCGATACGGATCGGCAATCGATCAAAGCGGTTCAGGTAGTCGATCACCTGCGCTCCGGTCACGACCTTCCGCCGTTCTCCGACGAGAAGGGCATTGCTGACTTCCAGGTGCAGGAGCGACGGCGCCAGCCATGAGGCCTCGTCGGCTGATCGCAACAACTGATCCGCAAGTTGCGCTTCTTCAGGCTTCTGGCGCTCGAAAATCCAGGCGAGCGCCATCGACGCGTCGACCACGACGTTCACATCCGACCTTCTTCGATCCAGCTCGCCAATTCAGTACTGCTAACGCCATGCACTCGCGGGAAAGCGAGCATCGCTTCGGCTGCGGCCACGCTCTCGGATTGGCTGCCGGAGCCCGCAGGCACCAGATCGGCCACCGGCTCCCCGCGAACGGTAATGGTGTAGCGCTTGCCGTCGCGCACCTCGCGCAACAGTTCGGAGAGTTTGGCTTTGGCGTCGAAAGCGCCGATTTCTTTATACATAATGAACAACCTAGATCATGAACTAGGTTGAATTGTCGCATGCATCGGCTACCTTGGCTAAAGCCCCTCGCGCATCCGCCTCGCATCCAGCGCGCGGTCCAGAAAGTCCAACCGGTCCTGCTCCCGGAATCGCTCGCCGTCGAGCAGGAAGTTCGGCGCGCCGAAAATGCCTTGCGCCACCGCTTCGTCGCTGAAGCGACGATACAGTGCCAGCACTTCCGGTGCGGTTTTCGCGGCGTGCAGGGCGGGCGCCGTCCATGCCGTTTTGGTTGGCCACGTCGATGCGCACAGCGGTTGCCGCGGTGTCGCGTTGCTCCGCCCACAGCGCGCGCACCAGCGCATGCGACAGGCTGCTAGCGCTTGTTCCAGTCCGGGTCGGTGATCAGTTCGGGGACGCAGCACTGGCACTGGCACTGTGTTGCCGCAGCACCCGCTCGATGGCGGTCAGGAAGACAGGCAACGCGGCGTTCAGAACTGCGGAATCGCGCGCCAGGTGACAAGCGCAGGCGCTTGGGCACCGCGAGCGCCTACTGGCGCACCGGCAGCGGGATGACATGGACGGCCAGATGCGATGCCGGCAGCAGCAGCGGAATCGGCGCCACAGCACCCACTGCCGTACCGGTACATGAGGGATGACATGGTCGACCAGGTGCGCAGCGCCATGTCCGGATGGCGCCCAGGTCAGGTTCGCCGCAAGGCGATCGCATGGCCCGGCGCAGCAACCGCCGTGCTTGCGATCCACTGCAGGAAATGCGCGACGACCGGCACGCGAAGCCGCGACTGCGGGCAGACGAGGTAGTACGTCCGCCCGGTCGGGTAGATCATGTCGAAGGGCGCAATCAGCCGACCGGTCGCCAGCTCATCCTCCACCAGTTCCGGCTGCACGACGGCGACGCCGAGGCCTTCCACCGCGGCCTGATAGACCAGAAGGGAGACATCGAACTCCAACTGTGCCCCGCGTCGGATATCCTCGCCACCGGCCTGCCGCAGCCACGAATCCCAGTCATCGCGCCGGTTCACCGTGTGCAGCATCGTCAGGCCGTCCAGCGCGGCCAGGCGGGAGCGCCGCCGGTCCCACAGACGCGGCGAGCACACCAGCTGCATGCGCTCGACCAGCACCGGCACCGAGTGCAGTGCGGGGTCGGGATTGGCGGCGCGCAGCACGGAGATGTCGATGTTCTCGGTCTCGAAATCCGCCGGCTGCACGCTGGTGCTCAAGCCCAGTTCGAGTTGCGGGCGCAGCACCTGGAAACGCGGCAGGCGCGGCATCAGCCATTTCATCGCGAAGGTAGGCGGCACCTTCAGGCGCAGGCGGTCCGCGCCGTCACCGGCTGCGATGCGCTGCACGGCGGAATCGATCAACGCAAAGCCGCGCTGGCAGGCCGCCTGCAGCGCCTCGCCATCCGCAGTCAGGAAGAGCGCCCGCCCGCGCCGCTCGATCAGGCGTCGACCCAGCCGCGCCTCGAGCTGGGAAACCTGCTGGCTTACTGCGCTTTGCGTGACCAGTAGCTCCTCTGCCGCCCGCGTGAAGCTCAGGCGGCGCCCCACCGCCTCGAACACCCGCAGGGATTGCGGCGACACGCGCAGTCTTCTCATTAGGTCACCTTATGGTTTGGCAGGAAGTCTAACGCCACCTCCGCGATCGCCGGCGCAATAATGCAGAGGCAAAGCAGTTCTTCAAATTAAGGAGTGCATGCTTGCTTGCCGCCCCCGATCCCCGTAGCGACGCCGAGCGCGTCTTCCGCACCCTGCAGGATGGCGGGGTGGCCATCGTGCCTACCGCCATCGGCTACGCCATCGTGGGCGCCACCTCGGAGGCGATCCGCCGCACCCACCGCGCCAAGGGCCGCGCGCCGGGCAAGTACAGCGCCTTCACCGGTTCGCCCGCGCTGCACGACGAGATCCATATCCTCGACCCGGAACGCCGTGCGATGGTGCGCATGATCACCGAGGCCTACGACCTGCCGGTGGGCGCCATCGCGCCGTGCCGCAAGGACCATCGCATCTTTCGCAATCTCGATCCCGACGTGTACGCGCAGAGCACCTACCAGGACACCGCGGCGCTGCTGCTCAATGGCGGTCCGGTGCTGGTGGAACTGGGGCGCCTCAGCCACGAACACGGGCTGGGCGTGATCGGGTCCTCGGCCAATCGCTCGCTCGCAGGCACCAAGTTCCGCGTGCAGGACATCGAACCGGAGGTGCTTGCCGCCGCCGACCTGGTGATCGACCACGGCCTGGTGCGTTGGGCAGCCTATGGCAAGTCCTCCACGATGATCGACTTCGGCACCCTCACCACCACCCGGGTCGGCGCCTGCCACGACCTGATCTGCGACGTGCTGTGCCGCCACTTCGGCGTGCGCCTTGCCGTTGCCGACTGACGCCACGACACCCAGACAAGGAGACCCAGACATGCGATCAATCACCCGCCGCCGGTGGCTCGCCGGCTTCACGCTCGCCGCAGGCGCGCTGGCCGGCCCGTCCGCCCGGGCCCAGCAGGGCGCGTGGCCGGCGCGCGCGATCCGCCTGGTGGTGCCTTCCAGCGCCGGCGGCGGCACCGACATCCTGGCCCGCACGGTGGGCGAGAAGATGGCCGAGCGGCTGGGCCAGTCGGTGGTCATCGAGAACCGGCCAGGCGCCAACGGCATCATCGGTGCGGAAGCGGTGGCGCGCGCGCCGGCCGACGGCTACACCCTGCTGGTAAGCGCGGGCAACGCCATGTCCGCCAATGTGAGCCTCTACAAGAAGCTGTCCTACGACCCGATCCGCGACTTCACGCCGGTGAACATGCTTATCGGCTCGCCCCTGGTTCTGGTGGTCAACCCGCAGCTGCCGGTGCGCAGCGTCGCCGAATTCATCGAGTACGCCAGGGCGCGGCCCGGACAGTTGAACTTCGGCACTGGCGCCAGCCACGCGCAGATCGCCGGCCACATGTTGTTGTCGATGGCCGGCATCAAGGCGACGCCGGTGGCTTACAAGGGGCCAGTGCAGGCGATCACCGACGTGGCCTCCGGCCAGGTCCAGTTCACCTTCGAGACCCCTTCGGGCACCAGGGCGCAGCGCGAAAGCGGCGCGGTACGCGCGCTGGCGGGCACCTCGGCCGCGCCCTCGGCGACCCTGCCCGGCCTGCCGGTGATGGCGCAGACCCTGCCGGGTTTCGAATACAACGCCTGGATCGGCGTTTTCGCCCCGGCCGGCTTGAACGCGGAAATCCGCAACCGGCTCGAATCGACCATTCAGGCCGTGCTGCGCCTGCCTGACGTGCAGCAGCGCCTGACCAACTTCGGCTTCGATGTCGACCCGCGCGGCGGCGAAGCGCTGGCGGCCACCGTGCGCGAGGATATCCCCCGGCTGCGCAAGGTGATCCAGGAAGCCGGCATCACCGCCGAATGACACCTCGCGCGGGCGCGGCACCATGACCGGTTTGCGCTTTCCAGGCCGCGTGCTGTACCTCGCGGCGGACGCCGCTGCGGTCCGCCGGCAGCTCGCTGGCTACGACCTGACGCGCGAGGCAGCCGGGATGCTGCGCGACAACGTTTCCACCGACGAGATCACGCCGGCCTGGGTGTGCTACCACTTCGACGAGAAGCTGGGCGACTACCCGTACCTCGGGCTCGCCTGCGGCAGCGAGCATCCGGTAACACCGGGCAGCGTGCGTGCCGGCGGCTTCGCGGTGGCGGTCGCGGGCAAGCGCTACGGCAAGGGCTCCTCGCGCGAAGCCAGCCCGTATGCGGAGATGCTGGCCGGCATCCGCCTGGTGATTGCCGAGAGCTTCGAGCGCATCTATCGCCAGAACTGCCGCAACCTCGGGCTCTTGACCTCCACCGACTTCAGCCTGATCGAGCGCATCGGCCGCGGCGAGGCGATCCCCCTGGAGGAGTTCACCCGCGACGAGGACCCGTTCACCACAGAGATCATTCGCCGCGGCGGCCTGTTCGCTTTCACGCAGGCGCGGCTTCGCGGCGAGGTGTCCGCGCCCGCACCGTCCCGACCACGCCCGCAGACCTTCGCTGAGAAGATCCTTGCGCGTGCCTGCGGACGCGGCGAAGGCGCGGTGGCGCCGGGCGAGGCGGTGTTCGCGCGAGCCGACTGGCGCTACGCCCATGAGTACGTGTCGCCGATGTCGATCCGCTTCCTCCATCAGGCGATGGGCGAAGACGCGCCGCTCCTCGACCCCGGCTCGATGGTGTTCTTTGCCGACCACCTGACCTTCGTCCATCGCAGCATGCCGCCCGAACGGCGCGCGATGGGCCTTCTGGACACCGCGCAGGCGATGGCCGCCTGCCAGCAGGCCTTCTGCACCCGGCATGGCCTCAGGCTGCACGGCTTCCTGCGCGACCGCGAAGGGTCGGAGGGCATCAGTCATTCGGTGATGGCGGAGCGCTACGTGCAGCCTGGGCAACTGGTGGTGGGCACCGACTCGCACACCCCGCATTGCGGCGCCTTGGGCGCGCTGGCCTTTGGCATCGGCGCCACCGAGATGGCCAACGCCTGGGTGACCGGCGACGTGCGGGTGCGCGTGCCGTCGGTTACCAGGGTGCGCCTCAATGGCCACCTCAACCCCGGCGTGGAAGCCAAGGACGTTATGTTGCACCTGCTGCAGCTGCCGTATGTGCAGGAGGGCAGGGCGATCGGCCAGGTGTTCGAGTACACCGGCGCGGCACTGGCTTCGCTTTCCACCGACGAGCGGGCGACCCTGACCAACATGGTGGCCGAGATCGGCGGCTTCACCGGGATCGTAGTGCCGGACGAAGAGACGCGCCGCTTCCTGCGCGAGCGCCGCGGCGTCGACCTGCCGCTCGAAGCGTGGATGCACAGCGACCCGGATGCGCGCTACTCGCACGATATCGAAGTGGACTGCGGCGCGCTGGAACCCATGGTGGCCAGGCCCGGCGACCCCGGCAACGGCATGCCGATCTCGGCGCTTGCCGCGCCAGTGCCGGTGGATATCGCCTACGGGGGCTCGTGCACCGGCGGCAAGCGCGAAGACCTTGCGCGCTGCCACGAGGTGCTCGCCTGGGCTGCCGCACAAGGCTTGCGCGTGGCCCCGGGCACCCGATTCATCCTGCAGTTCGGCAGCCAGGACGTGCGCGACCATTGCGTGCGCCAAGGTTGGATGGAGACTTTCAAGGCGATGGGCGTGGAGCTGATCGAGCCAGGCTGCGGCGCCTGCGTCAATGCCGGCCCCGGCGTCTCCGACCGGCCCGACCAGGTGACGGTGAGCGCGATCAACCGCAATTTCCCCGGCCGCTCGGGTCCGGGGCAGGTTTGGCTGGCCAGCCCCTCGACGGTTGCGGCGAGTGCGATTGCGGGGCGGATTGTGAGTTTTGGGCAGTTGCGCGGGGACAATGAGCGACGATGAAGCCAGCAGCGGGACCGCGAATCCCGGCGGCTCAAGATTGCAGGAGGCCGTGAGATGAAACAATTTTGTCCTGCGAAGAAGCGCGTTGAGGTCTCGTTGCGGGAATCGGTCCGTATCCTGCGCGAACTTCAGGAATTGAGTCAAAGCCAACTGGCAGAACTTGCGGGCATTCCGCAAGCCAATATCTCCGTTGACAAGAACGGCCGCGCGAAAGGATAGGATTTCAATGCCGTTTTTGGAGTGGTCCGGCTATATCCGTCTGCGGCAATCGTTGATTTGACGCCGAAGACGCCCGATCGCGTCTGAAACCCCGCCCCGGTATGCCCGTTGTCCGTGCCTCTGGCCACTTGGGCGGCGGAAGTTTGCCGCGCAGGTGGCCTAAAGCACGAGTTGAACCAACGCCGGCACCGTTTCCGTGTCGCACGCCTGCAGGAGGAACGCGCGCGTCGGCAAGCCGCCAAATCTCCGGCCAAAGGCATGGACAGCGTCATGGCGGCGGCCCGCCGGCTGCAAAGCTTCGCGGTGGTCGACCAGCGGCCCATCGAAGCTGTCTTGTATGACGATGAAGGCATGCCCAAGTGACGATAAAAGTCGAAGCTGCCGTGGTGGATTCGTCGGCTTTGATCTGCATCGCGAAGGGCGAGCCCGCCGCTAATTCGTTTCTCAACGAGATGGGGAAGTTGGCAAGCTCTACCTCTCTGCGGTGACGCTTGCCGAAGTGATTCTGGCGACGATGTCTCTGCAAGTCGAGGGCGCCGTCGGTGCGATGGAGCAGCTTGTCGCCGCGTTGAAAATCGAGACCGTGGACTTTGGCGGCGGCGACATCCCAGGCTACAAGGATGCCGCGATGAAGCATCACCTCAAAGCAAGGCCTCCCGGCCCGCTCAACCTGGGCGACGTGTTCTCATTCCAGCTCGCCGTGAAAATGGATTTGCCCTTGTTGTTCCAGGGGAAGAATTTCCTGCAGACGCCCGTGAAAAACGCCATGAGCATCCTCGGATACGAAATGACCGAGAAAAATCTGGGCGTGCCTAGCTTGCGAAACGCAAGTTTGGGACAGTGACTCTTTCGTCGCGATGACGTGGACGGGCCACTTTGGGTGCCTGTTCCTTTTTTGGCGTTGTGCCTCGGCGTCCTCGAGCTCGCCCCAGTCGATCGTGTTGACGTTGTGGCCGAGGATAGGAAATCCAACCGCCCGAGCCCAGGTGTCGCACCCGCGACCATCCTCAAAACCCTCACTCTGCCTGTGCCGCCACGAACACTGGGCTTCACCTGGTCCTGATACTGCCCTTAACCGGCCTTTTGCGGCACCCGGGAGCTCGACCGACAGGGCGGCCCACGGCGCATGTGCATCGCCGGTCGATTTGCGCGTTCCCCAGCCAGTGCGCTTGTCGAGTGAGCCTGAGCACCGATCTTGATGGGCTGACACCTGTTGTTGATCAAGTGGCGTGATGGTGCGGCCTCGTCGACCCTCATCAATCGTGAACGAGACATTGGTGGTTGCAGCCGGCGGGGCGCGTTCTGATCTTCTTTCGATCGCGGCCCTTGCCAGGCCGGCGGAGGCGCCCCCGGTTGAGCCATGTACCTCATGGTTCAACTCCTCGGCCGGGCGGTGGGTGCGACGAATGATCTCTCGTCGGCTCGCTATCACATGGCGTGAAGAGAGTTGCCGGGGTAGCCGTGCCGCCCGCGATGCACGCGGGTGTCGGGCGGCCGATGAGTTTGGTCAACCGGAGCGGTCGACTTCGTGGACGGCACGTTCTGCCTCGGCCGCGGAGGCTTCGAGCTTGACGATGAGTTCGAGGAAGCTGTCTACGAAGCCGGCGTCATAGTTCTCGGGATTGGCGCGCGTGAACTCGATCACCTTGCGGTAGCAGTCGGCGGCCTCGCGGAACTGGCCGCGGGCCGCGTGGACCATGCCCAACCGATCGTAGCCATCGTGCACCTCGGGGTAGCGAGCCAGCAGCTCGCGGGCGGCTGGTTCGGCTTCATCGAGGCGCCCGGCATGGACCAGGTCGACCACGGCGTTGGACGCCGCATCCAGGGCCCGGGCTTCGTGCAATGTGGACTGGGTCTGCAGCAACTCGGCCTGGTAATCCTTCCGCTGAGCAGCTTGGTTGGCCTTCTGAGCTTGCAACGCGACGCGCTGGTGAACAGCGGACGCGAGCTCAGCCGCCCGGTCCTTTTCCAGGCAGCAGTGCTTGTACTTCTTACCGCTGGCGCAAGGGCAGGGGTCGTTGCGACCGGTTTTTGGCATAGTGCAGGCCCTTTCGACCATGAGAGAAGACCAGCCCAGTGTGCCATGCCTTGCTGCAAGACCCGAAGTTCCTCACGCTGCTTCTTCGCATCGACCACGAGTTCGCGACGCAATGTCGTGCCCAGGGCTGTCGATGCGGTGGCGATCTCCACCGAGATGACTACCCTCGCAAGCCGCGAGGTTATGGATAGGAATTTCAATGCCATTTTTGGAGTAGTCCGGCGATATCCGTCAACGTCAATCGTTGATTTGGCGCAGAAGACGCCTGACAAGCCCCTGAAACCCCGCTCCGGCATGCCCGTTGTCTGTGCCTGTGGCCCCTGGGCGGCGGACGTTGGCCGCGCAGGTGGCCACAGGCACGAGTCGCCCCCGGCGAGTGAGCCTTGTCGTCTTGTGCCCGACCACGCGACGCGCTTACCGAACTCATGGTCCGGCACGGGTTGCGCTTGCGGATTGATTGCGTCCGATCCTCGGTCCGGCATCTCCCACAGCGGCGGGCCCCGCGCCGGCCGCAGACGCGGCGCTTGCTTAGGCTCGGCCGGGTGACCGGGGATCGCCTGGATCGCCGCCGCTTCGGTGATGAAGGCGATGATCCGCATCGCGCCACCGCACCTGAGACACAGGAGGGGCAGCACCTCGCCGATGCGCGCCAGCAGCAGCGCCCGGACGTAGCGGGCAGCTTTGCGATGCGACTGGCTCTGCAGGGGTCGCTGCCGGCAGGATCGGCTCGACCGGCATCGGTGCGGCGGCAATCTCAGCCGGCTGCGCCAGTGCGGTGACCGCTGCCCGCAGCGGCGAGTTGGGCGCCAGCGCCCCGTGGTAGCGATGTCGATGTTTGCGCGGCGGCGAAATCAGCGCCGCCAGACGGTCGAGCCATTGCATCGGTGTTGGCATCAGGCTGACGCTGCCACCCGGCCCCGGCTTCACCCTCTCATAGACCAGATGCTCGGGGTCGAATTTACGCAGCCGTTCCAGCGCAAAGGCGGGCCGGGCGCAATACCGCAGCAGACGTTCCAGACCATCGCATTCGTGGGCCTCGATGCGTACCTTTGCATCGACCGGGAAGCCGCCGCCGTGTTCCCACTCGGCCATCACCTGCGCATCGTCCGCCGACAGCAAGCCGCGCCGCAGGGCCGCGCGCAGCAGTCGTCGGCGCACGGCGGCCCGGACGTTCCCGATCGCGGGCACATCCAGTGTGCTGGCCGGGTGAAAAACCGCCCTCCCGGTCGCATCGGCCTCGAACACGCCATCCACCACCACGCAGTGGAAGTGCAGATGGGTGTTGAGCAGCGCGCTAGAACATAGGCAAAAGGAATGACCACCGACCTACAGGAATTCAAGGACCTTGTGGAAAGGATTGAGGCGCCGCATTCGAGATGGCGCCCATGTTCACCGGGCGCCCACCGGCTTCAGGGCAGCCGGCCTCGCTTATGTGTCGAGCGTCAACCTGAAGATGTGGGGCAGGCAGCAAGACCTACGCCCACCAGGCAGTCACGGGTCACCAGCTCGGCCAGCGCGGCTTCACCCAGGCCTGCAGTTCCGGCGGGTCTGAGCGGCAGCACCATGTAACGCATGTCGGCGGTTGAATCATGCACGCGGATGTCGATGCCGGTCGGCAACTCGCAACCGAATTCGGCCAACACCGCGCGCGGCTCGCGCACCACCCGGCTGCGGTATTCGCGGCTCTTGTACCAGTGCGGCGGCACGCCCAGCAGCATGCGTGGGTAGCACGAGCAGAGCGTGCACACCACCACGTTGTGCACCGTGGGCGTGTTCTCGATGACGATCAGGTGCATCGGCCCCACGCTGAAGCCCAGTTCGGCAACCGCGGTGCGCGGATCGTCCAACAGGCGCGCCTTGTAGGCCGCGTCGACCCATGCGCGCGCCACCACCTTGGCTCCCGACTTGTAGGTGCGCGAATCCATCGCCGCGACTTGCTCCTCGATGCCTTCCGGCGTGAGGATGCCGCGCAGCACCAGCAGCTCCTCGACGGCGGACTGCATGCGCCGGTAGTAGCCGGCCGAGCCCTCGGAATCTTCCGCCTTGTTCATGCGGCGGGCTCCAGCCAATGCTGATAGATCTCGATTTCAACCACATCATTCGCACCGCCGATGTAATCGGTCCACAGCTCGCGTGAGGCGAAGCGCACCCGATACAGCGGCTGCGCCGGCAGGCCATTGCGCTTGTAGGCCAGTTCCTCCGGGTTGGGAAAGGCGCCGCACAGGCGCAGGACCACGCCGACATGGCCGCGGCAATAGTGGGGCGTGCGCACATGGCCGGGCGGATGCTGCTTGCGCACCCGCACGCGGTCGCCGATGGCAAACAACGGCGCAATCGCTTCTGCCGCGGCGCTTTCAACCATGCCGCTCGCGCGCCTCGATTTCGGCCATTTTGCGGCCCAGTTCGTCGATCTCGATCAGCCCGCGTTGCAGCAGCGTCTGGGTGACGCCATGCATCCAGCGTTCGTAATAGCCATACTCGTCGTAGGCGGTGGGGCCAAGCTCTTCGATGTTGCGCCGCATTTCGTCGGTCGTGATCACCTTGGCACGGCCGTTGAGCAGTTGCACCAGCGCATCGACGCGCTTTTCCCATGCTTCATACTGGTGATCGTCGGGCTCGCAGCGCCCGGCGGGGCGCCCGCCGAGGTCGTGATGTCGGTGGCCGGGATCGTTCATGTTGGCTTTGCGATCGAGAAGGAAAAACGTTCAGGATATGCGCTCGATGATACTGGAGTTTCGGCTCGCGACGCGATTACATTCCCAGGCCCGCACAAAGTCGTTGCCGGGCACCGTGCCTCTACCGCTTGCCGGCGCTGCGCATCCTGGGGCCGCCTTGCTGCATCAGGGCAGCAAGCTCGTAGTCAGCAGCACTGGCTCGTAGTCAGCAGCGCAGGCTCGTAGAGTCTGACTACGCAATTCAATCCACTGTTTCAAGCCGGCGCAGCAAGCGCCCTGGAGGTCGCACGTCGGTAACCACGCTTGCCACGCGAAAACGCAATGGCAAAAACACATTGGTGCTGACCGGTTCAAGCAGGTGCTCGAGCAGGCATTCGCCACAGGTGGCGTACCAGTAACCTTCGGTCAGGCGCGGACGGTTGAGCGGGATTGGAAACTTGCATGCATGGCAGTAAAGAACTTGCATGTGGCACCTCTGACTTGTCAGCGGGCCGGGGACGCAACCCAGCTTGAATGGTGCGCTCCGATTGTGCTGTTTTCATGACAGGAATCGACCAGGTCTCCGGTGGCTGCGACTCTTCGCAAATTGCCGCGCCTTGACGGTTGCAACGGCGTGTCGGGCTGTGTAGTCGAGCGCCGCGCTGAATTGCGGCGCCTTGCGCGACCTTGCACCGCAAGCGCAACAAACTATCCGGATTGCATGACAGTGTTATCAAGCGGCCAGTTCACGCCTGGCCGCGCAATCCCCCCGGCGCTCCCTGCAAGGCTCGGCGTCGCGCATTCCCGGCTATGCTTCTCCCCTCGGCGGACCTCTGGCCAGAGCAGGTCCGATAATCGATTCCAGCCACCGTTTCAGGAACCATCAATGCTCGTCAGTTGTGTAGCGTATGCAGACGGCCGCAAACTCGCTGACATAAAGCCCGACGAAATCAGCGACTACCTGAGCCGCCCGGAATGTTTCGTCTGGGTCGGCTTGAAGGATCCCGGCCCGGGCGAGTTGGCGGCGATGCAGCATGAGTTCGACCTGCACGAACTGGCGGTGGAAGATGCGCGCCACGGCAACCAGCGGCCCAAGGTCGAGGAATATGGCGAGTCGCTGTTCGCCGTGCTGCACATGATCGAGACCGAGGGCGCCGAGCTGGTGGTGGGCGAACTGGATATCTTTGCCGGGCGCAACTACATACTTTCGGTGCGCAACCGCGCGAAAAAAGGCTTTGTCGATGTGCGCGCGCGCTGCGAACGCGAGCCACACCTTTTGGAAAACGGTTCCGGCTTCGTGCTCTATGCGCTGATGGATTCGGTGGTCGACCGCTACTTTCCGGTGCTCGATATGCTCGAAACCGAGCTCGAGATGCTGGAGGGGCGCATGTTCGCGGGCGGCTCGGCGCGCGCCAACACCGAGGCCATGTACGGCCTCAAGCAAAAGCTGATGGTGTTGAAGCACGCCGTCGGGCCCTTGTATGAAGGGGTGGGCAAACTCTATGGCGGGCGCGTGCCCAAGGTGTGCGCCGGTTCGCAGGAGTATTACCGTGACGTCTATGACCATCTGTCCAGGCTCAACCAGTCGATCGATTCGTTGCGCGAGATGGTGACCACCGCACTGTCGGTCAACCTCTCCCTGATCGCGCTGCATGAAAACGAAACCACCAAACGCCTGGCTGCCTGCGCGGCACTGGTCGCGGTGCCGACCCTGATTGCAGGCATCTACGGGATGAACTTCAAGCACATGCCGGAGCTCGACTGGCAATTCGGTTATCCGCTGGCGGTGCTGATGATGGTGGCGATCGACACCTACCTGTTTTTCCGCTTTCGCAAGTCGGGATGGCTGTAGCCGTGCCGGAACGCGTCGGCCGATGAGACGCTGGCGGGCGCTCTGGCAGACGTGCCTGTGGCTGGGCGCCGCAGTGTCGGCGCCAGCGCACGCGCTCGATCGTTCGCAGCTGGCGGTCATCATCAACACACGCGATCCCTTGAGTGTTGCGATCGGCGAGTATTACGCGGCCCGGCGTTCGTTGTCGTTCCAGAACATCATCAAGGTGGAGTTCAATCCCGGCGCGCCCAATATGCCGGCCGGCGAATTCGAAGCGCTCAAGGCGGCGGTCGACCGCCAGGCGCGGCCCGCGGTGCAGGCCTTCGCGTTGACCTGGGCCGCGCCCTATCGGGTGGATTGCATGTCGATCACTTCCGCCTTCGCGTTTGGTTTCGACCCGGCCTATTGTGCCGAAGGCTGCAAGACCACCCAGCCCAGCGCGCTTTTCAACGCACCGGCGCGCTTGCCCTTCACCCAGCTGGGTGTGCGCCCGACCATGGCGCTGGCGGCACGCTCGCTTGATGAAGCCCGCGCCCTGATCGACCGCGGTGTGGCCGCCGACGGCAGCATGCCCACCGGCACCGCCTATCTGCTCTCGACCTCGGATGCCGCGCGCAACGTGCGCCATCTGCTCTATCCGATGGTCGAGGCGGTGCTGAGGAATCGTGTGGGTGTGCAGCAGGTGAAGCAGGATGCGCTGCACGGCGCGCGTGACGTACTGTTCTATTTCACCGGCCGGGTGCAGGTCGAGG
>Ga0163151_10005555_pt1 | contig 16004 bp, 13 predicted proteins | sample OliLakLV19MP5IB2_FD_145596 | JGI IMG/M metagenome (GOLD analysis project Ga0163151, IMG submission 145596) | Freshwater microbial mat bacterial communities from Lake Vanda, McMurdo Dry Valleys, Antarctica - Oligotrophic Lake LV.19.MP5.IB-2 | ecosystem: Environmental > Aquatic > Freshwater >...
GTCGAGATAGACCTCGGTTGCATCAATGTCCAGGAAGCTGCCGTCGAAACGCACGCGCAAGTTCGCGATATCAGCCACTGCCGTCACGCCGCCGGCACCAATCGGTATCTGAAAGGAGAGATCCTGCACTGGCGCATCGGCAACCCGGCCGAGTGCCTGCCAATCAATGCCATCGAGCGAATATGAAATGGTCACAAGGCCTTCGCTCGCCTCTTGAGCGCGGGCCGAATTGATAAGAGCAAAGTTGAACGCGGAAGGTCCTGAGCCGGTTGAAGAATCTGAGGATGGCTCGGCTGGGGCAGAAGGTTCAGGAGCTGGTTCTGGTTGCGATTCCGGCTCTTGGGCTGGCTCGCTCCCCTCTTCTGTTTCTTCAGCGGGAGTTTCAGCCGTCGGCTCACCTTCAACCGGCTCACCGCCTTCAGGCTCTCCCGTCGGCCCATCAATGATGATGAACTCGGACTCATCAGAGCCAACAGAGGTCGGCTCCTCGACAGGGGCACCCGGCACTTCCGGTACGAGCGGTTCTACGACTGTCGGCACAAGCGGATGCTTTACCACAAGAGAGAGGGTGAGATTGAGACTGCTGAGGGTCGCGTCATCGGGTATCGGCTCGCCGGCGAAAGCCTGACAAATCACGGATTGAGTGCCACCGACAAAGACCGCCGAGTTCTGAGGGGTAAATCGCTTTGAATCACGCAGGGTAATCGGCAAGGGCCTTCCCTGCGCATTTTGCGGGTTGGTCCAGGAGCCAAGACAAATGTCCGGATAGTAATCGAAAGAGGAGCCGCTGGCGGTAAAGGCAATGGCGGAGATGGCGAGCATGCCGGCAAGCAAAAGCCCAAGTGAGCGACCATGCTCCCTCCACGACCAACCGGAAAATGAAATTTTGGGGACATCGGTGCGCAAGAAAACAACGCTTCTCATTGAGGCATTATCCTGCATTCTTTTTACTTTAAACACACCAAGCTTTTTTATAGCCATACGCTAATAGTATATCACAGCTCCGCTACTGGCCCAGGGTTTTTTTAAGCTCCTCCTTCATCGCCGCCACTTTTTGAAGATCATTCTCCTTTACTCGCGCCTGTCGAGGGTCGCCAGACTTAAGCGAACCGAGCGAGATCTCTTTCGCCCCCTGTTGTGGACGGGCAGTGGGCGCCGCGGTGTTGCCGCGGCTATCTCCGGGACGGGGGGCGCCCGCCCGTGGACGGTCATCGCGCCTCTCCGGCCTTGGAGCTGGTCTGTTACCGGAAAATTCAATGCCGATGCCAGCGAGGCTCGAAATGCCGGCAGCTTCGCGCTCGACTGACGGCTTCTTTATAATCTTCACTGGTTTAATGAGGCCTTTTTGGAGCTTCTCAAGGCACTCGGAGCAGTATACGGGCCGGCCGGGAGTCGGCTTGAACGGCAGCTTCGCCTCTTTCGCGCAGTTATTACACACCGAGATAAACATATCGCCTTTGCCGCCGGAGATCGTCGTTCCCACCTTAGTCGCCTCTCCGGCGGTGTCATTCCCCTCCTCTTCTTCCGAAAAGCCGCCGCCAGAGGCCCAGCGATTGATCTCTTTTTCAATGACCTCGCGCGGACGCGCGTACTTTTCCCGGGACATCTTAATGATTGCTTCCACTCCTGCGGCCTCGGCCTGAGTTCGGAATGGCGCGAGAGTCGAAGCTGAAAATGGCCGAACGGTAATGCCGTTAACCATCAACTTGATGTAGATATGATAATTCGGAATGTTAACAACATCTTCAATGGTGAATTCGGGCGCGAGCTCGTTCTCAAGCCACTCAGCATCGGCAGCGCCAACGCGGAAGATAATCATCGTCCCAGCGTTACCAAAGACCGCGTCACGAACCTTTGTTGATGTATCGGTGACGAGCTGGCCGACATACTGGTGCGCGATAATCAGGTTGAGGCGATATTTACGCGCCTCAGAGAGCACGCCGGCGAACGAGTCGGTCGCGAAGTTCTGGAACTCGTCGACATAGAGATAGAAGTCTCTGCGCTCATCTTCCGGAATGCGTACGCGCTCCATTGCGGAGAGCTGAATCTTCGTGATAAGCATGGCGCCAAGCAATGCCGAGTTGTCCTCACCGATACGCCCTTTTGATACGTTCACGAGAAATATTTTCTGGGTGTTCATGAGCCCGAAGATGTCGAGCGTGCTCCGGCTCTGGCCGACCACGTTGCGCACGAGCGCGGTCGAGAGAAACTGACCGACCTTGTTCTGAATAGGCGCGATCGCCTCGCTGCGGAACTTATCCTGCCACTCTTCATACTCGTTCACCCAAAACGCTTTGACGACAGGGTCTTTGAGGTTCCCAATGATAACCTGACGATAGGCTTTATCAACGAGCAGGCGCGGGATACCCAGCAAAGTGGTGTTCGGAGTATCAAGCAGCGCCAAAATAGCGTTGTTGAGGATGTACTCCATACGCGCGCTCCACACATTGGACCAGATCTTGGTGAATATTCCCATGAGACCAGAGGCGACAAGGTGTTTATACTGTGGGTCCGGAAGCTCGAGCACGTTAAACCCGATGTGGTAATCCATATCCGCCGGGTTGAAGTAGACGACGTCTTTCATGCGCTCCTTCGGGATCATCTTGAGCACTCCCTCAACAAGCTCGCCATGCGGGTCAACAACACACACTCCCTCCCCGTTCATAATGTCCTGCGAAATGAAGTTGTGAAGTAGGCCGGACTTGCCGACACCCGTCTTCCCGATAACATACATGTGCTGACGGCGGTCCTTACGTTGGATACCGAACAGCTTATCCTGGTGCCGAAAATTCGTCTTGGCAAAATACACCACATCTTTACTGGCGGTAGTCGCCGCGTGCTGCGGCGTCGGATCGTGCGTTTGATAGTGATTGTCTCCGTGACCGTGATCTGACATTCTTCAATTATACCACTTTCTCCTGCCTATCCTAGATTCTACTTAAGCAATTTCTGAACCTTCTCCCACTGCAGCGCGAGTTCCACAAAATAGCGGACGCCGTAGCCGGCGCTGCCGCGTGCAAGCTCGTCTTCTGGAATCGTGGTCATCCTTGGCGCCATGTCGATGTGAGCGAAATTCGCCGGCTTCGCAAATGCCCAGAGAAACGAGGCTCCCGTAATCGCACCGCCGTAACGCGAGTTGTTTTTATGCGTGTTTGTTACGTCGGCAAAATTACCAACGATATCGCTGTCTGACTCATCCAGAAGCGGGAGCGGCCAAATGGCATCACCGGACGTATCGCCAAGGTTCTGCATCTCGTCCTGAAGTGGACGATTATTTTTTACGAAGAGTGCGCTCGAACGAAGACCAAGCGCCCCCATCGCGGCACCAGTCAAAGTTGCGAGCGTCACAATTAGGGCCGGTTTCTTCGTCTTCGCATACTCAATGGCATCGGCTAAAATAACACGCCCTTCCGCATCAGTGTTCCCAATCTCCATCGTCTTGCCACCATACGCCTTAATAATGTCGCCTTGGCGATAACTCAAACCGCTCGGCATATTTTCTACAGCCGGAACGAGCGCGATGACGTTGACCGGCAACTTCAGTCGAGCAATCGCCGAAATAGCCGAAAGCACCGCGGCTCCCCCACTCATATCCATGTGCATATCCGCCATGCTTTCACCCGGCTTGATGTTGAGTCCTCCCGAGTCGAACGTGACGCCTTTACCAACAAGAGCTATTGGCCTTACGTCGGAAACTTTAGCCCCACTAAAACCGCTTCGCGGTTCGGCTAGCCCGGCGTCCGATCGCCCTAGGGGCAAGCCTTTGTACTCCATAATAATAAGCCGCGGCGGCGCGATTGAGCCCTGACCAACCGCCAAAATCCCGTTCATCCCCTCGGCCTTGAGCCGCTTCTCATCAAAAACAGTAACTACAATCGACGGCGTCTCCCCAGCAATCGTCTTCGCCGCCTCAACCAAACCTTCTGGCTTCATATCTCCGGGCGGGAAGTTCGAGAGTGTTCGCGAACGGTTTACCTCTTCGCCAATAATCTCCGCCGCCTTAATCGCGCCAGCAACTGGCTTCATGTCCGCAAGGGTAAAAATAGTTACACTCTCAATACGCTTCCATCCGCCCTTCGGCTTACTTTTAAACTCCTCAGAAAAATCATAGTGCGCCATAAGCGCGTTGGTCGTGATTATTTCGGCAGCCTTCGGGGCAAAGATCTTGTCCCGTTCAAAGTCGTCGAGATAAACGCCAATCTTTTTAAAACCCTCCTGTTTGGCGCGACGAATAACCTTGCGGATAAGAAGCGCGAACTTCTTCTCGGTCCACGCGTTCTCGGAAGCGATAAAAGCGAAACCATTGCCGGCAAGCTTAATAAGCTGCACCTCGCCCGCTTTGAGCTCGCGCGCCTTCATGAAACCATTAAGTAGATTACGATCGGCAGTAGCGAGGGCGGCAAAAACCCCGCCCGGTAAAGCTGGCTTGTTAGCGGTCATCCAAACAGGGACGATAACCGCATCAATCTTCTTTAATTCAGTCTTATTAAGGCCTTTTACGAGAGTAAACTTCATGGCTGTATAATGCCAAAAAAGTTACTTTTCGTCAACTATCAGCTAGCTGACTTCAAGAAACTAGCGCAACGATTCCTTGGGCTTGTCATTACCCGGCTTGCCTGCCCGCCTCTGGCGGGGCCGGGTAATCCAGCTAATGGAGCCAGCAAAATGGATTCCCGCCTGCGCGGGAATGACAACAAAATTGAGTCGAGGTTTTATTACCACAGTATTGCGCCGGAAGCTTGAATGCAGCGCTCTTCACGCCATCTCCCTCCCTACTTACGAGACAATACTCCAACGCTACTCCTACTCGTTACTTAAGAACTTACGAAGCTTTTCGCGCTGATCAGCATCCCCTATCTCAGAGAGAGCGTCCTCAGCCTGCCTACGATAGTAAAGGAGTTCAGCGGCATGATAGTGCTCCGAAATCCCGGCTGGCTTTGGCATACTGAGATGCTCCATAAAAAAATCGACCAACTCTGAGTCCGGAGCTCCCTCCGGTATCACCTCCGGCTGAAACCCAACATCCTCCGGAAGGCTTTCGTTGGAACTCGGACGGAGGAACTCTTGCATGCTAAATAATCGAACCCGGTCCGTTCAGGAACGATTGGAGGAGGCGCAAAATGACCATAAAGATAAGCGCGTAAAAAACGATAGCGATGAGCGCGACGATATCAAAGACACCCGAGCCCACTACGATGTTCGGGAAGATGAAGTTGACCGGCTGGATGAGCCATCCGGTGAAATCATACAGCCACGCCACTGCGGGAGCGATTGGGTTCGCCGAGAAAAAACGCAGGACCAGTCGAATAGCAAGGAGCCCAATGATAACGCGGGAGATGAGACGAACTCCATAATATATTGCGAGCTTCATGACTTTATCGTATCAGATACTGCCGCTAAATCAACGGCATCGCTACTGGTCGTGGGAGGCTTCTGAGCCACACTGGCCGGTATCCCATAGGCGCGGCGACTCGCTTCAACGATCCGCTCTCGGTAGCTCTGATGATCGGGCTTTAACACCTTGAGCGTGCGCGCCGAGAAGGGGTCATAACTATCACCATCAATCATGAGCTTAATATAGAACTCCTGCCTGCCCAGATTGATCATATCCTTCACCTTAAAGACAGGCGCCATCTCCGCCTCAAGCTTCTCAGCATCCTGGCCGCCGACGCGGAACACGATGATGCTTCCAATATTGCCCATGATCGCCGCCTGCACATGTGATGGAAGCTGCTCCAAGTATCGGTTTGCCACCGTGAGCGAGATGCCGTATTTTCGCGCTTCAGAAAGCAGGCTTTCAAACGTTGGCGTCGCTAAATCTTGAAACTCATCGACATAAAGATAGAAGTCACCTCGATCACGCTCGGCTATCCGCGCACGACGGGTGCCGGCCTGCTTTATCTTCGCGAGAAAGAGAGCGCCCAGAAAGCTCGCGTTCTCAGCCCCGAGCTTTCCGCGCGAAAGGTTAATAAGAAGGATCTTTTTCTTTTGCATTATCTGCTCGATGTCGATCTTATTCTCCAACTGACTAAACATAGCCCGAAGCACCGGGTCGGAGAAGAACTGTCCCAGCTTATTAACGAGTGGAGCGATAGCATCAGCATCGAACTTCTGACTCCACTCAGTGAACTCCACCGCCCAAAAGCGCTTCACCATCTCATCTTTGACATGCCCCACTACCCTCTGCCGATACCCGTGGTCGGTCAACATGAGTACCATTCCATACATCGTCGCCTGTGGATAGTCGAGTAGCGCGAGCGCCGTGAAGCGAACAATATGCTCCAGACGCGGGTTCCAATTTGTGCCGAACTGCTTCTTCATCACCTCAATCAGGCCCTCGGCAAGTTGGTGCCGGAAATCAACGTCTCCACTGGCTAGCGGATTGAATGCTGGGGGGAATGCAGCGTCTGACGGGTCGACTAAGCACACATCGCCAATGCGACTCTCGGGAATAAAGTTGAGAATATCTTCAATAATGTCTCCGTGAGGGTCCATAAGGCAAAGCCCGGCTCCGCTGGCAATATCCTGACGAATGAGCAGCTCTAATAACTTCGACTTCCCTACCCCTGACTTGCCGATTACATACACGTGGCGACGACGATCGTCGCGCTTGATGCCAAAAACGAACTTCTTTTCTTCGAGGGCGGCAACGTAGTTCGTCTGTCCGATGAACGAGACCTGCGCCGGTTCGATTTTGCCGAGCATCGGCAGCTGCGGCGGAGGCGGCGCATACTTAATAATCTGAATCCTGTTGGCGGGACTTGCCGCAGCCGGAGGCGCAGCAGGAGCGGGATTTTTATTCGGAGTATTAGTCATATTACAAAGCGCCCAATTCAACTAAAAAATCCCGGAAGGCGGTCAGGGCCTCTTTGGTCTCGGTTACCGTCACCGTCATGCCCGGCGTGTGCGCGAGCTCGTTACGAAGCCGGTGAGCCTTCCAGACGCGCTCCAAGCTCGGCGCGCGCTCGGGAAGAATCTGGGTTAGGCGATCGGCCATGTGTTCGCCGGCAAGCCCTATCCGTTTGAGAAAGTGATCAACGAGCGCGTCGGCTTCGAGGACCGCCGACTTCATCGCGTCCTGGGTGCCTATTTTAACCCGGTTCAGGATACCGCCCCAGTGCTGCGCTATCGCCGGGTCCTTCCGGAAGCGCACCGCGCGGGCGCGCGACGGCGCACGGGTCTGACTAAACTTGACCCGCGGCGCTATCGGCCAATATTTTATAAACGCAAACACGAGAATGGAAGCAAACAGGATATCGAGGACGATGAAAAGGGGGCCGATGCGATACTTCCATACCCCAACTAGCGTTTCCCAAAAAGCATCCCAAAACCGCCCCGTGAAGATGACGTGCTTGAAAAGGCCGGTATCTCCCCCAACCGAGATGAATTGCCAGACAAAAAAGCCGATGATAAGAGAGATGGCTATCCAGAAAATTACCCTCTCTTCAATCTGGTCGAGTTTCTTATAGAATGTTTTCTTATGCCCGGACATGATGAGTTTTATATAAATGGTACTCTATTTATTCATAAAACCACCACCCCTGCCGGCCGGCAGGCAGGCCGCCAGTTTATCCGCTTTTGGCGGACGGCGTGGGTGTTCCTTGACGTTATCCCGCCAGCGGCGGGATAAAGGTTTTCTGATAAAAATTTTTGCATAAAATTTAAAATTTTTAAGAAAATCCTTTACTTGAACTGATCAAGCACTTTATCATCAGCGTAAATAGGCAGACCGGCGGGAGCGCCCATCTTCTTGCTCTCCATGCGCTGCGTGTGCGGCGCGGTGAGCACGAGATTGGACGGCGGATGCCACAAGCTCGCCAGAGATTCGCTGGTGAGAATCTGGGGCTGAGAGTGGGTATTGAAGTTAAGGATATGCGAGCTCAGGATGCGCCCCATCTTCGTCTCAGTCCACATCTCCCGGTCGCGATAGAACTCAAGCAGGCGCTGCTCGCGCAGCTTGAGGCGAAGCTCTGGGAAAAGATACGGAAAGTTCCAGCCTTTTGTCTTCGTGCCCATGTCCTCATTACGCCGGAAAGAGTTCAGTCCCGCCTCCGCAAACTGGTTGAATGTCGAAAGCACGGTTCGCCGCGCGAACGCGTCGTTGTACTGGCCCAGCGGGTAGACATACATGAAGCGGATGGTTGTTTCAAATGCCGGCTTTCCGAAGTTGCGCCCGATAATCTCAAGGTATTGGGTCTGGCTCGGCGTGCGCTGCACGGTCGCGCTCAGCAGTCCCTCCTCTCCGGCGCCGACGTCGTCAATCTTCACCCGAACCGGCTTTTTGAGCTCATCAAACTTTTCTTCGAAATCATCCGCCCACTGGCGGCTCATCGGCTGGATGTTGTATTGGAGAAAGAACTGCTCGTTGGGCTTTACCTTTGAAAGCGTTTCAAGAAAGTTGGACATCGGGTCAAGCTGGTGAGCCTCTTCCATATTCTCAAACTCCAGGTAAGTCTTAATTGGAAACATGCCGGGCTTGTTAAGTATCATCTCCGAACCCCAGAAGGCGCGGCCGCTCGCGGTAAGCTCGCCGATAGTCGGCGGAAGGAGCGTGTGCGCGTAGTCCTGTTCCGGTGGGACATCTACGAGCTCGATATCGGGGTAAAAAGCATAGAAGGCCGCTTCAATAAGCGCGCGCAGCTTCCGGTAAACGCGAACATAGAAATGGATCTCCCCGCCGAAACTTACCATCTCAAGCGTGCTCCAGCGCGTTACCTCCCCGTCCCAGTACTTTTCTTGAAGATCTCCGGGAGTGTTGCGCATCGCCGCGATGGATTGGAGCACTTGGTCCATGCCGCGGGCACTCTTGAGAATCTCGCGCGGAACGCGCATCTCAAGCATGTCCCACTTGAGGCCATGCTCAAATACCCGCTGACGCCAGGCGAACCACGTTCCGTATGCCATGAAAAATATCGGGAAGAATATCAAAAACCACCAGCTCGAAGCAAGCAGCGGTCCGACATAGCTCCATATTGTTTCCAAAAACTGCATAGGTACTCCTCTATTTTAGTACGATTGGGCTGAAATACAAAACACGCCCGTAGGCGTGTTTTGCCGGCAGATCATCGCCCAGTAGCTAGCGGGCTTGGTAGCGACCGTCAGAGAGGCGTTCGAAATACTTTTTGTTCTGGAGATTGAAAAGGATAGTGTTCTCCTTGAAGATGCGGTGTTCGAGCACTTTAGCGACAAGGTCCTTCGGCTTCAAGGGTCCGCTTGTCTTGAGGATATGCACGAGAATATCACGAATGGTCCCCGACGGCATCGTGTCGGTTTCGCGAAGGCCGTAGATGCCGCGGCCGACCAGAATGAAGCGCTTGTCCTTAATGAGCTCGTTGTGAATCGTCTGCGTGTTGGTCTTTTTGGTCGGGCGCAGGCGGCGGATCTCATTCGCTATCTCGCCGAAGTGCAGCGGCTTGCCGGCTTTTTTAAGAATAAGGTAGATCCAGTCGCGGGAAACCTTCGGCTTGACCTCTGCCCATTCAGTAAGACCAAAATCGCCGTAAATGTTGGCGCCGAACTTCTTCGAAATGGCGACATAGTGGCTCGCCACGTCTTTTTCCAGCTTGTGCAGGCTAACGACTTCATGGAAAAACGCATCGAACTGCTTGTCGTGGAGAGTCGCATGCTTTTTGTCCTTCAGGTGCTTCACAAGAGCATCCAAAAAGTCGAGTGCTTTTTTCTGGTGGCTTTGGCTCAGGTGCCAGTGACTGTTCAAGCTTTCATCCTCGCGGTGATAGACGACCACCTTACTGATCTCAAGCAAAAAACGCACTTGATTGGCAAAGTTAGCAGCCGCATCAGCCTCAGATGCGAAGTGCTTTATCTCAGAAAGCAGATGATCCTCTTTGCGAACGCCGCCAGTCTTCTTGAGCGCCTCAACAACGGTGGAGGTGAGCTCGTTCAGGTGCCCCTCTTTTGACTTCTTGCGGACATCGCTTAGGGCAAGCGATTCGATTTGGCGGATGCGCTCGCGGGTAACTCCAAAAGATTTGCCGAGTTCGGCAAGGGTCATCTCCTGCACGGAATCAAGACCATAGCGCTTAGTAAGCACTTTTTTCTGACGCGCGTCGAGTCCCCCGAAAAGGTCGTCAATAATCCGATTGGTTGTTTTTGCAACTGGTGACATAGGTGATTATTAGAGTGAGAAAGCTTAGCAGAAGGGCCCCTAAGAGCCCCTGCCTAGCCGTTATTTTCAATGTTTTTAGGATATCATTTTAGCGTAAAAGTGTCAATAGGTTGAGGATAACTCGAGTTCCCGCCTCAAAAACGAGCACGGGCGGGGTGGGTCAGAAGACCCACCCCGCCCGAGAAGACGCTCCCCTCTGGGGGCGTCGCGCGAAGCTACTTCTACTTGGACGAATCGTAGTAGCTCCGATTCGACTCGAGGCGGACCTCGACGTCATCACCCCACGGCCCGACGGCGGCCGAAGTCCCCAGGGGGAACTCCCACGTTTCGGGACAGGCCGAGGTATCGGCGTACCAGAAGCCATTCTCGTAACTCACCGGAAGTCCCGGAATCTGACGAGAAGCCTGTCGGAAGAGCGGAGCTCCGAGCCGAAGACGGAGATGACTGTTTTTCTCGGTACGCTGAAAGTCCACGATGCGCACCCATCCCCTCACCGTCTCCTTCTGCTCGACACCGACGAAGTCCCGCACGTAACGGAGACAGCGCTCCGGCGGCAGGGCGTAGTAGTCGACGGGAGGTGCGACGCTCGCCGCAGAAGACCCCTCCAACGGAGTAACGGGAACCCCGGGGTCCGCCGGAACCGGATCGGGCATCGGCGGAGCGGGAACTGGGGACGCATCCTTGTCGGCGTGTGCCGAAGGCAGATTGGAATCGATCACGTTCATCCGCCCCAGGTCGAAGCAGATGAGACCGAAAATCAGAACCAAGCCTCTCACATAAAATCGCTTCATTGAGAACACCTCCAACTGCGCGAGATTCGCGCAGACCAAGATAAAGTATAACGAACTCATTAAAATGTCGCAGCCGCCCGAAAGGGCGGCTGCGACTACATACACAGTAAATACTTAAGCCTTCTTTACCAAATTCCGGTTCCAGAGCACCAGTAGCGGAGAAGCGACAAAGATTGAGGAGTAGGTTCCGATGACGGTACCGACCAAGATAATCAGAATGAAGTAGTAGAGGGAGCCGGCACCGAGCACCAGGAGTGCCGCGAGTACAATGAAGAGCGTGAGCGAGGTGTTGACCGAACGGGCGAACGTTTCGTGGATGCTCGTGTTCACCAGGTCACCGAAGTTGGTCTTCGCACTCCCCGCTTTACGAAGATTCTCACGAATGCGGTCAAAGACGACGATTGTGTCGTGCACCGAAAAACCAATGACAAGAAGGATTGCGACAATGAAGTTCGCATCTATCTCAACCCCAAGGAAGTGACCGAGGAACGCCATGAGCCCCAACGGAATAAACGCATCGTGGAAAAGCGTGATAAGCGTGATGAACGCGTACTTCCAAGAGCTCACCGGGTAGCTCACTTTGCGGAAGGCGTAAGCGACATAAAACGAAATGGCGAAGAGGTTGATGCCGAGCGCCCAGAGCGCCTTGTTCACCAGCTCCGCGCCGATGACTGAACCAATAGTCTGGTAGCTGAGCTCCTCGACGGGACCAAACGTGGCGGTCATCTTGGTCAGATAGGCCTGGTGGTCAACTTCCGCTATCTCTCGCGCGCGGATGTTAAAGCCGGCGGCGTTATCCTGCTCAATAACCGCGGCGTCAGCGAGTCCCAGATCGGTCTGCACGAACTTCGCGAGCTCATCGCGGCTAACAGGCTCTTCAAACTTCACCTGCCAGAGCGTGCCACCGGTGAAGTCGATGCCCTTCTGGAGGCCGTAGGTCGCGAGACCATAGATACTCGCGGCAATGAGCAAGAGAGAGAAACCGAGGAAGATCCACTTGTTCTTAATGATGTACATAGTCGTAGAGTTAGTTAGTGAGCGAAGCTTTTATCTTCTTCTCTTTCATGAAGACCGAGAGGAGGGTGCGGGTGACCGTAATCGCCGTGAACATACTAATGAGCACGCCGATGAGCAGCGAAAGCGCAAAGCCCTTGATGAAGCTCGAAGTCAGATTATAAAGAACGAGCGAGGTGATAATCGTTGCGATGTTACTGTCGCGGATCGACGGCCAGGCACGGTGGAATCCTTCCAAGATTGCCGAGTGCTTTGGTCCTCCCTTCTTCACTTCTTCACGCGTTCGCTCGAAGATAAGAATGTTCGCGTCTACCGCCATACCGATAGAAAGGATGATACCAGCGATACTCGCTAGGGTAAGGGTAAAGAGTAACTTGAAGACGACGAGCACGAGCGCGGTGTAGATAATAAGGGAGATGCAAGCAAAGAAGCCGAGCGAGCGATAGTAGAGCAACATAAAGAGCATGACAAGCAGCATGCCGATACCACCGGCAAAGAGGATTTCTTTAAGCGAGTCGGTTCCTAGTGTCGCACCGATTGTCTGCTGACTAACGAGCGTAATGGGGGCCGGGAGCGCGCCAGCATTGAAACGCTGCACCAGCTGCTGCGCTTCTTTGAGGGTAAACGTGCCGGTTATCTGAGCGGTGCCGCCGGATATTTTTTCATTCACCACCGGGGCGGTGATGATGTTGCCGTCGAGCTCGACCGCGAGCTGCTTACCAACGTTGCGCGCAGTCACCTCTTCAAAGATCTTAGCACCCTCTTCATTGAAGTTTAGAACGATCTCGACACGGCCGGTTGTCGGGTTGCGACTGACCTGAGCGCTCTTAACGTAGCGGCCGGTGAGCTCGGTCGGGACAAAGGTTTGCTGTCCGCCGGTGGCCACGGCGCTAATCGTTCTCCCGTCGGCGGTCGTGAGCTCAATAGGAGTCTTCCTCTCCCCCAACTCGGCAAAGACAAGGAACGGCGTTTCGCCGATCTGCTTGATGGCGGCGGAAATATCCTTAATACCAGCAAGTTCAATGATAATACGGTAGCTCTCCCCGCTGCGGGCGGTGAGCACCTGTGGCTCTGAAACGCCGAAAAGGTTCACGCGCTTTTCAATGACATCGCGCAAGCCAGCCATGACCGTGCTTCGGTCACTCTCAACAACATCCTTCATATCCACCTCATATACGAGGTGGCTGCCTCCGACGAGATCGAGACCGAGGCGCCACTTGCCGCTACCGATATTAGTGTCGGTCGGCGAGATGTAAAAAATAGCTAATATGGTCGCTGCGAACACTGCTAATATGAACAAAAGTGATTTCTTACGCATGTGAGGATTGTAGTGTAAAGCGCCTAAAAAAACAAGATTTCAGTGTAATTCATTATAGGTGGACATGAAGTGGAGTTTCGGGTACGAAACACACTTCGCGCCTACCCTAAACCGTGTCCTGTACTGTGCGCGTAGCGCTCTAGCACGGGACTCTGGTTTACGGGTGGAATTATACAACTCCGCTCGAACATTTTTTGAACAGAATTGATTGATTGCTCCGCCCCTGGCGGAGCAGAAACGAAATCTGACGCTCGGGCGGGCAAAAAGGAAGGGGGTTGGGGGGAAGGAATTTTTGCCCGCCCTCGCTTTTCCGCCGCCGCCGAATTTCGTGCCAGTGAAACTGGCGCGCCGCCTTTATTTCTTCTCTCCCTCCGGCCTTTCTTCTTGCGGTTGGGCTTGTGATTGAGCGTTTGATCTCTGTATTAAATACAGAAGTCGTAAATTATACAACTCCGCTACCTTCTCATTTATATTATCCCAACTATCGAAAAGTTCACTTACTGTTCTTTTATCCTTTTCTTCACCTTCAGTAAATTTTTTAGCGTAGTCAATTCTTGTTTTCAATGCTGGATGTGAATCATAGACGCCATGCGACGGGCTCTGTTCCAAAAGATTTGTTCTAAATTGATCAACGATTTTTTTGTCCATTGATTTATATACCAGCCCCATGAATTTTGAAAAATTGGAGATCGTTTTTTCCTCTTTTAAAAGTTGAGGTACCCATTCGCTTTGAATAACTTCGCTAAAGATTGTGTCGTTTGTTGAAACTTTTAATAATCCGTTACTGAAAGCTTTACCGCCGTATAATTCCATGGCGCGAATATCTGCCATAACCTCTCTAATCCTAGAGAATCCATTTGTGATCTTGAAGTAGAGGTTTACATACAGCAAGAGTAGCCAATATGCAGGGTTGAGCGACATAATACCTCGTACCATTCCAGCTTCTTCATTTTCATCCCGAGAAGGGCCGGGAGTTGCTTGTAGTGTTCTTACTAACGAATTACCAATAGTATAAGTAAATGAACTCCATTGTGTATCACGATTGCTAAAGTGCCCGTATTCGTGCGCAAGAATAGCCTTAAATTCATCAACAGTTAAATCGTGAAGTGAGGGCAACCCAACCTCTAGAACTCTTTTGCCACCACCAAAGATCGTTGCAAAAAGATTTCCTTCTAAATACACGCCAATTCCGGGGTCGGGGGTTATAACGATTTTGTCTATCGGTTTTGCTTGTATTTCTTTAGCAATCTCTATAGTGGTATCCCACAGCTTTCTTTCCTCGTCTTTCTTTATTTCAATTCCGAGAGTTTTTCTCCTTGGCGGAAAGAAAAGATAATAGATTCCAATTAAAATTGCGATACCAGTACCAAGCACAACAATCCCTAGTCCTATCGGTAACGCAATTGGTATGCGTGGCGCATAAGAAATTGCAATAAGTCCATACAATCCAAAATCTATAGCCGCGAAAAGAGCAAGTGCCAATAAGTAAAGCAAAAATGGTAGAAGCACAATTAGTAAAAATCCAAATGTTTTCAATAATCCCTTATCGCTAAATAGACGCATCTTTTTTCCGTCTAAAAAGCTCTGCACTGAAATATCAAATTTTTTATTGAGAGAACCACCAACCCAACGAATTACTAAATAAATAATCAGCCCAACACCCACAAAGACTAGCCCATCCTCCCAACTAAAGGCGATGGAGGTGAAGTTAGATAAAATCAAAAAACCAAAAATCAAAAGTAATGCAAGACAAAACAAAAGACCTATAACATGGAAAAGATAAAAACCGCCCTTTTCACTACTTGCTATAGCAAGCTCTTGATCCTGCCCGCAATTTTTGCAGAATCTATCGCTTTGCACCAATTTTTCGCCGCATTTTATACAAAACATAATTTTAAGGCAGGAATGTACCCACAAGAACTAAAAGAAACCAAATCACACCAATTACAATCAACACAACCCCGCCGCCGGAAAACCCGCCTTTTAATTCGGTGTCGCCTTTAATTTTTTCGTTGTTAAAGTTGATTGCCTTTTGAACTGATAGCAAGGGAATAAAGGTAGCAATTGCGATAATTAGCCAAATAAGATTAAAGCCAATATCATACGACTCGACTCTACTTAAACGATTGCCGACTACAAGAAGCAAAATATACGCCGTTGCTAACCAGCCGGGCGAATAAGAATTTTGATAGTTATGACTTTTAGCAGATTCTAAAACTTTTTTGAATAAGCTATGGCAAAAGAAAATTGCAAAAATTGATCTCCAAAAAGGAGAAATTTTCTGTCCTTCAAACTTTTTGACCGCTTGCCAGTTTTTATAAAACCAATAAATCTCGTATATCCCAAGTGTGAGAATCGAAAATAAAGCTAAACGCTTGGGCGAAATCGCAAAGTATTCAGTGGCAGACCCGCCTTGTGCTTCGATGGGCTTTCCGCATTTATTGCAGAACTTTGCGCTCTCCAGTAATAGATTGTTGCAATTTTTGCAATTCATAATTATTTGATTAAATCATCAACACTTACATCAAGAGCTTTCGCTATTTTCCTCAGTGTATCAAGCGTTGGATTCTGGTTTTTACCAGCTTCAATTTTGATAATCGTATTATTGGCGACATCGGCCAATCTCGCCAATTTCTCTTGGGATAACCCCTTCGCCTCCCTAAGTTTTCTAAGTGTTTTTGTTATGTTTGACATACTAATATCGTAGTAGTAGAATTAAAGTATCAGTGCTATTACTTGTCTATTACTTTAATGC
>Ga0163151_10005556_pt1 | contig 16003 bp, 26 predicted proteins | sample OliLakLV19MP5IB2_FD_145596 | JGI IMG/M metagenome (GOLD analysis project Ga0163151, IMG submission 145596) | Freshwater microbial mat bacterial communities from Lake Vanda, McMurdo Dry Valleys, Antarctica - Oligotrophic Lake LV.19.MP5.IB-2 | ecosystem: Environmental > Aquatic > Freshwater >...
ATGTACGAGTACGAGCCGATGGTTGCGTTCAAGCCGATGGCCGCGTTCCTGCCGATGTTCGCGTTCTCGCCGATGATCGCGTTCGGGCAGATGATCACGTATTCGACGATGGTCGAGTACGAGTCGATGTTCGAACCGACGCCGATGTTCGCGTTCTCGCCGATGGTCACGTTCTCGCCGATGATCGCGTTCTTGGCGATGGTCACGTTCTCGCCGACGCTGACTTGAACGGTTTCGCCGTTCGGGTTCGTGTGTGTGATGATATTCATGTCTTAGGATACCCTATAAGTGCGAAAAAAGCAAAAAATCACTCTGGGCCGATGTACGAGTACAAGCCGATGTACGAGTCCTTACCGATGGTCACGTGCTCGCCGGTGGTCACGTGCTCACAGATGGTCACGTTCTCGCCGATGGTCGAGCCATCGCCGATGATCGCGTGCTTGCCGATGTTCGAGCCCTGGCCGATGTTCAAGTCCTCGCCGATGGTCGAACCCCGACCGATTGTCACGAACTTGCCGATGGTCACGTTCTCGCCGATGGTCACGTTCTCGCCGACGCTGACTTGAACGGTTTTACCGTTCGGGTTCGTGTGTGTGATGGTTTTCATGCTTCGATTATACATCATTCTCGCGGCTCGTCAAGCAAAAAATCACTCTAAAAAGCGGTCGCGACTCTCAATGGCCTACACCAACACAGAATCTCATTTTTTCTTTTCAAGTTGTCTTGAAGATCAGCACGACTTCTTGGGACGGCGACACGACGCCTCATGCTTCTTGCCGCCCTTCGTACCGCAGTGCGAGCAAGGACTACGCTTGACGGTTCGTGTCGTCGTCGTGGTAACTTCGACAACATCTTCCTCCTCATATGCCGGAACAGGTTCCGGCATAGGATACATCGGACTCTCGATCTGCCCCTCAGCCTCAGCGAGCACTTTGTAACGACACACACGCAGCTTGGAACAGTTGTGGTCCTTAGGCACCGCGATGCAGTCGGCTGGATTCACTTTCACGAGCACAGTGCGAGCGGCAAAGCTGCGAGCGTACTCCAACGTACCGACGTGGTAGCCACGGCTACATTCGTTGCGACGATCAGGATCGACATTCTGACGAGGCATTTCAATGACTTCGCCAATTGCATTCTTAACCATACCAGAGTACTGATCGAACCAGTCGTCACGCACGCCCTTATAGCCGATGAAGCAACCATCTTCCGTGATCGGAAACTGACTACAGCCATTGTTGGTGTTTTCCAGAAAGTCGTAGAGTTCCGCGACGGCCATCGGCATCGGGTTGGCCATCAGGTTTTCAAGGAATCGAATCAGCGGATCAGTCGGCAGTCCTTCTCGAATGAAGTCGAGAATGCGTTCCGTCACCGTATTGTGCATCGGCAGATCGCCGTAGAACACTTGGCCATGCTTGACCGTGACGGGGCTATTTCTCATGGTCGCCGCAATGGTCGCCGGAATGTCGATGAGAGATTCCAGATCGTCGTGTCGCTTTGCCTTAATCGCTTCCACGATTAAGACGTAGTTTGGATGACTCTTCCCGATCGAGAAGGTCTTGGCATCGAGAATCAGGGTGATGTTGCCATCGCCCGTAACGAGACTTGCAAAGTTTTTCATAGTTCAGACGGCCTCAATCAATTTGATGTACTGGATCACTGGTTCCATAGCAATGTTACCTCGGTACCAGTCAATGCCACCCAAAATCGGGTATTTTTTGAAGAATTCTTTCTGATAACGAGGAGCGGTCGGCATCTTGATGTCAAAAACCTGACACAAGCGGCTGTAAACGCTCATGTTACTGACATTCGCCCCGTAAACCTTAATCAGATTGTCACACTCTGTCGAGAGTCCAGCAATTTTCTCAATGAGAAACTTATGGCTAATGTCATCCCCATCATTTTGAAATCTCGACAGAGCAAACATATCAAGATCAGCCAAAAACTCTTCGGTCATGTCCTTGGCGACAGCGGAACATTCGATGATACCGTGCTTGACACGAAAAGAGTCGTATTGCTTGGCAGGGATTCCGTAAATTCGCTTGAAGCCGAACGTGTTCGCGATGATATGAACGTCCTGCGGAGCGACCTTTTGGCCGTTCCAGATAACCCAATTACCATCACGCGGCACACAGCAGGCGTCATTAGCGTCAACGTCGGTAGCCGCGTTAATGCCATACCACTCAAAGCTGTTATTGAGAAGCTTGATCGGCATGCTACGCACTGTCGTACCTGCGGTTCGAGCCTTACGCGGCACATCCGGCAACAGACTCAGCTTGGTCATCACGTCGCCAAACAATTCAGTAAAGCGAGCGGCGTCCTCAATCTTCACAAGATAGAACCGATTATGGGTACACGCTCGCATGTATTGACGAAGGCGACCCTTCATCTTCTGCGTCATGTCCGCATCATCTTCAATGAAGATCATTTGATCAATATGTCCGCCAATATGGAATTCACCGTGCAGGCTATGCATGAAGAGTTTTTTGTCAAGACGAAGAGAGCAGGATTGCATTGAATACTTGTCCTTCTCTTCGTATTTGATTGGATCGGTTCCATGAGGCGAAAGTTCGCTCACCAAGTTACGGTACTTGGCTAGAGCCCGCAGCTTTTGAAGGACAGTCCCTTCGTTCGCGACACGACGTTCAAATTCGGCCCGCACCACAACGGCAGCCTCGTTAAGAGCAGCGGTTATCTTCGCGATCGTCCTGTCGTCGTAATTAACCTCTTCGCGACTAGCGGCAATAGAAACCGCACCTATCGGCAAGTTCAAGATAATAATGGCATTGTGGTAAAACGGGCAGGCAAAATCGCGATCAGAGACGGCGTAGCAAACCTGACCCATCATGACGTTAAGACGCGATGAAACAGGTGCTTTATGATTTATGTACAACGAGAATTCACTCGTTTCAAATTCCGGCTTCTCGCTATCGAAGTTGAGTTGGGCACCGACAATGTTCGGACGCACCTTGAAAAAGGTGTAGACACGTTGAGCGGCCCTGACGAAAATCTGAGCGTCGCCCGGCTTCGTGTTGATGCGGACTTCCAAGCCGTTCGGCTCGTCCGTATCAACTGTGTTCAAAAGAGCGAGCGTCGGAATCGACGACTCATTCTTGAAGGCGGAGTACGTGTACTTCCGTTTGTCCCAAATGGATATAATCGTGAATTGGTCCGTGTACGCAAAGGGGGACTTGCTGCCGATACCTAGACAGCCAGTAAAGTCATCGCTATTCGTGCGAGTACTTTTGCCGTATTTCTTGTATACGGTTTCGATTTGAGTGGGCGACAAGCCCGTACCGTAGTCACGGATCGACAACCAAGGCTCTAGTTGATTTGGAAGATGAACATCGAACGGCTGATCGGCACAGCCAGCATCCGTATGAGAGTCGGATGCATTCGTGGACAATTCACGAACGATAGCTCGCGGCTCGTCAGTGTAAACCTTCTTTGAAAGCAAGGCAAACATTGCCGCGTTTGTTTCGAAGGAGTACGTGCCTTCTTGGAAGGTGCCAGAGCGTTCGACTTCGAGAGTTGTTTCAGTGAGTTTCATGCCAGTATCTTACCCCTTAGAGTCTAGCCCGTCAAGTGGAAATTTTGGCCCATAGATCAAACGCAGTCGCAGAAATTCTTGGTACTCGTAATATTGAGTCTGTTCTTTGCTACGCAGAAGAATAGTTTCAATTGCCGTCGCTCCTGCCATTAGCAAGGTCTCGAAACATTCGTGCCCTTTGTTAAAGACAATATATTCGGTTTGCCGATCTCCAACCACAAAACAAATACGTCTGCAATTGTCCAAAGCTCCCCGATGCACGACAATTTCTCTATCCATTAATGGTCTCGCGTTCTTTTCTAGCAATACAGCAACTCAAGCGACTCGCCATTCCATAGAATAGCCTGATGCTGTTCGATACACGGAGCACACGCCCACGTTGTACCTTCGGTTTCACCAGCTTGATACGTGTGATGATGTCCAAACACCCAGTGCCTGGGCTTAAACTGCCCTCGAATAGCGTTCAGAGCTTGCTTATCCGATCGCCCAAATTCCTTTTTGTGCGAACCATAAGGAAAGTCGAATGGAAACTCGTGCGAGATCACAAGGTCGATTGTCTGCTGATAATCCAACGCCTCCATGACTTGACGATAGGTGATTGACTCTTGAGGCCACCACGACTTACCTTGGATCCGATGATCCTTGTCGATGGATGAAGCACCGCCGAAAAACATCACGGTGTAGTCTGTCAGTCGCAGGACTGATCCACGCGGCTGATAGATCATGCCCGACTGAAACGCCCCTTGATCTTTTTCAAGCTGATCGTGATTCTCATGATTACCATCAATCCAATAGAATGGCAATGCTTCTGCCTTAGTAATCGTGGACGGATTCATATACGCTTTGTGAAACGTAAAGGGGTTACAGAATCCAGTGCCGTTAGCCTGAATGTCGCTACCCGGCCACGCATAGCCAAAATCTCCCACTTGAATCATATGGGTGATATCAGGGTGCTGCTTGAGAGCACGAGCAATCGTGATGTTGAGATCGCTCCACATTCCGTGGACATCCCCCAAGATTAAGACCTTCATGATGTCAAGTCTTATTCGTTTTCAAGCTCAGATTCCCGCCCAGAGAACGCCCAGTACACAAACAATGTAAATGGAATGATAGGCCACATCAGTGACACGAAACCTCGCACCCAGCTATTGTCAGTGTCGGCACGATCCCAGGCGAGAGGCATACCGAGCACGTAGAGGATCCAAAACATCAGTCGTCCTTGTTTCGACAGGCGGTGAGGTCAGATTGGAATTTACCAGTGAGCAACAGATTGCGGCCAGTCAAGCACACGGCAATGACACGTCGCGGATCGGTATTCTGTTCAACGTCCATGCAGTAGCGAATCGCAGGTTCAATCCATGCGGCATCACCATTGATAGATTCAATTTCACGCTTAAGAATTAGCCGCAAGATTGCTTCGTTAGGACGCGGACAGTAAATACTGTGAGAGAAACGTGACGCCATTGCCCCTTCGTGACGTGACTTGAAAAGATCAATGTCATTCACGGTCGCGACGCAGACGAACGGCACCTTGCGGTAGTAGCTACCACGAGCAGTCACCTTGCGAATTTCCGCTCGACCATCAAGAGCGGACAGTAGCCACATAAAAGCTTGATCCGGCACCTTTTCAATCTCTTCAATCACGAGAAGGGGCGGAACAACGTCGGCATCCATGATTGCGGCAATAGCACCAGCAGCCGTAGTCTGAGTGCCGTCGAATTCGATACAGCCATCGACCCCCACCATATTCTTGACACCACCCAGAAGATCACTCTTGCCGCATCCAGGCTTGCCGTGCAAGACAGCGTGATAACGTTTCGTATAATTGGTGTCTTTGGCGGTTTGCAACGATGCCAGAACAATGTCGATTTGCGGATCGAGACCGTACAAGTGATCGAAGTGCGTACCACGTTCGATTGTGACTTCCGCAATCAAGTCAGTTTCATTGAATACTTTGAGATTGGGGCCGGTGGTATTATGACCGCCCAGCACGCTCCACTTGCCCTTATTGCCAGCACACTTAAAAATGGCGTCCTTGACACCATTGAATTGTTTGGCCGGGTCGCCGCGACCAATGTGCTCGAATTCAAGTTCGACGCTGTAATGCCATTCACCTTCAACCAAAACAGGCACGATATGGTCTGGTAGTTCGGTTGACAGACGGAATTGTTTGCCTCGTGAGGCCGCGAGAGCACGATCCACGATCTCGTCTACCTGACGACGGGTAATCGAGACGTTCGAGCGACGTTGGGCTTTGCGTTCGATGGTGATCTTGTGACTCATGCCTCTATTATACCCACTAAACAGCTATTTGTCAAGTGACTTCCACAAAACACAGCGACCCAAGAAATAAGCCACTGCGATCAACATGAAGTAGTGTTCATATAGCACGAAAAAGAGAGCAGTGATGGGCAGTAGAAACAAACATACGCTTAACACGATGGAGCCGAGCAGAAGACTCAGGGCGTGGTGCTTCACTTCACTGTCACCATAGCATCTAGAGGCACAAAAACGATACAATTATTGGTTTCAAGACAGAAAACCCTGGCGTTAGGTCCACCGTGCAATTTCAAGAACGTCTTGCCGTCATAAGTAAACCACGTTGCGTTTCTTAGAGACCAAAAGAACTTCATGCTTCGTAGAAAACAAGGGCTTCTTGTTTCTCATCCCAGGACATATTCACTAACCCAAGCTCAACCAGACGCATAAGATCTTCGTTAATCGCCAGAGTAGCAATCTCTTTGAGAAGCTGGTCGTCTGTGAAGCAATCTGGCATTCGCGAGATGGCCAACATAGTAATGTACTCGGAGCATTCGCCGTCAACTGAGACGCGGGAGCACTCTTCAAGAGGCTTGAAATAGTCAGATTTATTGTGCATAATTTCTCCTAAACAGTTTTGTGTATATACGTTCAAATGCTTCGTAGAGGCGTTTTGCCATAGACAAAACTAACTCCTCTTTTTCTTTTTCAAGCGATTCAGACGTAAGGTGAACTTGCGATACGTCTACACCCTTAGCGTGTAAGTCTCGATTCGAGACTAGTGATTTACGCTTAAGGCCGCGAGTTGCTGCTTGGTCCAACAAAACGTTCAATGGTTTAGCTTTTAAGTGTGTCATAATTGGTAATATTAGCGGTAACGATTGTCACTTTTGCCGTCACGAAAACATAATCACTTTTGTAACGACGTATGTTAATCTTCCAGGTCTTCGCCATATTGGGCGAGCGGCAGAGGTATAGGTTTGGGTGTTGCGGTCGGCCATATTTTCTTGACGCCCTTAATGACTAAGCCGCCAACAATGAGGCCGCCAAGGATGACGGAGTACACCATACACATTCACTCACCATCCTTTTCGAGTTGTTCGATTATCATCTAATAGGGCTCGTTTAGATCGAAACTGTAGTTTGATTTGCATGTCTTAGGATACCCCATCTAGGGGCTAAGTCAAGTCCTTTTCAAGTTCCTTACGCAGAACCTCCACACACTTATCACAAACCTTACCAGAGACATCATTGAGGCGACCGAGGTCGATACCCATCAGTTTGGTGCCGCAAATGGCGATTGTGCCTGCCTTGGCGGGTTTATTTTCGTTGCGGATGATGTGGGCGAGCGGAGGCCAGGAGGGCGGAACCTCGTCCATCATGGGTTCGATTACAGGTTCAGTCAGTGTTTCTTTTGTCATTTTCAAGCTACTCCAATAAGGAAGTTGGCGGGTTAGATCTTATTCATTTTCAAGCCGCTCCAAATTTATCATAGTATAAGAAGAAACAAACGGCGAGTCATCATGGCGGAACCAGACCTGTGGCTACGAGGTGACACCGAGGCGTTCCTTGAAAACGAAAAGAGACACCAGGGGGCGATACTCGTTAGGGTCTATCCTTCTCTTTTTGTTATAGTTTTTGTTTTCCTGTGCTCACACACGAGCACTAACACATTGGCAGCTTCTCAGCCTATGAAATATTGCAGTGTTTGGCTCGCCCGCAAGCACTTCGTGGTCCGGCTGGGCATGTCGGCCCTCCCCCTAGCCTGCGTGCATTCTACGTGTCTCCAGATGTAAAAAAGTGTGTTTGAATTTTCTTGAAATGGATCAGTACCCCGCCGCACACTGAACCCCAGCTTCCCAGTCGCCGTAGTCGCCAGTGCCTTTTCGGTACTCATGTCTGCATGATAGTACTGTTTCGAGCTATTGTCAAGAAGTTTCTTGAAAAAGAAAAAAGTAGTTGCACACCTATCCTTTTGGGTGTACTCTTGAATGCAGGAGCCCAGCTAAGGCTCGCAAGATAGGTTCCGCAAACCCCAGTCCGGCGGTTTGGCACAATCCAGCAAATTGTGGTGTTTTGCGTGTAAACGCTATACGTCTGTTGCCTATCCTGCACTTTTCAAGTAATAGCTTGACATTACGAGGAATCGTGATATGATAGAAGTGGCTTGAAAAAGTCAACACTGCGGAGTAGAGAAGCCCGGCTGTTCTCGTCTGCCTCATAAGCAGAAGATCGTGGGTTCGAATCCCACCTCCGCTACCATTTAACGTCGAATAGAAATTGGGCCATGTAAAAGAAGCGGACAGAGCCACAAAACCGCATAAGATCGTGCCCAACAGAGACATCGGGGGTCAAACCCTGGTGTCTCTTTTCGTTTTCAAGCACACCGGGTGTCTTGAAGTAGTCTTCTTGGTAAGTGCCCCTAGTAAGTATGGGGGGCGTTTCTTGAAAAGGCTGGAAGCCTGAGCGTCGTCATTACTAGTGTCTAAAGCAGAAGTGGCTTGAAAAAGAAGAACTGGGGGCGGGCGTGCCCAACAGAGACATCGGGGGGTCAAACCCTGGCGTCTCTTTTCCTTTTCAAGGAACTGCTTAAATGGTGTACACTACAAGAATTATGGCGGTCCAATTAGAGACCGGGGGTCGAGAAAATGGGGTAATAGATATTCCCCTGGGAGTACCGGGGTGCGTAAAAAATACGTCTAAGACTTAAAAATGAAATTCTGAATAGACATGAGAGAAAACTCTGGAAGTCTGTACAATTCGCTTACTTAGCGTTTCCCAGAAATTTCAGCGGCTTCGTCACCGTCCTTACTAGTGGCTTGAAAAAGAAGAACTGGGGGCGGGCGTGCTCAACTCCCATCCCCATAGGAGGAGCACCACCCGTCGCCGTGGCCCTTGGCCCGCCTTCGCGACACCCTATCTTACTCCATTTTCAAGCAATGTCAACAAGGATCCACGATTTTCGTCCCTGATGTCGGATCTTCCAGGGCGACCGTATCTCGTTGACAGTTACATGTTATCATCGTTTTCAAGCGATGTCAATAAGGATCCACGTTTTCAAGTGGAACGGGCCTCTCCCCGCGTCAAGTCTAGTTGCGGAACCGCAACAGAGGTAGATGGATGCCCTGAAAGGATTTACACCTAAGTCTTTCGCACCGTTTCCTAGGACTGCGTGCGGCTGTTCTGTTTCTTGTGTTTTTGAACTACAGGGCGGACATATCATACCATCGTTTTCAAGATAGTCAAGCGGAACGCTTGAAAAAGAAATCGCCCGCCTCATTTGACATTCCCACGGATCGGCGTATCATATGGAGTACCGCCAATCGGCACGAACCAACAACGGAGAATCGACATGACTCAAGCAACGACCGACTTCCTGAACCGCGAAAACATGAACTACAGCGTGCAAAGCGTACCGGCTCCGCATCCCGTGTATCGTGATCGGAACGTCGAGGGACAATACCACCTTGTTCGCTCCACGGACAATGTCGTAGTCTCGTTGAAAACCGTCTCGAAAAGGTACGTCGCGACGTGCCCGATTGACATGATCGCCCCGATCGCCCCTCTGATCGCCGAGGGCTGGGTGACGCCTGAGCGAGGTTTCATGCTCTCCGAAGGGTCGCACGAGATGCTGGTGTTCAAGATCGACGGCGGCAAGCTCGACAACGGCGGTAGGGTCGATGGTGAGGATTGGGACCACTTTTTCCAGCTTCACAACTTCCAGGGGTCTGGATCGTTTTTCGGCTCGCTCTTCGCCCGGCGTCAGGTCTGTTCAAACGGTGCCGTTCGCGTCGTGAGCAAGGGTAACGGGTTCCGTCTCCGCCACATGGGAGCCCTTCAAGCGAAGTACGAAGATGCGATGCGAACGTGGGAAGATATCCAGGTCGAGATCCGCAAGCTCTCGAAGCGGATGACGCTCTGGAACGGTCAAAAGCTGACCTACTCCGAAGCCGTCGCCCTTTTCAACATGATCTATGATGTCGAGGATCCGAGCGACATCGCAACGCGGACGGAAAACGAACTCAAGTTTGCGATCAGCGAGTTCTCGAATCCAGGCCGTGGCACCTACGGCAAGACCGTTGCGGATGTCTACAACGCGATCACGGCGACAAATACGCACTACGCCCCCAAGGGTAGCCGCGAGACGGAAACGAAGCGGATGTCAAGCCTTTTCAATCCGAACGGCTCGCGGAACCTCCTCGAAGGTCGGGCAATCGAAGTGCTGTCGAGCCTCTAATTAGTCCGGGGTGGCGGTTGACAAGACCGCCACTCCGGACTATACTCTAACCTCATGGGACATCGCTGGGATCGTGACTACAATCGAGCCTCTAGACCACCTCCCGACCTTATTGGTGACGCCAAGGGCGTTCTCACGGAATGGATCTTGCTGGCACTAGGGACCGCACTACTGGGGTGTTTCATCAAGTTTATGGGATGGAACACGGACGACTGACTAGGGGGCGGCTCAAAAGAGCCGCCCCCAATTCTTGAAAAGGAGTTGACAGCCGACACTTTCAAGGGTATGATTGGTCACTATGATGATCTTGAACACCTTCTTGGGCGTGATTCTCGCCGTCGCCCTTGGCATCTTGATCGGTCTCGTCTGCGGAGTGGAGCGAGTGCAGAAACAGGCGGTGGCCAACGGTGCGGGCCATTGGGTCGGCGTGGGTCCGAACAGTAGCGAATTCGCGTGGGGCACAGCTCCTCGCAACTGAAAAGCGGTCGCGATTGCAATTGTGAACGCCTAGGGGGCAAGCCTAATAAGCCCAACCCCGCCGGTAGGGTCGGAACATATGTTCCGGCCCTTTTTTCGTATCTATACGGCTGCCATTTTGGCAGCCATAATCCTACGGTGGCCCCCGGTCCTCCACCATGACGCTGAACTATATCACACGAAACGTGTTACGTCAAGCCGATGGCTCAACCGTCGGCTCAAAGTGATTTTTGCTTGACAGACCGCGAGAATGATGTATCATTAAAACATGAAAACCATCACGCACACGAACCCGAACGGCAAGACCGTTCAAGTCAACGTCGGCTCGAACGTAACCATCGGCTATGGCGTAACCATCTGCGAGAACGTGACCATCGGCGAATACGCGAACATCGTCGATGGTTCGCACGTCGGCTCGTACTCGACCATCGGCGAGAACGCGACCATCGGCAAGAACGCGATCATCCGCGAGCACGCGACCATCGGCAAGAACGCGATCATCCGCGAGCACGCGACCATCGGCGAGAACGCGACCATCGGCAAGAACTCGTACATCGGCAAGAACGCGACCATCGCCCCCGGCTCAATCGTCGGCTCAAAGTGATTTTTGCTTGACAGACCGCGAGAATGATGTATCATTAAAACATGAAAACCATCACGCACACGAACCCGAACGGCAAGACCGTTCAAGTCAACGTCGGCGAGAACGTGACCATCGGCAAGAACGTGACCATCGGCAAGAACGTGACCATCGCCAAGAATTCGACTATCGGCGTCGGATCGTACTGCGGCGTCGGATCGACCATCGGCGAGAACGTGACCATCGGCGAGAACGTGACCATCGCCAAGAACCCGTACATCAGCCGGGGTTCGACCGTCGGCGACGGCTCGTACATCGGCGAGGGTTCGCACATCGGCGAGAACGTGACCATCGACCGGGACGCGACCATCGCCCCCGGCTCAGCCGTCGGCTCAAAGTGATTTTTGCTTGACAGACCGCGAGAATGATGTATCATTAAAACATGAAAACCATCACGCACACGAACCCGAACGGCAAGACCGTTCAAGTCAACGTCGGCGAGCACGTGACCATCGGCCCGCACGCGACAATCGGCGATGACTCGACCATCGGCCCGCACTCGACAATCGGCGAGCACGCGAACATCGGCGAGGACTCGTACATCGGCGAGAACGTGACCATCGACGAGAACGCGATCGTCGGCGACGGCTCGTACATCGGCCCGCACTCGACCATCGGCGAGAACGCGACCATCGGCAAGAACGCGATCGTCAGCAAGAACTCGTACATCGGTGACGGCTCGTACATCGGCAAGGGCTCGAACATCTGCAAGAACGTGACCATCGTCTCGCACTCGACCATCGGCAAGAACGTGACCATCGGCTCGTACTCGACTATCGGCTCGTACTCGACCATCGGCCAGAACGCGATCATCGGCGAGAACTCGTACATCGGCTGGAACGTGACCATCGACGAGAACGCGACCATCGCCCCCGGCTCAATCGTCGGCTCAAAGTGATTTTTGTTTGACAGACCGCGAGAATGATGTATCATTAAAACATGAAAACCATCACGCACACGAACCCGAACGGCAAGACCGTTCAAGTCAACGTCGGCGAGAACGTGACCATCGACAAGAACGTGACCATCGGCGAGAACGTGACCATCGGCAAGCACGCGAACATCGGCAAGAACGCGAACATCGGCGAGGATTCGTACATCGACGAGCACGTGACAATCGGCGAGCACGCGACCATCGGCGAGCACGCGACCATCGGCGAGCACGCGACCATCGGCGAATACGTGCTCATCTACGAGAACGTGACCATCGGCTGGAACGTGACCATCGACGAGAACGCGAACATCGGCTGGAACGTGACCATCGACGAGAACGCGATCATCGACGAGAACGCGATCATCGCCCCCGGCTCAATCGTCGGCTCAAAGTGATTTTTGCTTGACAGACCGCGAGAATGATGTATCATTAAAGCATGAAAACCATCACGCACACGAACCCGAACGGCAAGACCGTTCAAGTCAACGTCGGCAAGAACGTGACCATCGGCGAGAACGCGACCATCGGCGAGAACGCGACCATCGGCGAGCACTCGACCATCGGCAGGAACGCGATCGTCAGCAAGAACGCGATCGTCAGCAAGAACGCGAACATCGGCTCGTACTCGTACATCGGCAAGTACGCGATCATCGGCAAGTACGCGATCATCGGCAAGTACGCGATCATCGGCGAGAACGTGATCATCGGCTGGAACGTGACCATCGACGAGAACGTGATCATCGGCGAGAACGCGATCGTCAGCAAGAACGTGACCATCGACCGGGACACGACCATCGGCCCAGACGCCTGAGGGGCGACGGGGCGGCCCACGGGCTCGCCCCTTGCACGCTAAAAAAACGTGCATAGCTTAGGGCTCTGGTCTTCGCCTAGATCCAAGGGACGCGATCCTGTGCCCCCTCTATTCTTTTTCAAGATTCTACTAGCCTTTCCTTGAAAATGAGGTAATCTAATGGTGTCCACAGTGGACATCCGAAACAGCAACAGAAAGCACAACATCATGTCGAACAGTACCGAAGTCAAGCGTGGCCGTGGTCGTCCCAAGTCTTTCCCGAATGCCGAGACGCGAATGGCGGGTTTCAACTTGCCGGTCGCTACGCTAGAGAAGATCGTCGCGGCGGCTGCCAAGCGTGGCACCAACCAGAACACCCTTCTGGATCGTGCGGTGAATGCTTACCTCCGCAAGAGCTGAGTCGCGGACGGGTCCGTGAGTACTGGAAAAGGCTAGGGAGAAATCCCTGGCCTCTTCCTTTTTCTAGGGTACTATTCTCACATGCAAGTCAAAGTCTACTTCAATCTACACAAGCGAACGTGGTCTATCCTGCACAAGACTCCGAAGGGGTGGCGGCTGTGGGGTCACTCGCCGCGTGTGACGCTGGCAGGCGTGACGTGGAAGGTGAGCGAAGCGGGCCGTCAGCGTGTTCTTCGGGAGCGTCGCAAGAACGTCCACGCCTTCGGCATCGGTATCCTGCTCGACAATGAGAACGCTCCCGAAGGGGAGTTTCTGCCGGTGAAGTACAATCCCTACGAATCGGGTTTCTTTTGCGTGAACGGTATGCCTGTACACGCAAGCCGGTTTGCAGTGTTCACGCCCGAAAGACGTGTTTTTGCTTGCCTAAATCCCTGAGGAAGGTATACTGAGATATGGAAATCAAAGAAAGAATCGAACTCACGCTCGCAGAAGTTTCTGACAACTATAAGTTGCACGAAACCTTCTTCGACTTTCTTGCCGAGCGAGTCGAAGAAAAGATCGGAAGACAACTCAACTATCTACAAATCGTAGACTATGTAATCATCGCTCACGACGGAACGACGATTACGCTCGAAGTGGAAGGGTACGAAGAGGCGTGAAAATCTACTAGCTTTTCCAGCTAGAGGGGATACACTAAGACATGCAAGCATCACTCGAAAACCACGGTTCGATCTGGCTCTTCCGTCCCAAGGACATGGAGGCGGAAGAGTGGGTGGACGAAAACATTTCGGACGATCGACAATCGTTCGGGTCTGCCGTTGCCGTTGAGACACGTTACATTCAGGACATCGTTGAGGCTTTCAAGGAAGCCGATGGAGAGATCGTTCAATGAAGTACAGAATCGTCAAGCACGACAAGCTCAACTGGGCCATTCAAGAGCACCAAGAAGGTGGGGGGGAAATCTCTCGCGGTCCCTACGCCGGTCAGGCGATGCAAGAGAAGTGGAAGCCCGCCAAGGCGTTCTACCCTTCGCTGCAACGTGCAGCCCTGAACTTGCTCGACATGGCAGCGGGTGATACACTGGAAGCGGGCGAGGCTCAGGGCATCTTGGATGCCCTCAGGATCGCGGAAACGAGAGTCTTGGAAACGTTACGGGCTATGACACCCGAAGAGGTCGCACGATGAGGTATCGCATCAATTGGACGGAATCGGTAGGCTATTCTATCTACGTTCAGGCTGACTCGAAAGAAGAGGCGTTGACGAAGTTCCACGAGGGTGGTTGCGAGGCCGACATGTCGGTTGCGTTCGAGAGTTTCTGCGAAATGCAGGACGACGCGGAGGCCGAGGAATGCGACGGCTGCAACGGCACCGGCACCACGGGCGGCGGCCCTCCCGGTTCGGCCAGTCCGTGTGACTGCTGCAACGGTGCGTAACATTCTCTTGACTGCGTGCCATTGTCGCTATATGATAATAGCACTATGGCACGCAAGAAGCACGATCTGCCCAAGGCTGTTCAGGACATAGCCGCAAAACCCGTTTCAAGGACCGCAAGAGGCAACAATGAATGAGCGTGTTATCAATTTGCAATTCGACTCTGTCTGCGTCATCACAACTGAGCAATACGACGCTATCAAGCGTGATCTTGAAATACGTATAATGGTGGACAGTGCTCAGCCGGGGGACCATATCTTGGCACGGCTGTTAATCAACGCGGAATATCGCTACAATCAAATCAAGATGCTAGAGAATGTCGTTGACTGATAGCATGTTATGCGATAGAATAAAGCATGAAGAACACAATCGAAAACCAGTGGCGATGGATGGACAGGCTCAAAGCGGGCACGAAGATCGTCGCCAAGGGAGATACTTGGATTCGTCCCAAGTGGAAGAATAATCACCTTGGCATCAAGTACGCCGAAAGCGTCTTCATCAACGTCAGCACGGGAGACCTGAAACACTATTCTAGGCTCACAGACTTGGAAAAGCCGCCCCGCATTGAGGGCCACAGTTCGGTTTTCATTTGACTGATAGCATGTTATGCGATAGAATAAAACATCATGAACACACAAACGACCGAAGTCTACAAGGATTGCTTGGGTTGCAAGTACTGTAATGATGTATCATCGAAATATGAGTACCATCACGCACACGAACCCGAACGGCAAGACCGTTCAAGTCAACGTCGGCGAGAACGTGACCATCGGCGAATACGTGCTCATCTGCGAGAACGCGACCATCGGCTCGCACTCGACCATCGGCTCGCACTCGACCATCGGCAGGAACGCGACCATCGGCTGGAACGCAACCATCGGCGAGGACTCGTACATCGGCTCATACTCGACCATCGGCGAGAACGCAACCATCGGCTCGTACTCGTACATCGGCAAGTACGCGATCATCGGCAAGTACGCGACCATCGGCGAGAACGCGACCATCGGCGAGAACGCGACCATCGGCAAGAACGTGACCATCGGCTCGTACTCGACCGTCGGCAAGAACGCGAACATCGGCGAGAACTCGAACATCGGCGAGAACTCGTACATCGTCCGGGACGCGATCGTCGGCCAGGACGCGACCATCGCCCCCGGCTCAATCGTCGGCTCAAAGTGATTTTTGCTTGACAGACCGCGAGAATGATGTATCATTAAAACATGAAAACCATCACGCACACGAACCCGAACGGCAAGACCGTTCAA
>Ga0163151_10005561_pt1 | contig 15994 bp, 14 predicted proteins | sample OliLakLV19MP5IB2_FD_145596 | JGI IMG/M metagenome (GOLD analysis project Ga0163151, IMG submission 145596) | Freshwater microbial mat bacterial communities from Lake Vanda, McMurdo Dry Valleys, Antarctica - Oligotrophic Lake LV.19.MP5.IB-2 | ecosystem: Environmental > Aquatic > Freshwater >...
GTACCGTAATTCCCAGGTAGATTTTTACAAAATCCTCAGGGCGCTGCCCGAGAAGTTTGTTGATAAGAACGTAGAGTCCCACGTGCGCAAGGAACATGAACATGACGACTTCCCGCGTGGCAGCGGGTGCCTCAAACCAATTCAGATGGTGTCCGGTGTAGACAACACCGATGACAAAAAGGGCAAGCAACGCCGCGTACATGGCAAATCGTACCACTCAGTTCTCGTTCAGTTTCCGGTACATTTGGTAAAGCATGCCCGACAGAATGCTCAGGACAAAAAGAAGAAGAAAAACAGGAAACTTCAGCTCCAGGTAAAGATCCAACCTGTGACCCACCCAGGCCCCCAATCCAATGCCTCCTAATAATTGGAAGGCAAACCCGCCAAAACGAAGATATGAATTAGACGGCCGCTTCTGACCGGTAGGAATGTGATCCTGTGACATTCTCCGCTGACTTTATATCCTTGACAGCAGCCCCCATCTTGCAACTACCGTTAAACACCGCTCCTGGCTCCACGACCAACTTCCCGGTTGAAATGTCACCATGCACGGTCGCGGTCGCCTTAAGCACAAGCATTTCCGAAATTTCAATCCGGCCCTTCACGGTACCTTCCACGTCGGCATTCTGGGCGGTGATGTTTCCGTCTACATGACAGGAGTTTCCGAGCGCTATCTTCGACCTGGATTTGATGTTGCCATTGATACGGCCTTCGATGCGGATATTTCCGGAGGTTTCAATATTCCCTTCCAGTATCGTGCCTTTACCAATTACATTGCTTGAATTGGTAATCTCATCCGCAGCTTTCTTTTCTTCTTTGGTGGTGAACATGTTCCTTTCGTTTTAAAACGTTACAAACTCTTCCGGATTCAGCGAACTCCCGTTGTACCACAATTCAAAGTGAAGGTGTGGCCCGTTGGTCATTTCGCCGGTGTTGCCAACTATAGAAATTATCTCTCCTGCGTTAACAAAACTACCAACTTTTTTCAACAATTCAGCATTGTGCTTATAGAACGACAGGAGGTTTCCCCGATGCTGTATGGCTATGACGTAGCCGTCGTCCTGTGTCCAGGAGGCGATCACCACCGTGCCGTCGGCAATGCATTTTACCGGTTCGTTGGTCTTGGTGACGATGTCAACGCCGTAGTGCCCCCGCTTCACATCATAGCGGTCGGAGATGAAGCCGGTGATGGGCGTGAAGAAGAATGTTTCACTCAGCTCGCTGTACTTGCTGCTTGTAAAGGAAATGAGGGACAGTTCCGATTGTTCAAAGTCTTTTCTGAATTGCGAATCACTTCGCGCAAGCTTTGCCGTGCTCACTGGCTTGATCGGCTTGACCTGCTCTTTAAGCGCCGACGGGGCATCCACAAAACTGTTGGCAGTGTCACCATTCAGCACCCGCTTGAAGTTTGTAATAAACTGATCCTTGTATTCCTCTTCCTGCGCCAGCGAATCCACTTTCAATTTTAACAGGTACAGCTTGTTGTCAGTCTCGCGCTGCGCATAGCGCGGATCAAACCACTTGGCCAGCAATGTCTGTGACAAATACAGGCTTCCCGCAAAGACGATCATGAATACGCCAATGGTCAGCACCAATACTTTGGCATAGGTAAACGCGACGGTGGATTTCTCCTCCAGGTTGTCCTCCTTCCGGATCACGAGCAGGTATCTTGTTGTAAATCGCTCGGATATGGTTTTTTTTGGCTTCAAGCTTCTAATTTGCCCGTAAAAGTAGATATTCCCGTCAATTATAATATTGGAAATCTGTTTTTTACGTTTGTAGTTCAAAGGGGCGCATGAAGCATTTACGGTCTGTGTATGTGGTTATTTTCGTTGCATTTCTTGCTCTTTTGGCATGGAACTGCTCCCCCAACCAAACCACCATCTCCGGCGATGTGTACCATAATACCACCGCACATTTCAATGGATACTTTTATGCCAAGGAGAAGATCGCCGAAATACAAACCATGATCCGCAAGAGCCTGGATGACGATCCCAATCAGATCCTCCGGCTCTTCCCCAAACTCGATACCGTTCTCGCAAACACCTACAAGAAAGATACCGAGGAAGCCATCAAAATGGCTTCGATTTCAATTCAGCGTCATCCCAACAGCCGCTGGCTGGATGATAACTACCTTCTCGTCGGCCTTGCACGCCTTTATTCCTGCGATTTCCTGAGCGCCATTCAAACATTCAAGTACGTAAACACAAAAGGTCTCGATCCCAATGTTCGCCACAGGGCCCTCATTCACCTGGTCCGCACATTCACCGAATACGCGGATTACCCAAAAGCGGAAGAAACAATTTATTACCTCGACAAGGAAAAACTCAACAAGGAAAACAGCAAGGACCTTTTTCTGGAGAAAGCGTACTATTATCAGGTTCGGCAGGATTACGACAACATGGTTCGTAATCTGACCTATGCTGATCCGCTGCTATCGCGGCGTGATCGGAAGGGAAGAATATATTTCATCATTGGCCAGGTATACCAGCAACTGGGATTCAAGAGCGAAGCCTACGGCTACTATCGAAAATGCCTTGCAACCAACCCGGAGTATGAAATTGATTTTTATGCCCGTCTTAACCTGGCACAAGTCGCGCAGCTGGATAATTCAAAAGACCGTAAAGGGCTAAGAAAAGAATTTAATAAACTTCTGTCTGACACCAAGAATGCAGAGTTCAAGGATAAGATCTACTTTGAGCTCGGTGAGTTCGAGCGAAAACAAGGAAACCTGGATGCGGCGATTGCCCAATACAAGCTATCGGCGCATTCGGGAAAGAACAGAAGGATTCAGGGTCACGCGTATTTGAGGATCGGTCAGCTCTACTTTGATTCGCTCAAACGCTTTGCATTGTCCAAGGCCTATTACGATAGCGCCGTAACCTCTCTACCGGACGACACCGAGGGCCTGGGGGCTATCACCCGACGGCACAAGGTGCTGGGTCAATTCGTTACCTATACTGAAACCATTACATGGCAAGACAGCCTGCTGGCGCTCTCCGTGCTGGATTCTACTTCCCTCCGGCAACAACTTGATTCGGCGATGGCCCGCAGGATTGTCAAAGAGGACAACAAGAAAAAGCGGCGCAAGCGGGCTGCTGCTTCCGTTGCAGCCAACCAGAGCGCGTTTTTCCAGTCGCAGTCGACCAGCACCACCGACTGGTACTTTGGAAACCTGTCGGCCGTCTCGTCAGGGCAGACAGAGTTTCAGCGAATTTGGGGCAACATCTCCCTGGAAGACAGCTGGCGCCGATCCACGCGCACAGCGACTGCCTCCACCTCCTCCAATGTGTCCGCACCGCAGGAAACTCAATCGAACACAGAACCCGCTGCAGCAGAAGATAACGCCGCAAGCTCTGCCGAAGCTGCCATCGCAAAAATAATCACTCAACTCCCAAAGACCGATGAACAAAAAGAGGAGGCCCTGTCCAAAATCGAGGAGGCCTATTTCAAACTTGGAGACCTATACTACTTCCAGCTGGACGAAAAACAGAATGCGGAGGATTCCTATGAACACCTGCTTAGCCGTTTTCCGAATTCCTCCTTCAAGCCCGAGGTGTTATACAAACTCTACCTCATCCATAAAGAACGAGGAGACCAGACCGCCTCGTTGCTGGCCCAAGAGTTGAAAGACCTCTTCCCCAATTCAACCTATGCGAAGATCCTTTTAAACCCCGACTATCTCAAGGAAACCAATGTCGCCCAGGAAAAACAAAAGATGATCTACAAAGCGGCTTACGCCGAATTCAAAAGCAATAATCTTCGGGGAACCCAGGAAAAAATAAAACAGGCCCGGGGATTGGGAGAGACAACCTTCACCCCCCAGCTCGAACTGCTCCAGATTCTCATTACCGGGAAGACGGAAGACGTCACGCGGTATCAATTTGAATTGGGTGAGTTCATCAAAAAATATCCGGATGATAAACTCCACGCCTACGCGGAAACACTCCTTGCAAGCTCCCGGACATTTCTGGAAAAGACCGAACGGGCCAAAGGCATTCGTTTTGCAGCCTCATTCGAAGAGCCCCACTATTTTGTGATCGTCCATCGCATCCAGGATCAAGGCGCTACGGCCATTGCCGCCAGACTTGAACTCTTCCATGCGAACTCCTTTCGGAATCAGAAACTGGAAACGATCAACATGATCTTCAATGAGCAGTACGCGCTGACATTTGTTGGAGACCTGGCCGGGCAGGAAGAGGCGCTTGCTTACAACACGCTATTCAGGCAGACAGTGGCACAGGAAAGGCCCTTTTCAACCCTAAATTTCCATAACTTTGTCATAACCAAGGATAATTTCAATATCTTCTACCGCAACAAAGCCCTCGATGAGTACCTCAGCTTCTTTGACCGATACTATAAAAAGTAAGTTGGGCAAGGCGCTTACCAGCAAGCGACCATGGTTCGGCTGGATTAAGAAATTTACCTGGATTGTCTTCTTCAGCTTTATCCTGGGCCTTCCACTTTATGTGTATACGGTTACCATTGACCTCTTCGGGCTTTTCGGCGGTATGCCCAGTCTGGCGGAGGTTGAAAACCCGGAAAACGACCTTTCTTCTGAACTGATCTCCGCTGACGGTGTCTCGCTTGGGCGCTACTTCCGATACAACAGGAGTCAGGTCCGGTTCAGGGAATTGTCTGATGAACTTGTGAACACCCTCGTGTTGTCAGAAGATCACCGGTTCTATCAGCATTCGGGGCTTGATTTTCCGGCCTATCTGCGCGTGGCGTGGGGGCTGGTTACGCTCCAGCCCTCCGGCGGCGGAAGTACCATCACGCAGCAATTGGCAAAAAACCTTTATACGCGAAACCGGGACCTGGGCCTGGACGGAAGCATTGCCAGACTCGGCAGGTACCCGCGCAGAATCGTCCAAAAAACCAAGGAATGGATTATCGCAGTCGATCTTGAGCGGAACTTTACGAAAGAGGAGATCATTGCAATGTATCTGAATACGGCAGAGTTCAGCAGCAATTCGTATGGGATTAAAGTGGCTTCCGAGACATATTTTAGCAAGCCCACCGACAGCCTCAACCTCCAGGAATCTGCCCTCCTGGTGGGGATGCTGCAAAATCCAACATACTACAATCCTGTCCTTCGGCCGGAAAATGCCCTCCGGAAGCGAAATGAAGTTTTATATAAGATCTATCGAAGCAATTACAAGGTAGCAAGCCAGGCGGAATTGGACTCTATTACTTCCCTGGATCTCGGGTTGCAGTTCAAGATCCAAAATCAAAATGAAGGCCTGGCCACTTACTTCAGGACGGTGATCAGCGCCTACCTGATGGATTTCTGCTCACAGCGAGGAATCGACTTGTGGAATTCCGGATTGAAAATATACACCACCATCGACAGCCGCCTGCAACGCTATGCAGAAGAGGCTATGGTAGAACATCTCAGCGGTTTGCAGGCCGACTTTCTCAAGCAATGGGAGGGAAAAAATCCATGGGTTGGAGAGGACCAAAAAGAAATTCCCGGCTTCCTCAAGATGCGTATCAAGCAGACAGATGCCTATAAGAACTTGGTCGCCCAGTACGGTGAGAATTCAGATTCCGTTCGGATTATGCTCACTCTTAAGAAGCCAATGACGGTTTTTTCCTGGAGGGGAGAACGTGATACGCTGTTCAGTTCCATGGACTCCCTCGCCTACTACAAGAAGTTCTTGCAGTCGGGCCTTATGTCCATGGATCCTAACACCGGACACATCAAAGCCTGGGTGGGCGGCTTTAACTACAAATACTTCAAGTATGACCACGTAAGGCAGGGAACCCGTCAACCCGGGTCTACCTTCAAACCGTTTGTCTATGGCCTTGCGATGGAATCGGGGTACTCCCCCTGCTACGTGTTGGAGGACATCTCACCGAGTTTCAAGGTCTCCGGCACTGTGTGGTACCCTCCAAATTTTGACGGCACACGAGGCTCCGGAGCCACCATGACGCTCCGCCAGGCGATGGCACGGTCCGTCAATGCCATCACCGCGCAAATGATGAAAGCCCTTGGGGAGGAAAATGTCGTGGAGTTTGCCCATCGTGTGGGGATTGAAAGCAAGTTAGATGCCGTACCATCGCTTTGCCTGGGCGTCAGCGATGTTTCGTTGTACGAAATGGTGGGAGCCTACAGCACGTTCGTAAATCAGGGCATCCATACCAAACCTTTTTTCATCACCAGCATCGAAGACAAGAACGGAAACGTCATTGAAAATTTTGTCCCCAAGACCCGTCAAGCCATCAACGATCAGACGGCCTATAAAATGATCTATATGCTGATGGGCGGCACGGAAGAAGCCGGTGGCACTTCGCAGGGCCTGAGCAGGGACCTCAAGGTAGACAACGAAATTGGCGGAAAAACAGGCACTACCAACAATGCCTCCGATGGATGGTACATGGGCATCACGCACGATTTGGTTACGGGTGTGTGGGTAGGCGGTGACGAACGAAGCGTCCATTTCCCATCATGGATTTTTGGCCAGGGCACGCGCACCGCCCGACCTATTTGGGATAAGTTCATGACCAAGGCTTACAAAGATCCTCAGGGGATTGTCAAAAAGGGGAAGTTTAAACTTCCAAAGACCGGACTCGACATCTCCATTGATTGCGCACGGCTGTCGCATCCCGACTCTGTAAAAATTGACACTAAGCCTTGGGATATCAACAACTAGTTCATGGTTGATGCACTGAAAGAAAAAGTTGCATCCCTTCCTGATTCGCCGGGCATCTACCGATTCTATAACCAGGACGATATCCTCATCTATGTAGGCAAGGCAAAGGGTCTGCGGAAACGCGTGGCCAGCTACTTCAGCAAACAATCATCTCATCCCCGCAAGACCCAAAAACTCGTGAGCGAAATCAGGCGGCTCGAATTTACCCTGGCAAATACCGAGTTCGACGCCCTGCTCCTGGAGAATAACTTCATAAAACAATATCAACCAAAATACAACATCCTTCTTAAGGATGACAAGACCTTTCCGTATCTGTGCATCCTCAAAGAGCGGTTTCCGAGGATTATCTATACACGTAAATACAATCCTTCCCAGGGTGAGTACTTTGGTCCATACAGCAGCGTAGTGTCCATGAAAAGTGTGCTGGAGCTGGTGCAAAAACTATATTCCATTCGCACCTGCACATTCCTCCTCTCGGAAGGAAACATCCAAAAGAACAAATTCAAAGTTTGCCTGGAATTCCACCTAGGCAACTGCAAGGGGCCGTGCGAGGGGCGCCAGCAAGAATCTCAATACCTTGAGGAGATAGCCCTGGCAAGAAATATTCTGAAGGGTAACCTCAGCCTTGTTGAAAGGCATCTACTCGCCAACATGCAAAAGCACGCCGATGCTCTTGAATTTGAGCGGGCAGGGCAATTAAAGCGGAAGCTCGAACTCCTTGAAAACTTTCAGGCCAAATCCGCTATTGTAAACCGGCGACTGACCGACATCGACGTCGTAACTATTACCAGTTCGCAGCAAGAGGCCTTTGTCAACTTCATCCAGGTGAAGGAGGGGGCCATCGTGTTCTCGAGAAACATCACGGTAAAGAAAAAACTCGACGAATCAGATCAGGAAATCCTCACGCTTGTTGCCTGTCAGGTCCGCACGGAAACTCATAGCAGCCATGCGATGGTTTACAGCAACATTCCGCTTCTCGTAACAGACAAGTCCTTCGAGAATTACATTCCCCAGATCGGAGACAAGAAACAACTCACCGACCTGTCGCTGAAAAATGCCCTCTATCAGAAAGCCAGAAGGGAAACAACGCAGCGTGAAGCCGGCAACAGAAACAAAGAAGCCCTCCATGCGCTGCAGACTGCGTTGCGGCTTCAAAGCGAGCCCACCCTTATTGAATGCTTCGACAACTCTAACCTGCAAGGCTCGAATCCAGTGGCATCCATGGTTCGCTTTACCAACGGGAAACCTGACCGGGCCAATTACCGCCATTTCAATGTCAAAACAGTAACCGGCGCTGATGATTTCGCTTCCATGAAAGAAATTGTTGGCCGCCGATACCGTCGGCTTTTAGCGGAGCAGGCGGTATTGCCTGATCTTATCATTGTAGACGGTGGAAAGGGGCAGCTAAGCAGTGCAGTCGAAGCGCTGAAGGAACTGCAACTGTACGGGCAGATTCCCATCATCGGAATAGCAAAAAAGCTGGAAGAGATCTACTATCCCGATGACCCTGTCCCGCTCCACATAAGCAAGAAGTCCCTTGCGCTCTTGCTCGTCCAACACATTAGGGATGAGGCGCATCGCTTTGCTGTACAATTCCATCGCAAGAAAAGAAGTCAAAAAACCATTTTTTCGGAAGTAGAGCAGATCCCGGGTATTGGGAAAAATACTACCGATAAGCTACTCTCTCGTTTTAAATCTCTCAAAAAGATACGGGTAGCAAGCCTGGAAGAGCTCGAAGGGCTCATTGGAAAATCAAAGGCACAAAAAGTGAAAAGCTGGCAGCAAAAAAAAGAGGGCTAAGCCCTCTTTGATATTATCGGATTAGTACTCCCACAGATTGTGTTCCTTCTCCATCAATTTCATCTCCTCCCACTCCATTGCCCATACGGCCTCCATGTATGGCCGCTGGTTCTGCATATACGTGTCTGCAATCCGGTCGTCATCAGGGTTCTCCACCTTGTCGATGACGCCGTGGAATAGTCTCAGTAAGAATGCGTCCGCGTAATTTTTGTTTTCTGCCGTGTTGTATCGATTAAACCAGATGGCTTCTTTGGTGTGATTCCTGAAAATCTTCTCGAGGTCCTTGTATTTAAACCAACCCAGCGACTTATACGTGCCTGTGTTTTCATCAAAAGCCGCAAACTCCATGGCCAGCATATCATAATAAAGCCTGGACCTGCGCTTGTCAAAGATTATATCTTCCTGAAGGGTGAGCCGGTAAATCTGGTATGGCTCATACTTAATAGCCTGTCCGCGGGTAGTCGCCTGCCAGTCGTCTTTTGACGTGGCGGGGTTCTTCCCTTTGCTGTTTACGTAGGCTTCGTAGTTCTTTCCGTTAAGCGTGACCGGGTCGCCCTGGTAGTAGTCCACCGTAGGGTCCCACGTCGGGAAGACTTCCCCCTGCTGCGTAACCATCCGTGCATTGAAATCCTCTTTGGATAATTTCTGAGTCAGGGAGTCGCGTTGATAGATATCAGCCAATTCGCCCGAGCTAATGGCCTTCAACAACAATTTTGTGATCTCGTTCCCGCGGGCAAAAAATCCCTTGTTCTGCTTTTCCCGCAAATCAATCACCCGCCATGCACGCACCTTATACAGCTGCTCATACCTGGGAATGTTGAGAAGTGAATTCGGGTTAAGTTGACCCTCTTCCTCCTGGGCAACCGCAAGATTACTGACTAAAGCCAACACCAACACAACTGCAAAATTCCGAATGGCCATATAAAAACTGGTTATTGAATAGCGATAATAATGGTTCCTCCCGCGACGGTTACCGGTTCCTGCTCCCCTCGAAATGTACCCCGTGTTACGGTTTTAATGTCTACGATGATCCGGTCTCCGGGACGGAACTGATTGCTCCACTTGGTAAGGTCCAGGCTCTCCGAATTCGTTGTAAACTGATCTACACGTGCGGTTCCGCGGGCCAGGATGACTTCCATGTTCCGTATACGGTAATTAGCATCCTTGGGGACCTCCGCCTTGAAATTTTCTTCCGCTTCTGCATTAATCCGAAGCCCTCTCAGGCCGGCGCCACGTACTCCGTTCTTCATGTCAATTTCCTTGCCGCTGTTTTCTTTGGCAACGTAACTGGGCTTTGGTACGGGCTTCACGTCAAAGGGTTCGGTCCCAATAAGGGCGCCGCCGTTTGAAACAGTAACTGACACTTTTCTTTCACTAGGAATGATGGTCACCCTTCCAGGCTTGTCGCCCTTCTCAATGATTCCTCCCTTGATGGTAAAACTGGGGTTGTAGCTGGTACCAAGCGTAGGCACTTCAATATTGATAAAGTTACCGCAGTTCATATACAAACTGGGAGCATTCCCATTGGTAATACGAATAGTTGGCTTGATCACAATGTATTCAATAATCCGTTCCAGCGGATCCTTGCCGGCAACACGAATCTCTGTTTTATACGTTTGCTTGGACTGCCCACTTGCATCGTAGCTGGCGGCGGTCGCAGCGAACTCCACCTTGGCCATCTTAATATTGGTAATAGGATCGGTGGTGACAACCAGCGGCTGTCCATTCCGGAACATTTCCGGGCTAACGCCGGAAGCAGCTCCGGCCATGAACAATTGGCCCTCGTACTTGGATCCAGCGGCAACCACGGACGGTCCAATAACCATCGGTACCACTTTATCAAATTTGTAGTTTACGCCTTCCGCAATGTCGTTGAGGGAATCAAGGGCAAGGCCCTCGTACTCCAGTATCTCCGTCTGCATTTGCGTGATTCCGGTGATCGCAGGCATCGTCGGTGTTCCCTCAAAGGAAAACTCGATGAAAGACTTATCCCCGTGCTCTACTTCTCCATCCGCGTTTCGTAATTCCTTGAAATCAACAGCCTTCTTATTCAATTTCGGAAACTTCATTCCGGACAGCTCCTCGAGCTTCGCTGTATAGTTTGTTAGCGACTTTTCGTAGTCTGGCGCCAGGGAGGACTTGTCATTGAGCATTTTTTCCTCTGCAATGTTTGTGTTGGAAACCAGCTCATCACCTAACAACGGCTTCCCCGAATGATCCTTACTCAGTTCGTCCTTCAACTTGTCGAGGGAAGTCATGGTCGTCTTCGTGAGGTCCCTTATCTGCTGCGCCCTCTTCTTGGCATCCAGAACCACCGGCTTGTCGCTGGTTGCACCCAGGATGGCGGTCAGTTTACCATGATTTGTTACCTCATTCTCCTCTATTAACTCCAACAAGGTCGAGTTCAAAATGGCGAACTTCTCGAGTACAGCGCTACTGACATTAAGTGCCAGCAATGCGGTAAGCACGAGATACATCATTCCAATCATCTTTTGCCTGGGGGTTTCGCTGCCGCCTGCCATAGTATTTCAGTTTATTACAAAAATTAATACAACCCTTAAACCCTTATAATTTATTGCTTCGGTGAACCCTTCATCGCTGTCAGCATGCTACCGTAGACATTGTTCAGCGAGGTGAGGTTATCTGTGAGTTTGCCCAATTCGGAGGTGAACTTGCTCGTGTTGGTGCCCACCGCCGTAAGTCCTTGCATCGCGCCGCCAAGGCTCTCATAGAACTTGTTCATGTTCTTAACATGAGAATCCGCATCCTTTAATTCCATTTCATAAATGGTATTAAGGGCGGCCAGGTTCTTCGTTACTTTCTGAACCTGTGAATGATATTCACCGGTATCCTTCGATGCATCGGCCATAGCAGAAACCGCTTTCATGGCAGAGCCGTAGGACTTATTCATTTCAGATAGTGAGGCAGACGCCGCTTGAACATTTTTCGCGTATTCGTTCGTCGCTACTGCGGCGTTGGAAAGGCTGTTCATTTGAGTCGTCGAGGTGGCAAGATTGTTCAGCCCCTTGCCCAGGTTATCCAGGAGGTTTTGATCCACTTTTGCCGTCTTCAGCATTTCATCAATTTTCAGCAAAGGAGAATCGCCGCTCGGACGGTTGCTAATGCGGGATGCCGTAGGATTTGCGGCTCCTTCGAACTCCTCAGAGAGTTCAGGGTAGACTTTTGACCAATCATGTTCCTCGTGTTTAGGCTCAAAGGCACTAAAGAAGAAGATCCCTGCCTCTACGGAAAGACCGATCATCAACATCAGGTTCGCGCCGGGTAAGTGCAAAATTTTGAATAATGCTCCCATGATTACCACTGCTGCACCAATTCCATAAATCTTGGGCATGATCGACTCATAGAACAATTGCATGAATCCGCCTTTTTTCTTTGCCATATTAATTACAGTTTAAGGGTTAAGGTTCGCTTGTTGTTAATTATAAGGATTTTTTAAAGATAGTACGAGTTTTTCATTATTAAAACTCTCTGCCCGATGACCGACCAAGATGCGTCATCGCACACCGGAAGCCAATATACGCGCGGGAAGAATCTTTGAATTCATAGGTTCTGGTGCCTGTTTCCAGGTAATAGGCTACATCTTTCCAGGAACCACCTCTTACTACCTTTTTAGGCGGGACTTTGGCGTTGAATTTCTTGCTATCCGGATCGGTACGCGGATCAATGTATTGGGGGTTCAAGTCCCACACGGTTGGCACAGAGGCCGGGTTGAAATCATCCAGGCACCATTCAGAAACGTTGCCTGAGGTATCAAATAGCCCGTAATCGTTCGGGAAATAAGATTGAATCGGTGACGTATACGCAAACCCATCGTCGTAGAAATTTCCCCGTCCGGGTTTGAAATTGGCCAACATACATCCTTTCGAATTCCGGATGTATGGGTTCCCCCAAGGATACTTCGCCATGTCGCGGCCGCCGCGCGCGGAGTATTCCCACTCTGCCTCCGAAGGGAGCCGGAATTCCGGCATCGGAAACTCGCCCACTGTTTTCCTAAAATCATTCAGATAAGCCGTTCTCCATTTTCCAAAGAAAACGGCCGCATCCCAATTGATACCCACTACCGGATACATATCATAGGCTGGATGCCAGTAGTAGTAATCCTGAATGGGATCGCCCATGTGGTGAGAGAAATCGCGAACCCACACGGTGGTGTCCGGGTAATATTTCTGCCGGAACTCCTCCGCACTCACAGCAGGAAACCCTTCAATCGTACCATTATCAACGAGGAAGAAATTCGTGAACTGACGGTATTCGTTGTTGGTGATCTCGGTATCATCCATGAAAAACGGACCGATGGTGACCTGCTTGTTGAAGTTTATTTGCGTGGATGCCGGATCTTCGTCGGCCTGTCCCATGTGGAATGTGCCTGCTGGAATAGGCACCATACCGTATGGATAAGTCATGACCCAACCTTCGCGATTGGCTACCCCAACAAGTTCGCCCTGATCCCCTCCTCCTTTTTTGCCGCCGATACCCAACAGGCCGCAACCGGCCATAAACACAGCCAATGCAGCCAGCGACAGATAGCCAAGACTTTTTGAGGTCACCTTTAGATCCATATTCGAATTAAGTTAGTCCGAGTTTTACCGGTTTAAGTCCAACGAATGGACCATAAATTTATTTCATTACCCTGTCTTGCCAAAAATAGAGTCCCAAATTCATCAAATTCTTCAAAAAACCCAAAAATGTTTCGATTTAGTATCGAAAACGAGGCGTTCTAATGACCTTTCTCCGGCTAGTTTCGACTGGCAAAGTGTAGGAAGCCATGAATTCATGCGAAGTGGCCTGTTTGGCATCCTGGTCATTAATGATGTAATCCAGGGAGTATCCGAGCTTTAGGGACTTGTCCTGCAGCAGGCTGTATCCGAAGATCATGCTCAGGGCATCCGACTGCCGGAACGATAAGCCTCCCCACATGGTATTCCGCACGTAAGCGATGGCGCCGACATCAAAGGAGGATTTGACAAAGTCCGATTTGACCATGGCCACAAACTGGATCCGCACATCAAAATTCATGTCGTACGAATAAGCGCCCGTTACGTACAGGTGCTGCCTCAGCTGGTTTTGCTGTGTAAGCCCAAAATCGTACGATGCCCGGTTGAGGTGATTGAGACCCACACCAACGTAATATTTGTCGCGTCGGTAGAGGGCGCCAACGGCAAAATCAGGACGGATTTGAGTCTCCGTCCCTTTCCGGTTGAGCAACGGGTCGCTTGAATCAATGGCCCGGTACAAGTCAAAGTTGACTTTTTGCGAGATCATCCCACCCCGTATTCCCACGCTCAATCGTGCCCCTTTCACGGTTCTGTGATACGCATAGGATCCCTGTACTTCCGTGTTGGTCAGTGGACCTAGGTTGTCATTCACCACATACCCTCCAATTCCTCCCCGGAGCCTGGCCATTGGAGTATGTGCACTCAGCACAAGTGTCGTGGGCGCGCCTCCATCGCCATAGGTGGCGGTGTACCCCAACCATTGAGCGCGGTATAGGCCGGTGATTTTCATGTCGCCATCGGTACCCGCAAAGGCCGGATTGTAGTAGAAATTGTTGAACATATATTGGGTGAACTGGGGGTCTTGTTGCGCAAACCCCTCAGCTGCAAGAAAAAACAAAAGACCAAATCCTATCCTTTTCACTGGACCGTGTGCATGACCTCAAATATAATTCAATTAATTGGTGCCCCTGCCCAATCCGGGAGCCCATCGTTTGTAATTAACGAAAGAAAAAGATTCTATTACTTGGACTGGTTCGCCTTTTTGATGTAAAGCTCCAAAGCTCCCGTCATTGACGGGGCATTTGGAAGCGGGGCTTCAATGTCAAGCAGCAATCCGGCATCGACAACGGCCTTTGCCGTAGCTGGACCAAAAGCGGCTATCCGGGTATGGTTTTGTTTGAAATCCGGAAAATTCGTGAAAAGCGAATGAATCCCAGACGGGCTGAAGAAAGCGAGGATATCGTAATACACTTCCTTGAGATCCGACAGGTTTGCGGCAACGGTATGGTGCGTGATTGCCTCGCAGAATTGGAAACTATGTTCTTTAAAGAAATCGGGGATATCATTCTTACGAATGTCTGAACACGGGAACAGGAATTTCTCGTTCTTATGCTTCTTGATAATTTCCAGAAGGTCCTGCGTATCCTTGAGTCCGGTGAATATCTTTCTCTTCCGGATCACAATGTACTTCTGCAGGTAATTGGATGTCTGCTCAGAAATACAGAAGTACTTCATCTCCGGCGGCATCTCAATCTTAAGCTCCCGACAAAGTGTAAAGAAGTGATCCACCGCATTCCTGCTGGTAAAAATGACGGCGGTGTGATTCAGGATTTCTATTTTCTGCTTTCGGAACTCCTTCAACTCCACAGGCTCAACCTGAATAAACGGACGGAAGTCAACACGTACTTCGTACGTATCGGCAATCTTGAAGTACGGGGAGCTGTTATCCGCAGGTAATTCCTGGGTGACAAGAATGCTTTTTACCTTCCACATTCTGTCAATAGCAAGTGTTTCTGTCATATCAGCACAAATCGTGTTCGGGAGTCAAAAGAAAATCTTGATAATGATCACCAACGGGATAATTTCCGAAACGCAAAGGTAGGAAAATAAATGAAAAAAGGAGAACCCGGCCCGCCCCATAAGCTTGACCAGGACCACCACAGAGCCGGTACCAAGAAGCCAGAGAGCAAGCACTACCAGACGCTCGTAATGCACCGGCTCCTCCACACGCAACACAAAATATACCAGCGAAAGGATCGCGAGGGTCATGCCGGTGAAGAGCACAAAGCGCAGGAAATTGAAAAATTGAAAACTCATGGTCTCCCTGAAATTGAAAAGGGTGGAAAAGAAAAGCACGATTATTAATTTGGAAGCGAGCAAGATTAAAATGAACAGCGAAAGCTTCAACCATGTCCAGAACGCGGCTCCCAGCGATGTAATTTGAAGTGGCCTGGCCGCCTGAAAGAAAGGGCCCGCAGAATAGAAGATAGCCGACAACAGAAAGCCGGTGAGCAACGCACAAAACAGGTAAAACAGCAGGTTTGCGCTAGCCGTGATCCGGGATGCAAGCTGCGTCTCGTTTCGTTCCGAAGCGGAAAATATTTTTGCAAATGAAAAATAGTCCAGGTTCTGTATAGCGCCAGAAAAAACAAGATAAGAAAACCGGATACCAGAATCCCGTAGTCGAGGAAGAAAGCTGGCAGGCGCGCCTCCGGGACGGGTGGTAACACATTGGTGCTGGAAGCAGCCACGAGACCCGTAGTGACGTCCCTCAGCCCCGATACGGAATGAATTCCGATGAACAACTGCGGACCTCCCGCAGCTAAGCTGTCTACCCGGAAGGCGTGTTCTTTCGTTCCGGAAAAAATAATTTTTCCATTAAGAAACAACTGCCACGGCTTGCTGCCCCGAACACGAAGGTAGGCTCCTTGATTCCCGGCGGGATGCAAGCTGAAATACACGGTACGAACTTTATCCAGGTCTTGATCGCTGACCGATACGTAGGCCGTACCTGCATATACC
>Ga0163151_10005562_pt1 | contig 15989 bp, 15 predicted proteins | sample OliLakLV19MP5IB2_FD_145596 | JGI IMG/M metagenome (GOLD analysis project Ga0163151, IMG submission 145596) | Freshwater microbial mat bacterial communities from Lake Vanda, McMurdo Dry Valleys, Antarctica - Oligotrophic Lake LV.19.MP5.IB-2 | ecosystem: Environmental > Aquatic > Freshwater >...
AGACGGGGGCGAGGGGACCGAGCCAAGAATGTGGCTCGCGACGGCGCACGAGTTCGGCCCTGCTCGCGCTCATCGGCATTCTGCTCGGCAACACCGCGTCGCTCCCCGCCGCCGACGCCGCGCGCGACGCCACCACCGCTGTGCGGATTCTGAAGACGCGCTGCGTGAGCTGTCACGGCCCCGACGAGGCCGAAGGGGAGCTGCGGCTCGACGCGCGCGACGGCTTCCTCGCCGGCGGAGTCGCGGGAGCGTTGCGCAACGACAAAGAGCCGATGCAGTCGCTGCTGCTGCGGGCGATTCGTCACGAGCAGCCGGAATTGGAGATGCCGCCGAAGGACAAGCTGCCGGCGGCGGAGATCGCCCTGCTGACGCGGTGGCTGCTGTCCGGTGCGCCGTGGCCGGAACCGTCCACTGTGCCAACGGATGACGGCCCCATCGGCGATGCGTGGACCGATCCCCGCAATCCGATCGCAAAACTGTGGGGCGGACAGCGGCTCGACCTGTGGTCGCTGCAACCCGTAGGGAAAGTCGAACCGCCGTCCACAGCTTACAATCAATGGTGCCGCACCGGGATTGATGGCTTCATCGCCGCGAGCCTGGAGTCTGCGAAGCTGGCCCCCTCCGCGGAGGCGGACCGGCGGACGCTGATCCGGCGGTTGTCGTACGACCTCATCGGTCTGCCGCCGACCCCTGCCGAGGTCGATGCGTTCGTGTCGGACAACGCCCCCGATGCTTACGAACAACTCGTCGAACGGCTGCTGGCCTCGCCGCACTACGGCGAGCATCAGGCGCGGTGGTGGCTCGACGTCGTCCGCTACAGCGACAGCAACGGCTTCGACTGGGACGAATTCCGGCCCGCCGCGTGGCGGTTCCGCGACTACGTGGTCCGGTCGTTCAACGCCGACAAGCCGTTCGCGCAGTTCGTGCGCGAACAACTCGCGGGGGACGAATTGCTGGCCGGACCGCCGACGAACGGCGACGAACAGGACTGCCTGATCGCGACGGGCTACCTGCGACTCGGTCCCCAAGACAACGCCGCCGGGCTGTTCAACGAGCAGGACCGGAGCCGCGCGGAGTGGCTTGCCGACCTGACCGAGACCACCGGCAGCGCGTTCCTGGGGCTGACGCTGTCGTGCTGCCGTTGCCACGATCACAAGTTCGATCCGCTGTCGCAGGCCGATCACTTCCGGCTGCGGGCGTTCTTCGCGCCGATCAAATACGGGGATGCGGCGCTCGATCTCGCGACCGAGCAGGAGGAGATTCGCCGCGTCAATGCGAAAGTCGACACGGAGGTCGCCGCGCTGGAACAGCAACGATCCGCGCTGACGGACCCGATCCGCGGACGGCTGCGGCAGGAACTGCGGGCGAAGCTAACGAGCGACGATCTGGGCCTGCTGGATCGTGCGGACGATCAGGTTGCCGACGGCGACAAGCCGCGCCGCAAGAAGCTCATGAAGCAGGTCGATCCGGCGGAGAAGGACGTTGTCGCCGCATTCACGGACGAACAGAAGCCGCTTCACGAATCGTTGACACAGCAGATCGCCGAAGGCAGGCGCCGCTCGCGGCCGCTCACAAAGGGCTGGGTCGCCACCGACGATGCGGGGGACGTGCCGATGATGCACGTCTTGTATCAAGGAGATCACAAGTCCCCGCGCGACGCCGTGTCGCCCGGCTTTTTGAGCGCGTTGAATCCGCAAGACGCGACAATCATCAAAGGCACGAATCCCGAGACGCACGGCCGGCGGTTGACGCTGGCGGACTGGATTGTGTCGCCGGACAACCCGTTCACCGCGCGAGTGCTCGCGAACCGCGTCTGGCAGTCGCATTTCGGGCAGGGTCTGGTGGCGACGCCGAACGATTTCGGCCTCGCCGGGGCGCGGCCCACGCATCCCGAACTGCTCGACTGGCTCGCTGCGGAGTTCGTGCAGCAGGGGGGCTCGCTCAAGTCGCTGCATCGGACCATCGTCACCAGCGCCGTCTACCGGCAGGCGTCGTTCCGAACCGATTCGGCGACGCACGATGTCGATCCGCGGAACGTCGATGCCGCCAATCAACTCTACTGGCGACAGAATCCGCGGCGGCTGTCGGCGGAACAGCTGCGCGACGCGCTGCTCGCCACGAGCGGGCTGTTGCAATCCACGCTGGGGGGTTCGCCGGTCTGGCCCGAGTTGCCGGCGGAAGTCCTGCAGGCCAACCCGGCGTTTCTGGACGACAACGAGACGAAAACCAAGGGCTGGTATCCGTCCCCCGCGGCCCGGCAGGGGGTGCGGTCGCTGTACCTCATCCAGAAGCGAACGGTGAAAGTGCCGTTGCTGGAGACGTTCGACCTGCCGGAGAACTCGGTCTCGTGCGCGGCCCGGTCCACGTCGACGGTCGCGCCGCAGGCGCTGACGCTGCTCAACAACCCGCTCGCCATCGAAGCCGCCCAGGGACTCGCCGACCGCGTGCAAGCGGAAGCGGGGGACGATCCCGAGCGGCAGATCGTCCGGGCCTTCTCATGGACGCTGCAGCGCGAACCGACGGCGGACGAGCTCCGTGCCTGCTGCACGTTTCTCGAATCGCAGCCGCTGCCGGCCCTGTGCCGCGGGTTGATCAATCTCAACGAGTTTGTGTGGATCGATTAAGAAACGGTTTCTAATCCGCACGGTCTTTACGCCGAAGGCGTAGTATCGCACAGCCCAGGGTCGCGAGTCTGCGAGCGCACCCTGGGGAATAGGCGTCCGAGGTGCATCGACCCTGAAAGGGTCGCATCACCGTCGGCGTCAAATCGTGATGAAACCCTTTCAGGGTAAGCGGTTCGTCATCGATCGCCACCCAGGGTGCGCTCGCAGACTCGCGACCCTGGGCTGTGATGTACAATGCCTTCGGCGTAAAAACCATAAGGTTTGGAAACCGCCTCTAACCCGCGAACCCCGCCGCGGTGAGCGCGGCCCGGTAGTCGTCGGGCGTGTTGAGATTCATCAGCGTGTGCAGCTCCGGATCGACGTCGCGCAGCTCGTCCACCGGCACTTCGCGCGTGCGCGCTTCGTCGAACAGAAACCGCGGCCGCAGGCGCTCGGCCGCCAACAGCCGTTCCACGTACCTGAGCACTGAGGTCCGATACACCGCGGCAAGCGGATGATGGTGTTCGCCGTCGCGCGGCACGGCGATGTCGCAGTCGCCCAGTTCGGCGAACATCCGCTCGACAAACGCCGGCACCAGCAGCGGCACGTCGCAACTGGTGGCGTAAACCGCCTCGACGCTTGCCGGCAACGCCTGCAATCCGGCGGCGAGCCCTTCCAGCGGCCCGCGCTCTGGCCGGCTGTCGCGAGCGATCGTCACCCCCGCCGGCAATGCCGGCAGCACCTGTTCCACCGCGGCGACAATCACGATGTGGTCGACGGGCACCACCCCGCTCAGCAACCGCACGACCCGTTGCAGCATGACCTCCGGGCCGAAGGGCAACGTCGCCTTGTCGCGCCCCATCCGGCTCGACCGCCCGCCGCAAAGCACAATCGCACCGGTTTGCATGGCATCCACTCAAGGTCTGTGAAGCGGCGTTGCGTCGCTCGCCGATGCAGGGGAGAATTGAAGCCGTTGGCGATTCAGTGGCGACCGTACACTCCGATGAAACCCCAGAGGCCGTGTCCGATCATCCGAACAAGCATATCCGAGATGCGCTCGAGTATGCGATTTCCCTGGGTTGGCGGCTTGAGAAGTCGGGGCCACGCGCTCACGCCTGGGGACGGTTGTTGTGTCCCGCCCACGTTCGTGGCAGTTGCATCATTTCCGTTTACAGTACGCCGCGAGTGCCCGAGAATCACGCGCGATATCTCCGCAGGCTCATCGACGCCTGCCCCCATTGATGTCGCCCGGAGTCGCACCGATGAAGCTGTATGAATTCGACGTTCTGCTGAAGGACGTGTCCGACGCTGCGGACGAACACGCAGAGTCGCTGTTTCTGGCCGGGTGCGACGACGGCACGCTCGCCTCCCGCAACGGCCGGGCGTGGGTTCATTTTGACCGCGAAGCGCCCTCGCTCGAAGAGGCGATCCGCTCGGCGGTGGCGCAGGTGCAGGCGGCTGGTTTCAAGGTGTCCAAGGTGGAACTGGACGTCGATGCCGCCGTAGCGCTGGAATCTTAGAGCTGCACCCGCCTGCGGTTTGTGCAGACTTTGGGCGAGACCCGCATGATCCCGCCATTTAACGACGATGGCTATCTGCCGCCGGGCATTCACCCGGCGACCTTGGACGAAATCGTCGCACGGTTTGGGCAGGAGTCGGACTTGCGGCGAGTGCAAATGGAATCCCTCAGATGGCTCGTGGAACTGGCCCGGCGTGCCGGCATTCTGCGGATCGTCGTGAACGGCAGCTTCGTGACGGACAAGTTGGAACCCAACGACGTGGATTGCGTGTTGCTGGTTGGGCCAGGCCCGCCGCACGACGCAGACGCCGAGTTGGAGTTGCTGGGCGGTTTGCCGTTCATCAATATGGATTTGGTGGATCGGGAAGCCTTCGACCAGTTCACGCAAAGAACCTTCGCCACCGATCGCAATCTGACGCCGAAGGGCATGATCGAGATCATCCCATGAACATCGAGAACCGCCGCCAGTTGGAGAACACGCGAACCAAGCTCGCGGAACTGGAGAACCTCTACGAAAAGAAGCGCCAGGAGTCTCCGGCGGACGCCCATGTTCAGGAGCTGACGCTGCGTTCCCTCAAGAAGCGCATCAACCAGTTCCAGGAACAGATTTCCCGATTCGAGGCGCGGGTCGGCTCGGCGGCGAGTTGACGAGTTAAGGATGGATGATCGGGCACGAGGCTGGTGTCACCATCATCGCCCGACAATCGCTGGTTTGTATGATCCCACCCTTCAACGATTCCGGTGCCCTCCCTCCCGGCGTGCATCCGGCGACGCTGGACGAAATCGCAGCGCGGTTTGGACGCGATTCCGAACTGCGCCGCGTGCAAATGGAGTCCGTCCGCTGGATGGTGGATCTGGCGATTCGCGCGGGGCCGAGCGAATCGTTTTGAACGGCAGCTTCGTGACCGATATCATGGAGCCGAACGACGTGGACTGCGTGCTGTTGTTCGCGCGTCGCCGTCGCCGTAACAGACTGGCGATTCGGGAACTGCGCAGCGGCCTGCCATTCCTCGAAATCGCGATTGTCGATGAGGACGAGTTCCATTATCTGGTTGATGGCTGGTTTGCCTCCGATCGGTTTTACAAGCCGAAGGGCATGATTGAGGTGATTGCATGATCCTGCACAGCGAAATTGAGGTGGTGAACACCCGCGAAAAGCTCCAACAGCTCGAAACGCGCTATCGCGCACTCGCGGCCAGGATCGATGATGACGACGAGGAACTGCGCGAGATGAGCATGGAATCGCTGATGCGGCTGATCAACCAGCTCAAAGAGGAAATCGCACGCTACGAGGCCCACCACGCAGTTCGCCGGTGAGACTGTGATCCGCTGGGGACTGGACTTCGCTCCGTCGCAAAGCGCCGGTCCGGTCGCATCGCCGACTGCCGTTGCATCGTCACCCGCAACACGTGAGAATCAGCGACGGCCCTGTTAGCCCGCCGAACATCTACTGATGGACTGCTCATGCCCGCTCTCGCCCCTGAAGCGCCGACCTCGCCGCCGGTTTCCGATCTGAAAATCGTCCAGGACGCCACCTGCACGTTTTGCGGCTGTGTCTGCGACGATATCGACCTGACCGTCAAAGACAACCACATCATCGAGGCCAAGCGGGCCTGCATCCTCGGCAAAGCGTGGTTCCTCAATCATCACATTGAAGACCGCCCGAGCTGCCTGATCGACGGCCAGCCCGCCGCGCTCGAAGCGGGCTATGACCTCGCCGCGAAGATCCTCACCGACGGCAAATACCCCATCATTTACGGTCTCAGCGATTCCCCCTGCGAGGCGCAGCGGGTCGCGGTCAGCATCGCCGACTGGATCAACGGGACCATCGACACCACCACCAGCGTCTGTCACGGGCCGTCCGGGATGGCGTTTCAGGGGGTGGGCGAGGTCACTTGTTCGCTCGGCGAAGTCGCCAACCGCGGCGACCTGATCATGTTCTGGGGGTCGAACCCGGCGGAGAGCCATCCGCGGCACTTCACCAAGTACAGCCTGATGCCGAAGGGGATGTTCCTGCCCAACGGCCGCAAGGACCGGACGTGCGTGATCGTCGACGTCCGCCGGACGAAGTCCGTGAAGGCCGCCGACATTTTCGTGCAGATCAAGCCGCGGGCCGACTTCGAGGGGCTGTGGACGCTGCGGGCGCTCGCCAAGGGGATCGACCTCGATCCCGAAGTCGTGAAGCGCGACACCGGCGTCGAGCTCGCCGTCTGGCAGGACTTGATGGCCCGCATGAAGGCCTGCAAGTTCGGCGTGATCTTCTTCGGCATGGGCGTGACGATGACCCGCGGCAAGCATGCCAACAGCGAGGCGCTGCTCGCGCTCACGCGCGACATGAACGCCTACACGCGGTTCGTCGCCAAGCCGAACCGCGGCCACGGCAATGTCACCGGGGCCGACAACGTCGTCGCGTGGCGGACCGGCTACCCGTTCGGCGTGAACCACGCCCGCGGTTATCCGCGGTTCAATCCCGGCGAGTACACCACCTCGGACACGCTGGCCCGCGGCGAAGCCGACAGCGGCATGACCATCGCCTGCGATCCAATGGCGAACTTCTCGCAGCCGGCCCGCGAGCATCTGGCGAAGATCCCGTTCATCGCCCTCGACACCAAGGAAACGCCGACCACGCGGGTCGCCAAGATCGCATTCACGGTCGCCACCTACGGCATCAACACCGGCGGCACCGTCTACCGCATGGATGACGTTCCGATCCCGCTCCGCCCCGCGTTCGACTCGCCGCACCCCAGCGACTTCGACGTGCTCTCGAACATCGAGACCCGCGTGAAGCGGATCATCGCGACGCAGGTGTAGTTGCGTAGTCAAGTCAGCCGCTCGATTCGGTGGGAAACCGACCGATATCACCAAATCACCTGGATGCATCATCATGTCCAAGACTCTTATGTGGATGGTCCGTGCAGGTGAGGGTGGCTACCTTTTTGACGAATTCCGAACGCAGAACCTCATTTCGATCGGATGGAACGACATCGGCGACCTGACTGGGGTGAGTTCTCACGACGAGGTTCGCGACTTGTATCTTCAAAGTTATCCGACTGAGAATCCCACGCAGAACCAAGCTAGATTCTGCAATGCGGTGGCGATGATCTATAAGTTTCGAGCCATTCTAAAGCTGGGCGACAAAGTTACGACTTATAACCCGAACTCGCGAGAATACTTGGTCGGCACGATCAAGGGGGACTACGAGTACGTCCCGACTCAGGAGTATCATCACACTCGATCGGTGGAATGGATTCGCACTGTCGAACGCGATGCCCTCAAAGCAGCGTCTCGAAACACGCTCGGAAGCACGTTGACGCTCTTCCAACTCAATGAAGACGCGGCAGACGACCTCCTTGGAGCACGGCGAGACATCGCAGCGGAGCCGTCGGGCAGCATCGAAGAAAAAGTCGAACTTGAGCAGCTTAAAGAAGACACGATTGGTCGAGCGCACGAGTTGATCAAGGATAAGATTCTGACTCTCGATGATGGCCAAATGGAACAACTGGTCGCTGCCGTCCTTCGCGGGATGGGATACAAGTCTCGGGTGACGCCCAAAGGCCCGGATCGGGGTGTTGACGTCTTCGCTTCGCCAGATGGGTTGGGACTCGAGGAGCCGCGCATCAAGGCAGAGGTCAAGCATCGCCCGAAGACGCCAATGGGTTCGCAGCAAATTCGCAGTTTTCTCGGAGGGCTTCGACAAGGAGACCGCGGACTCTATGTCAGCACCGGCGGTTTCTCGAAGGATGCGGGGTATGAGGCGGACCGCTCCAACATCCCGGTCACTTTGTTGAATCTCGACGAGCTTGCATCCCTCGTTGTCGCGCATTACGAGAATTTTGACATGGATGGAAAGGTTCTCATCCCGTTGACGCGGCTGTATTGGCCGGTTGATTAGGGTCCGCTGTGCAAGCAATGGAGAAGGCGATTGGCTTGGTATTCACGATGACGCCACCGGAAAACAATCGTGATCACGAATTGAGCGCCATCGCCATGCTGCGCGACCATCCGAAGCGTGTTGACTCGCTATTGCAGGAAGCGATCGACGATCCCGCTCCACGGATTGTTGTGGATGAAGCGTATTGGCAACGATTGCAATCAGAAGTTTTCGGCGGGTGTGATCAAGCATCGAAGCCCGCGTAAAGCGCATCATCGCGACGCAGGGATGATTGCGGACCACTTTATATAGCCCCCCGTCTCCCGACGGGGGGCCGTCGCACGGACGGTCGTCGAACGCGCACACGACCCCCGGTCAGGAGACCGGGGGCTATATAGAGGCAGTCACTCCCCCCACACTTTCGGCGTCACAAACCCCGCGGCTTTGGGGGCGGATTTCGGCGGGACGGCCTCCTTCGCGTAACGGTCCAACCGCGCCCGCAGGTCGCGGACCTTGTCCGGATGTTCGGCGGCGAGGTTCGTCGTCTCGGACAAGTCGTCGGCGAGATTAAAGAGTTCGACGTCGTCGGCCGTCACCGCCGCGGCTTGTTTCTTCTTGCCCTTGGGAGCGGGGGCGTCCGCCGGGTCGTTGTTGGCGTTGCCGCGGAGGACGAGCTTCCAGTCGCCGACGCGGATTGCGCCGTTTTGCGGTGTGACGTTGAGCAGAATCTCCTCGTGCGGCGATTTGGCTCCCTGCGCGATTGTGGCCCAGGCATCGCGGCCGTCGAGCGGCGTCGATTGCTCCAGCGACGCGCCCGTCAGTTTCAACAAAGTCGGATACCAGTCCACCATGTGCAGCGGCTCGTTGACGACCGAGCCGGCGGGGATTTTCCCCGACCAGGTCGCGAACGCGGCGACCCGCGTGCCGCCCTCGTACACGGTTCCCTTGCCGGCCCGCAGCTTGCCGTTCGTCGCGCCGAGTTTCGTCGGGCCGCCGTTGTCGCTCGAAAAGATGAACAGAGTGTTCGACGTCAGCCCCTGCTGCTCGATGGTCTTCGCAACGCGGCCGATCTGTTCGTCCACGGCGTGAACCATCGCCGCATACGTCCGGCGCTGCTTGTCGGCGATGTGCTCGTAAATCTTCAGATGCTCCGGCAACGCCTGCAGCGGCGTATGCGGCGCGTTGAACGGCATGTAGAGAAACAGCGGCTTCGCCTTGTCTCGGTGCTCGATCAGTTTGACGGCCTCGCTGCCGACCAGCACGGTGGTGTAGCCCTCGTCGCGGCAGACCTGGTCGTCGCGATGCCAGTCGAAGCCGTCGTCGCGGATGTGCGTGAAGTAGTCGAGCGCGCCGTTGTAGTGGCCGTACTGGTGCGTGAACCCGCGCTTCGTCGGCAGATACGCCGGCTCGAAATGCCCCAGATGCCATTTGCCGCAGATCGCCGTTTCGTAACCAACCGACTGCAGCGCCTGCGGCAACGTCCGTTCCGTGAGCGGCAATCCGTACTGCGCCCACGGCCGGACCACGCCGACCTGCAAGCCGTGCCGCATCGGATACCGGCCCGTCATCAGCGCGGCCCGCGTGGGGGAGCAGACCGGCTGCACGTAGAACGCTTCCAGCTTCGCCCCGGCGTTCGCCAGCCGGTCGATGTTCGGCGTCCGGATCTCCGCGCCGTGGTAGCCGACGTCGGTGTTGCCGAGGTCGTCGATCAGGAAAAAGACGATGTTCGGCTTCGACGGCTCGGCCGCCGCTGCGATCGTCGTCGCCATCACGAACATGCTCAATCCCGCTGCCACGCCGATCACTCGCGTCATGTTACCCATCTCCGTGATGATTGAAAAATCCGTGCCGGTTAGCCGCGACCCGGAGGCTTTGCGCAGGGGAGCGCGTTGTGGAGCACAACGTGCGTGATGTGCGCTCCACCCAGCGCTCCCCTGCGCAAAGCCTGCGGGCGCGGCTAACGGGACGCGGTTAACTCGACAGCGCCGCGCGGGTCCGCGCAACGAGCGGGCTGTCGTTGTGTCCGGTCCCCTTGAGGTTGAACACCGACAGCGACAGGAACAGATTCCGCCACTGCGGCGAGACGTGCTGGCAGTCTTCCAGCACGGCCGAGCTGAACTTGTAATCGTGCGCGTCGCGGCCCTTGAAGAACACCAGCCGGCGGGCCGTGTCGATGATCTCCCGCGGGTTGCCGCCGGCGACGAGATGCGCGTGCAGCTTGCGGGCCGCGGACATCCCGTCGCGCGAGACGTCGGCGAACACGTCGTCCACGGTCGCCCCGGCCGCGCCGCCGTTGGTGACGTCATCAACCGTCACCGCTTTCAACTGGCCGCGGCGTTCGGCGGCCTGCCGGAAGAGGGCGGTGAACGAGCAGGCCTGCAACAACAGCCGTTTCCGCAGCGTTTCGTCGCCGACGTTTTGCCACAGGTAATGCAGGGCGTTCAACGTGGTCAGCCCGTGCAGGGCGACGATCCCCGGTTGCCGCATCAGCAGTTCGCCCGCGGCGACGAAGTTGCCGTCCCAGACTGCGGCTGCGTCATCACCTTTTTCCAGCGCCTGCGCGGCCGCGGTGGCCGCATCGGTGGCCGATGCCGTCCGGCACAGCGTGACGAAATCGCGGGACATTTCGCCGTCCACGCGACCGTTCAGCCAGCCGGCCGGAATGCGCTCGGCGAGCGACTGGTTCTGTCGCCACGGTCGATCCGGTTCCAGATCGCTGGTCGATGGATTCGGCTCGTCGGAGTGATTCAACATCGCGTACGCCAGCGACCGGAACACCGGCTCGGCGAACTCCCAGCCGATGACCTGCAGGGTCCGCCACGCATTGGCGAGATAGATCGCCTTGTGCCCGATCGACCGGAAATCGCGGGCCGCGTATTGGGCGAACAGCTCGAACACGTCGGAGGCAGGCAGCGTGCGGACGATGGCCGCCGTTGCTGCGTCGGCTTGCTCGACGTCCCATTTGTCCATTGCCGTGACGAACACCTGCCGGGCGTTGGCGACCTCGGTCACTTGCGCTTCGTCCACGGCCTGCATCCGCCAGCCGGTCTTCTGCGCCTCCTCAGCCTGGGCCGACTTGAAGTGATCGATCGCCCAGAACAGTGGCAGCCAGCGGTCGGCATCGGGACCGGACAGGCTCGCCAGATGGCACGAGTTCACCACCAGCACGCTATGGAACTTGAACCCCACCGACGGCCGCGGCTGCACGTTCCGAATCCCGGCGAGCTGCAAGGCGGCGAGCACCTGCCGATACGACGCCCCCGCGCGAATCCGGCCCGCCACCTCTTCCAGCAGCTTGTTCCGCGGCGACTCTTCGATCACCCGGACCAGCGGCTCCAGCTCATCGCCGAACGACACCAGCCCTTTGCCGAGCTTCGCATCGGCCGCCGACACCCGCGGCAACGATTGAAAGATTCCCAGGTCGGCACCCAGACCGAGGGTCGTCCCAACAGCGGCAACCTGCAAAAACCGGCGACGATTGGGTTGCGGAGACGTCATGGTGAACTCCTCTGAGAATGGGAGCGGATGGGACGGCCATTCATTCTACCAGAATGGCACGCAATTGCGGCAAGGGGCCGGGTTCGAAATGCCAATGTGTGCGGTCGCGGGTGGCCCTGTCTGGCAATGGGCGAGTGACACGCGAGTCCCTCGCCGCGCGGGCCAGGCGACCACTCGTTTCCCAGTCAGTGAAGGCTCAGAACGCAGGGTGCGCGGGCAGGATGCAGGAAAGCGGCCCGAATTCGCCGCGGCATACCACTTGCACCCTGATGCCGATGACGCCCTGTCTTCTCGGGGCAGCCCGACTTCCTTGAGGACAGCAATCATGGTCCAGCCGAACGTCAGCAAAGATCTGAACCGCGACCCGATCACAGGGACACCGGGGGCACATCCGGTGGCAACAGGGGTCGGTGCTGCGGTCGGTGGTGCTGCCACCGGTGCGCTGGCGGGCGCCGTCGCAGGGCCGGTGGGCGCCGCAGTCGGTGCGGTCGTGGGCGGTGTGGCTGGCGGTCTGGCCGGCAAAGCGGCCGGCGAAGGGATTGATCCCACGGCTGAAGACGCTTACTGGCGGAAGAACTATGCTTCGCGCCCGTATTACAACAAGGATCTGGACTACGACACGTACTCTCCGGCCTACCGCTACGGCTGGGAATCGCGCTCGCGCCACGCCGGCAAGACGTTTGAGGCTGCGGAATCTGATCTCAAGAGCGGCTGGGACGAAACCCAGCATGATGTCGCCTTGGGTTGGGACAAGGCCCGCCTGCCGGTTCGCGACTCTTGGGATCATGCCGGTGTGCCAAAGCGGCGCTAATGAGCGACCCGTGGCCCTGGTCGGGAGCCGGCCAGGGCGGGAAGATGGAGGCACGGCTCGCTTGCGTCCGGGGAGAGCCGTCGCGTTTGCTACGGCACCAGCGAACGGACGCGGATGGAGACGTTCGTTGCTGTCCGTCGTGCGACAGCGACAAAGGGTGGCGTGACAACCGGATTGGCCCGCAGGACGGCGTCCACTGTTTCGATGGTGAATTGCGAATTGATGTGCCCCGGACGGAGATAAAGAATCCCGACGACAGGTTCTCCGCCGAGCAACGCCAACGTTCCGAAATCGGCGTCGTGAGTGACAATCACGCGATGATCGCTGAACGCCCGGCGGAGCAATTCCACATCCGTTCGACCCTGCCAGCCGCTCTCGCACACACCCCAAACACTGAACCCATTGTTTCGGAGTACCGCGACGACCGCAGGGTCGATGTTTTCATCGGTCAACAATCCGAAATCGCGCAGTTTCACGACACGACCTCAGCCGTGACGACGATGTCGTTCTGGATCGCAGCGGAGGCATACGCCAATGCCTGTTCAACATCTTCTGCGGTCAGATGTGAATGACGGTGGAGAATATCGTCGCGCGTCGCGCCCGAAGCGACCAGTTCCAGGATCAACGCCACGCTGATCCGGGTACCTTTGATGATCGGCTTGCCGCCGAGAATCGCGGGATCGGACGTAATGCGGTCGAACATCAACTGAAGTTTCCTCGAGTGTTGGTGGGCATTGTATCACGCCGAGCCACTTGTTGCTGCCAGATGATTTCCAACCACCTGCACGCCGCTGCAGTGTTCCGGGCGAGATTCCGTGTTTTCGCCCCAGCCTCCGCCCCGACCCGCAGCTGTGATACCTTCACGGCTCCGAATGTCCGGAACGGAGAGACGCAATGCAGTTCGCTCGGCGGTTCGTGCGGTTCGTCAAGGCGACGGTGATCGGCGGGGTGTTCGTGATCGCGCCGGTGGCGCTGTTGGTCTACATCATCGGGCAGACGGGTTTGCTGGCGTACCAGGCCGTTTTGCCGCTGATGCACTGGCTGCCGGTGAAGTCGGTCGTCTCGGTGTCGCTGGCACTGTCGGCGACAATCGCGGGGTTGATCGCCGTCTGCTTTCTAGCGGGGCTGCTCGCGCATACGGCGGCGGCCAAGTGGCTGGTGCAGTTGATCGAATCGGCGATTCTCGCGAATCTGCCGGGGTACTCGCTCGTCAAAAGCATGGGCGAAGGGATCGCCGGCGTGGACGGCGGTTCCGGCCGCAAGGCAGTGCTGGTCCGGTTCGAAGATCGCGCCCAGATCGGGTTCCTGATGGACGCCGCGCCCGACGGCCGCCTGGTGGTGTTCGTGCCGAACGTCCCCAGCCCGTGGTCCGGGACGCTGTGCGTGGTGTCGCCGGATCGGGTGGAGATGCTGGCGACGCCGATCCGCGTGGTCATCGACAAACTGCAGCGGCTGGGATTGGGATTGGGCCCGGTGCTTGATGCCGATTCTTCGGAACCGCGCTGATTCCGTCGCTCGTTCTTCAACGTGCGGTGGGTGGCCGGGGCTGGAGCCGCTTCGGCGAAGCCCCGGTTGGTCGCGCGCTCACCGGGGCTTCCCTCCCGTTGGTCGGTCCAGCCCCGGCCACCCGCCGCTCAGTTTTCAGCGGTGAACAGCGGAGCTTCGCGGTCAGTTCCGCAGTCATCCGCAAACCGGCGAGGCTGCCGCAGTCGTTACAACCCGTCCCAGCATCAATGCCGGGGATGTTCCACGTTCAACTCCGTCAGGTTCCGCACTGTTCTGCACCACGCCGCAGATTCCCGATCTACTCTTTCCGAAGTCCTACAAAACTGAGTTGGGGACAGTCCCGGACTGCCATTGCGGACCAACCACGGAAACTGCTGACGGATGAGTTCCGAACTGCTGACCATTGCCGAAGTGGCCGCCCGGTTGCGCGTGTCGCACGACACGGTGTACCGGCTGGCGACGTCGGGCCAACTGCCGGGGAGGAAGGTCGGCCGCGCTTGGCGGTTCTCGGCGGAGTCCATCGAGCAACTCGTCGCGACAGAGGTCGTGAAATCTGAGGCGATACCGGACACTCCGGTGGCCGCGCTGCCACCGGTTGTTCTCCCCGAATCAGCCACGCATCCCGACGCCGACCAGCGCCGCGAGCAACAGTTGCGGCTGACGGAATATACCGTCATGCAAAGTCCGGACGCCGTGTTCTGGGTCCGGCCGGACGGCAGCTTCGAGTACGTCAACGACCGGGCCTGCCTGAGCCTGGGGTACAGCCGCGAGGAATTGTTGACGATGTCGGTGTCGGACATCGACCCGGACATCACCGCCGACCGCTGGCCGCACATTTGGGACAGTCACCAGCAAACCGGGCATCTGAAGCTGGAGTCGTGGCACCGCACGAAGCAGGGCCGCGTGTTCCCCGTGGAAGTGCTGTCCACCTGCGTCGAGTTCGACGGCGTCAAGTACGGCATCTCCCACGTCCGCGACATCAGCGACCGCCGGCGCGCCGACGTCCAGTTGAAAGAAAGCGAAGCCCGCTTCCAGCGTGCCATTGCCGGCTCGCGCGACGGGTTATGGGATTGGGATATCGAGACCAGCGCCGTCTGGTTCTCGCCGCGGTACAAGGAGCAACTCGGCCACTCCGCGAACGATCCGTTTCCGCCGCACGTCGAAACCTGGAGCGAGAAGGTTCATCCCGACGATCTCGAGCGCGTGATGGCCGCCGTTCAGCAGCACCTGATCGGCGTCGCGCCCTACGACATCGAATACCGGATGCGCATTTCGTCCGGCGAATACCGCTGGTTCCACGTGAAGGGTCAGGCCTTCTGGGACGACGACGGCCTCGCCGTGCGGATGGCGGGTTCGATGTCCGACGTGACCGACCAGCGCCGGGCGCAGGAGACGCTCGAACTCCGCGAACGGCGGCTGCAGTTCCTGATCGAGCACACCCCCGCCGCGGTCGCGATGTTCGACCGCGACATGCGCTACATCCGCCACAGCCGCAAATGGCTGACCGACTACGGCCTGGACGAGGCCACGCTCATCGGCCGGTCGCACTACGACGTGTTTCCCGACCTCCCCGAACGCTGGAAGCAGATTCATCGCGACGGCGTGGCGGGCCAGATTCAGTCCTGCCAGGAGGACTGTTTCGTTCGCGAGGACGGCAGCGAAGTCTGGCTGGAGTGGGCCATCCATCCCTGGACCGACGACGACGGCGAAATCGGCGGAATCGTGATGTTCACCAACGTCATCACGCAGCGCAAGCAGACCGAGCGGGCGCTCGAACAGGCCCGCCGGCACGCCGAGGCGGCGAACCTCGCGAAGAGCGAGTTCCTCGCCAACATGAGCCACGAGATCCGCACGCCGCTGACCGCGATCATGGGGTTCACCGAGCTCGTCAAAGACCGGCAGCGCGACGCCGAAACCGTCGAGCTCTGCACGACCATCGTACGGAACGGCGAACATCTGCTCGAACTGATCAACGACATCCTGGACCTGTCGAAGGTGGAGGCGGGGCGAGTCGAACTGCAACTCGAAGCCTGCTCGCCGGCGGCGATCGCGCGCGACATCGGTCAGACGCTCAAAGTGCGGGCCGATCAGAAATGGCTGGGTCTCTCGGTCGACGTGAGCGCCGACGTGCCCGCGAGATGCCGAATCGACGTCCGCCGCTTGCGGCAGATATTGATTAAC